>Ga0105106_10002400_pt1 | contig 13510 bp, 10 predicted proteins | sample PPLLaktember2015_5_FD_79109 | JGI IMG/M metagenome (GOLD analysis project Ga0105106, IMG submission 79109) | Freshwater sediment microbial communities from Prairie Pothole Lake near Jamestown, North Dakota, USA - PPLs Lake P8 Core (1) Depth... | ecosystem: Environmental > Aquatic > Freshwater >...
CCGCGGTATCACCATGCGTTTCGAGGTGCATCCGGTAGGCGGCGATCGCCGACACGTATTCGCGCGCGACAAACTCCCTGTCTCCCGGAAAGACCGACGGGACGACGTCGACCGGACCCAGCGGTATCAACAACGCGAGCAAGAAAACCATGTGTTGTGCTGCCCCTCATCCGTTAGCTACAAAACAGCAGGTCATCGAAGCGGGTTCCCTCCGAACGGGGGATCCGTCACCTCCCGATAATGTATTTCTCCAGAAACTGGATGGAGTCAGCCTGATCCTCGATGATCCACTTGACAACATCGCCGATCGAAATGATGCCCACCAATGTGTCCTTGTCGATGACCGGAAGGTGCCTCACCTGATGATCGGTCATGAGCCGCATGCATTCCCGGACTTCAGATTCCGGAGTTACCAGGATGGGATCGCGGGTCATGATTTCGCGAACTGCGGTGTCGCGGGAGAACTTGTCTTTGAGGACGATTTTCCGGGCATAGTCCCGTTCGGAAAAGATCCCCACCAGCCTGGTGGCGTCCATCACGATCAGTGCACCGATGTTGTGCTCCGCCATTACCCTAAGGGCCTCGAAGACCGATGCGCCGGCCTCAATGGTGAGCACCTTCGACCCTTTTCTCTCGAGGAGCTTGCGAGCAGTTGTCATTTCCTTGCCCTCTCCGCTTGTGCTTGGTCAGACTTCCGGCTGTGTAATGCAGCAATTAACGTGCACCGGGACCAAAAGTCAAGGCGCCACCCGAACGGCCAATGGATATTCGCGTCACGATTCCGTAAATTGGAGAAAATACGACCCCAAACCTCCATCCAATGCCGACCAAACCCTTCTCTGAAATGACCGGGAACGACTACGCCGCTCTCGGATTCAAATCCGGTCTCGAAATCCACCAGCAACTGCTGACATCGAAGAAGCTCTTCTGCCGGTGCCCTGCCGCGCGCTACAGCGATCACTTTGACGCGGAAATCTTGCGCCATATGCGACCCACACTGTCCGAACTCGGCGAATACGACGGCACAGCCCTCATGGAGTTCAAGACGAAGAAAGAGATCATCTATCAGATCCAGCGCGATACGGTATGCACATACGAAATGGACGACACACCGCCATTTGAGCTGAACGGTGAAGCACTGGACATTGCACTCGGCATCGGAATGCTCTACGGTTGTTCTATGGTCGACGAGATACACATTGCCAGAAAGCAATATCTCGATGGAAGCATCCCTACCGGATTCCAGCGGACTACAATCGTGGGTGTCAACGGATCGATACCGTTTCGAGACCGGAGTATTGCCATCGTGCAGCTCGGCCTCGAGGAGGATGCATGCCGGGAGGTTAGCGACGTGGGACACCGCAGAACCTATCTGACCGACCGGCTCGGGATGCCTCTCATCGAGACTGTTACGGCACCGGACATGCTGACCCCTCAAGAAGTCGCGGAGGTTGCTGAAATTCTGAGGAGACTCGTCCGGAGCACCGGAAAGGTCCGTACGGGCGGGGGTGCCGCCCGGCAGGACGTGAATGTGAGCATTACCGGGGGAACCCGCATCGAGATCAAGGGTGTTCCCCGTATTCCCGACATTCCGCTTCTCACCTACAACGAGGCAATGCGTCAGCGGAACCTCTTACGCCTCAAAGACGAGCTCCACCGTCGCGGCATTACCCGGGATTCCTTCGAAGCAAGGACCGAACTGGTGACAAAGCTCCTTCGCAAAACCCGTTTTGAACCGATCAGAAACGCTGTGGCCGATGGACTCGTGGTGCACGGTGTGCTCCTGAGGGGCTTTCAGGGACTGCTGCGCTGGCAAACACAAACCGACACTTTTTTCTCACGCGAGATCTCCGACCGCGTCAGGGTTGTGGCTTGCCTTACCACTCTGCCGAATATCATCCATTCCGACAGCCCGAGCGAAACGCTCCCCTCCTCAGAGTGGCGCACTCTGCGCAAGAGCATGGGTGCCACAGACGATGACACGCTGGTAGCCGTCTGGGGGAGTCCGCAGGACGCCGCCCTGGGGGCATCCGAGATTGCGCTCCGGGCACAAGAGGCCACTAGCGGAATTCCGTCAGAAACACGCCAGGCGCTTCGCGACGGGACCAACGGATTCGAGAGGATTCTCCCCGGCCCCGACCGGATGTACCCCGACACGGACCTTCCGCCTCTCCGCATAACGGAGGAACGGCTGGAACGACTCCGGGTGGACATTCCTCCGCCTTACTGGGAAAGGGAGCGATGGTACTGCGACATCGGTGTCCCGGAAGATCTTGTCGCTCCTCTCAGTACCTCGCCGTATGCCGATCTTTTTGCGCGCGCGGTGAGGGAGTGGAATATCACGCCATCGGTCGTTGCCGAGACTCTTGTACAGTTCCCAAAAAGGATCAGGAAAAAAATCGGCGGCCGTGTGGGATTCACCGAGGAGACCATGCGGGAAATACTCCTGGCAATCCGCGAGAAATCCCTCGCCAGGGAGGGCATCCTTCCCTCACTTCTCGCTGTAGCACAGGGAAGCCGGTTTGTGCGGCACGACCTCCCCGCACCCTGTTCGAGCGACGAACTCAAGTCCATCGCAGGTCGCTGCAGTGCTGATCTGCAGGCCATCAGGCTGCATTCTCCGGCCAAAGCAAGACGGAAGCTCATGGGCCTTGTGATGGGGCACGTCCGCGGACGCATCCCGGGCCGGTTGGTGGCGCAATACCTCGGACTGAATACACCGGAGGCCGGGCAATGAGCGACAACTATCGTGGCTACCGCGGTGAAGCCCTCAGCACGTTGAAGGAGTACGATGCCCAGGTCTGGAGCGACGTGGAAGTGCGGACCGAGCAAGGTTCCTTCACGGGGATTGTGCTGCCGCGATCGGAAACTGCCGACGCGTACCACATCGTGCTGAAACTGCGGAGCGGATATAACGTCGGCATCGCAGCACGGAGCGTGCAGGCCATCGCCGTCCAGGGACGCAAGGAAGCGCACTACAAGATTCCTGAGAAAGAATTCCCGTTTGATCCCAAAAAGCCGCGCGTGAAATTGCTCGGGACCGGGGGAACAATCGCCAGCCGACTGGATTACCGCACGGGCGCGGTCATTCCTGCCTTTTCACCGGGCGAACTCTACGGTTCCGTCCCCGAGCTCGCCGATCTCTGCAACCTCGAGACCGAAAAGCTCTATGGAGTCTTCAGCGAGAACATGGGGCCCGAGCAATGGATCGGGACGGCGCAGGCGATCGGCCGTGAGATCGAAAAGGGAGTGCAGGGGATTGTCATCGGACACGGCACTGACACCATGCATCACACGGCGGCGATTCTTTCCTTCATGGTGCAGGAGTCGCCCGTACCGATTGTCATGGTCGGCTCCCAACGTTCAAGTGACCGGCCATCGTCTGATGCCGCGCTGAACCTGATGCACAGCGTGAAGACCGCCGCCGAAAGCGACATCGCCGAAACGATGGTATGCATGTTCGGGCCCACCTCCGACGACTACGGGCTCCTCCACCGTGGCACACGGGTCAGGAAAATGCACTCGAGTTATCGTTCGACGTTTCGCACCATCGGGGACATCCCCCTGGCCATGGTCAGCCGCGAAAAGATAACTCCGCTCCGGAGGGACTACAAACGGCGTAGAAAAGACCGGCGGGCTGTGGTAAACACGTCCTTCGAAGAGAAGGTCAGCATTGTGTACTACTATCCGAATATGAAGCCGGATATCATCGAATCCCTGATCGACAACGACTACCGGGGCATAATCATCGCCGGCACCGGCCTTGGACACGTCAACAAGCCGCTCTATCCGTCATTGAAACGCGCGCGCGAAAAAGGGATCGCAGTATTCATGACCGTGCAGACTCTGTGGGGATATGTTCAGATGTACGTGTACGATACCGGCCGTGACATGATGGAACTGGGGGTGGTCCCCGGCGCGAACATGTTGCCCGAGGTTGCCTACGTGAAGCTGGGATGGACGCTGGGTCAGACGCATGACCTGCAGAAGGTGCGGGAAATTATGATGACCCCAATCGCCGGAGAGATCACCGAGCGTGAGCCGAGCAACGGCTACTTGATTTTCCAGGGAGGAATCCCGGAAGTCGAGGAGTTCATTTCGCGGTACAGAAGATAAAATGTCCAAGATCCGCACTCAAGGGATCATGGACATTCATTTCCCCGCCCAACACCGGACAACCGGGGCGCTACTTAATCGACAGCAGCTCCACTTCGAACACCAGAACTGCGCTGGGCGGAATGACCCCGCCCGCCCCTTGTTCGCCGTAACCCAGCGATGGAGGTATGACTAGCTCCCATTTCGAACCCACCGGCATCATCTGCAGTGCTTCGGTCCATCCCCTGATGACACCGTTCACCGGGAATGTTGCCGGCTCCCCTCGCTTTACCGAGCTATCGAATTCCGTCCCATTGATCAGCTTGCCCACATAGTGCGTTGTCACCGTTGAGGTTGCCGAGGGCTTCCTGCCGGTTCCCTTTGTCATAATGCGGTACTGCAATCCGCTCGGCAGCGTGATGACGCCCTCCTTCTTGCTGTTGGCTGCCAGATAGGCCTCACCTTCGACGCGGTTCTTTTCTCCTGCCAGGCGGGCATTCTCCTGCTGTTTCATCTGCATTTCCTTCTGAAAGGTCGTCATCGTTTCCTGCATCTGCGCATCCGTCATGAGACGGCTCGCACTGTCCAACGAGGCGTCCATGATCCCACGCAACAGCACATCCGGGTTGATCTCGATGGAATCCCGCTTCATGTTCTGACCGATATTCAGACCGATGCTGTAGCTGACTTTGTCAGTGAGTGTCTCCAGTTTGCCCTGCTTCTCGCTCGTGCTTTGGCATCCGGCAAGTCCTACCACAAGGGCGGCGGCCCAGTATACATTCATGATGCTACCTCCAGGTATGAGATTGTGCATGCGTACCGATCAATGCAAAATATGAAATCCCGCCGTAACAACCAAGATTTCCCTGCATCCGGACTGTTGCGGCGGTGCGTGCGTCAGTGGTTAGACCAGCGTTGCTCGCCTTCGGACGATGAGTAGGACTCCATCTTGCGGAGAGGTTTTTTCTTTCGTGCGGTCGTCACCGTTGTGTCCTTGCGGTGAGGACGCGCGTGACGGCCGATTTGCGGGCGGTACTTCGGGCGCGCATGGTCCGGCATCGCTGTCCGTTCCCCCGTCGCGGCCGGCATGATGACCGCTATAGGTACTCCAGGATACTGCTTCACCGTGAACCGGCGTCCTATGAATCGTTCTATTTTGCGGAGGTATTCCTGTTCATCGTTCCCGACGAACGTCAACGCAGAGCCGGTTGCCCCGGCACGGCCGGTACGGCCGATGCGGTGGATGTAGTCCTCTGGATACTGGGGGACGTCAAAGTTGATGACGTGCGAGATCCCGGTGACGTCGATGCCGCGCGCTGCAATGTCCGTTGCGACAAGCACCCGGACCTGTCTGCGGCGAAAGCCGTCAAGTGCTCGCTCGCGCTGCCCCTGCGTGCGATCCGAATGAATGGCCACGGCGGCAACGCCGCGCTGGCTGAGCCGGCGGGTGATTTTGTCCGCGCCGTGTTTGGTGCGCGAGAACACAAGCACACTTTCCATGTTCTCCTGCTTGAGCGCATGGACGAGAAGGTCCGTTTTCATCTCCTTCGGAACTGCATAGAAGTGCTGCTCGATCGTTGCCACGGGATTGCCGTGTCCTTCCGCTTCGACGGTCTGAGGGTCATGCAGAATGCTGGCCGCCATGGAGGCAATATCAGAAGAAATGGTGGCCGAGAAGAGCAGCGTCTGCCGTTTCTTAGGTATGGCACCCACAATCTTCCGGATATCCCGAATGAAACCCATATCCAGCATCCGGTCAGCCTCGTCGAGGACGAGGACTTCCACTTGCGAGAGGTCGATGGAACCGCGCTGCATGTGGTCCAGCAATCGACCGGGGGTGGCAACCACAATGTCAGCGCCGATCCGGAGCTGCTTGAATTGGGCATCAATGCTCACGCCACCATACACGGAGAGCGCCCGCAACGACAGGAAACGGCCGTAGTCTGTCACTGCCTGCTGGACCTGCTGGGCAAGCTCGCGTGTGGGGGTAAGCACGAGCGCCCGGGGATCACGCTGGTGACCATGTCTCGTGGCACCCGCGGCGAGCCTGTGCAAGAGCGGCAACACAAACGCCGCAGTTTTTCCGGTGCCTGTCTGCGCACTGGCGATAAGATCCTTCCCCGCCAACGCCGGACGAATGGCAAGCGATTGGATGGGAGTCGGGGTTGTATATCCGACGGCGTGGACTGCGTCCAGAATTCTGTCGGAAAGACCAAAAGAGGTAAAGCTCATAAAAACCTTTGTAGAAAATGAAACAACATTGAACCGCTCGGACAATCCGGACTCAGGGGAGCAGGCGCTGGACGTTCAACAGAAAGAAGAAACGCCGGACGCCGGCCCAACAAATCACCGGGGGCCCTGGTGACGGTCTACAATACCGCAAAACACGCTGGTAAGACTGGAGGCGAATGTCGTGTCGATTAACTTAAGAGGAGAGGTACCCGGGGGTATTGCGGATAGCGGTCTACTATTTCAGTCCCGACAAAACCTAACGCATCATCGTCAGTAATTCATGATAGCGATTTCACCGATCACTTCCTAATGAAATCGCATCAATCTTCCCGCTACCATGAACGGCGTCTTCCACCACCGCGACCACCGGGACCGGATTTTCTGGCCTCGCGTGGCCGGGCTTCTGTGACATCCATGGATTGCCCCTTGAGCTGCTTTCTGTACAATCCTGCAATGGCCGCCTCGGCCTCTTCCTTCACGGGCATCTCCACGAATGCAAATCCTTTTGAAAGGCCTGAAAACTTGTCCTTGACAATGCTGACAGAGGCGAGTTTCCCAAATGGCTCAAAAAGCTCACGAAGTTCCACTTCCGTCACGTCGCGGGTGAGGTTCCCAACAAAGAGGTTCATGCGATTCGATCCTGCGTATGGAACATGGATAACTCACATCATAAGATGAACAATTTTCAATTCGTTTCCTAGTCTTTTCCCTTTTTTGCCTCTCGGAAGCCCGTGTACAATCGACGGATCAACAGGTGAAGTTGGTGAGCTATGCCGGCGATATTCTCTGTGCGGTCGACAGCAGTCGGTAGGGCACTGCGTGCCTGCGGTGCAGCTGCGTCCCATTGTTGATGTGACGCCGTAGTCATGCCGCCTGATTACCCGGGTCCGGATTCCGAAGGGCGCTGACGCCCCGCGAGCGGGACATTTCTGAAGTACGCAAAGACTCCAAAGGCCCTGACCGCCTCTCCCTGCGCATGGACAGTACCAACCTCGTCCACGCCGTACCCATCTTCTCCGCCCTCCGGATTCCAGCCATTGCGAATCCCATGATCCAGCTCCCTGTGAAGGAGAACCCGCGCGGTACCATGATGGTTCGTCCAGACGTGCTCGAGCATTTTCGCCACCTTTGCCGGAACGTCATGTAACTCCGGCGGTGCGATCGAGTAGGCATCCATGAGAAAATGGACGAATGCACCATTACCATCCATTCGCAATTGGTAGAAATCGTTCGGGTCCACCCACGCGGCTTCCGGGGAGAGGATCCGCTTCGCCGTTTCAACGACGATCTTCTTGTACCGGGGGTCCTTTGTCGTTCGATACAACGCTGCGCCAAGTGCACAGTAACCTGCTCCATCCCACGGAAGCTCTCTTCCGAACGCCGCCCTTCCCTCCCTTCCCTGCCACCGGCCGTTGCCTCGATACAGCCTCTTCTCAACGCCCGGGGAGATTGCATCTCCATTCCACACAAGCAGAGCGTCCTGGAGGTAGCGTTCATCGCGCGTTGCATCGTACAGGCGGCACGCGACCTGTGCCATCTGGTTCATGTTCGTGTTGGTAAACACGGGATCGCTTACCTGTGCCCCACGTGGATAGTTGTACCAGGTCCAGTATCCCTCGTGGTTTGAAAGCATTCCAGCTGCACGCGCTTCATTGTACCGTTGTGCGGCATCGGTGACCAACCCCATGTTGGTCTTGCCGGTGACTTCCCACCACGTCAGTTGGGCGAGACATGCCCATGCACGGTCGTCCAGCCAGTACCCGTTGGAAAGCCGGGTGAGCGGATGTTCCACAGTGTGGAACCGGAGGAGAGCGGAGTCGTTCGTGGCCGCAAACAGGTACGCATCCCCCATTGCTCCATAGGCACCCTCCCAGCCCGGCGTGTAGACCTGATGAAAGAGACGGCTGATCAAGGATGCCCGCTGGAGCCAGAGATCCGTCGGCAGGGGCTGCTGGCCGTCGCCTCCCTTCTCAACGCCGGCTTGACGCGCCGGCGGAGAATCACCGAACGGATTCACCACAAGAAGAACCGCCGCCAGCACAACCAGTGCGCCGCCGGCGATCCCTCCATACACAAGGGCCCGTCTCCTGAGGCCGACGTCATCCAAACGTTTCTTCCTGGGAGCCGAACCGTGAGACGGTTTCATCTCATTCACTCTTTCTTGAAGCGCCAGGACAACAACCGATCAACAGCCGTGGAACAGGTCCGTACACTACACCAAACCGACCGCCTTGGCAATCAGCAGGAGAACGCTCAGAGCAATTGCAGCGAGCACGAAGATGATTTGCCATGCCGGTCCCTCTGAATCACTGTGGGAATTCGTCTGTACGACCGGCGCGGGGTTGTTTGCCGGTTTGGCGACATTCGGGCTCTCCGGCGTCACCTCAGGCTTGCCCGGTTCTGCAACAGGTTGACGACGCGCTTTGCTACGATGTGCCATGATATTCTCCTCCGTCGGTCTGAGCCTGCGGGCTAGGAATCATCTCCTCCCGCACCTTCCACCATCGACTGTCCGTGCCGGCGGCAGAAGTGAAGGACGAGATGAACCGCTTGCAGGCAGGAAAGTTCGTTGCGCTGGATCTATACGCTGGAAATCGGCCTGGCACTCAGATGCGCGGCGGAGCCCTGTCACTACGGCAGAACGAGAATGAGGCATGCGGGGTACGGCAGGATTGTGTCGGGGGAATGGCCCTACCTTCTTCGACCCTATGGATTTGAGGCTGAAGAACGGCAACGGCCGGGGGAACCACCACCGGTTTGACCAACGGCATGTGCCGGCGGTAAGAGACCGTGAGACGAGGCGGTTCCTTCCCCTTCCCTTTGAAATCGGCGTAGACCTTGTTGCCGGTACCGGTGGGCGGAAACGTCACTCCGGACGCCTGCGCACACGCTCCTCCGAGATAGAGGAGTGCGAGCATTACCATTGCTATGTTACGCAAGTGCTTCACGGTGCCGGCATTACTGTATTGAACCCGTATTCAAGAACAGTGATTGCAGTGAAAATGTCAAGCAGAAAAACGCCTGGACGCGAGCCGGAGCATCACATAACCAACAAGACCTGCACACGTCGAGGCGAACAGAATCGCAATCTTAGATGCCTGCACCAGGGCCGCATCCTGGAAAGCAAGCAGCGCAATGAAGATCGACATCGTGAAACCAATCCCCCCGAGCACGGAGACGGACAGGATGTGTTTCCATTGCAGATCTCCGGGCAACACCAGCACCTTCGTCCTGACACCGAGGAGTGAGAACATGGTGATTCCGATCGGCTTTCCCAACACGAGTCCCAGGGCGATACCGATGCTGTTGGGCTGCAGCAACGACAGGTGCCAGCCAGGAGCTATCGTCAGACTCGTGTTGGCGAGCGCGAATAGGGGCAGAATGATGAATGCCACAGGAAAGTGCAGCCGGTGCTGGAGGCGATAGGATGGTGAGGATTCGTCTCCCTTTCCGAATGGAATGAGGAATGCCAGGATCACGCCGGTGATGGTGGCGTGAATCCCGGACTGGTGAATGAAATGCCAGAGGAAGATCCCGCCAACAAGATAGAGCACCAGACTGCCGATCCTGAGCCGGTTGCATACAAAGAGCACAACGATGATGAGAACGGCGATCAGCAGGCTCATGACCGAAATGTCAGCCGAATACAAGATGGCAATGACAAGAATTGCTCCGAGATCATCAATGATGGCCAGAGCAGTCAGGAACACCTTCAGCGAAAGCGGCACGCGATCGCCGAGGAGGGACAGGACCCCGAGCGCAAATGCGATGTCGGTGGCCATCGGGATTCCGAAACCGGCCTGTGTGGCAGTCCCGGCATTGAAGGAAAAGTGAACGAGTGCAGGAATAGCCATGCCACCTGCCGCAGCCACGATCGGCAGGAGTGCCTTCCGGGGTTGAGACAACTCCCCGGTGTAGATTTCCCGCTCTATCTCCAACCCGACAAGGAGAAAGAAAACCGTCATCAAACCGTCGTTGATCCAGTATAAAAATGTCTGCCCGAAGACCGGCAGCTGCCAAAGCGAGAGGTATGATGCCGCGCCCCCGGAATTTGCCAGGCTCAGCGATACGATCGTACACACAATGAGAACGAGGCCGGATGCCTTCTCGGTCTTGAAGAACTCAAGGAAGAGTTTAGTCATGGCAATGGTGATTGTGAGGAGTCAGGTGTTAATAATATAGAGAGAGTTGCACACACCATCAAGCGGCGACCGCACCTTTGACATTTGACCGGCCAAATTATAGATTGATATCGTCATCTACGCCTTCTTCTCGTCCTTAACTGCTTTCTACACACAAAGAACTTACCATCATGAAGTGTCTCCTTTCTCTTGCATTGTGCGCGCTTCTGTCATCGGCGAATGCGGCCGATTTCTATGTTTCACTTGCTGGCAACGACAATAATCCGGGAACACATGAGAAGCCCTTCAGGACACTGGAACGTGCCAGGGACCGTGTCCGTTCACTCAGAGCGGGGGGGGCAATCACCGGTGGCGAGACTGCGACGATCTGGCTGAGGGAAGGCACGTACTCTCTTTCCCGCACGTTTGAGCTCGGGAAGGCCGATGCAGGCACACCGGATGCGCCCCTGGTGGTTTCGGCATACGGGAGCGAGACTCCACGCCTTTCCGGAGGTGTGCTTCTGCCGATCCGGGCTTTCCGCCCCGCGGGAGCCGCTACAGCGCTTCGCCGTCTCCCGGCGTCGTCGCGGCCTTTTGTTGTCGAGGCAGATCTCAGGGCTCTTGGAATCAGGGATTTTGGAGCACACAGACAATTCGGACATGGGCTGCCGGTCGTGCCGGCCCCGATGGAGCTGTTCTGGAACGACTCGGTGATGCAAATCGCGCGCTATCCGAACGCCGGCGCTATTCTGATGGGTCCGGTCGTCGATACAGGATCAGTACCGCGTATCGGTGACTACAGCGGGCGGGCAGGCCGGTTCCGCTACACCGATGTCCGCCACAACAGGTGGGTTGCCGCACAAGATGTGTGGCTGCAGGGCTTTTTTCATCACGGCTTCGCCGATGACAAGATCAAAATAGCCCGGATCGACACCGTGCGGCAGGAGGTGACGCTGGCATCCCCCCACATGTACGGACTCGGCAGCGGCGAGAATTTCAATCAATATGTGGCGCTCAACCTTCTGGAAGAGCTCGACAGCCCCGGCGAATGGTACGTCGAACCTTCTTCGGGACTTCTCTTCCTCTGGCCTCCCGGAGACCTGGCAACGGCACGCATCGCGGTTTCCATTCTCGAAGAACCGCTGATTGCCGTTGATGGAGCCTCGGACTGCGTTCTGCGAAATCTCATTCTCGAAAATGGCCGAGGTCTGGGCATCTCCATGGAAGGCGGGGCACGTAATCGCATCACCGGATGCACCATCAGAAATTTCGGAACGGTCGGAGTGATGCTGGGATGCGGGGCACGACAGACCTTCCCCCATATAACCGCGGATGACTATACAGGCGTTTCCGCATCACGGGAAGTGGGCTCGTTCCACTCGCACATGTACCGTAATACTGTATGGGATCGCAACGCGGGCAAAGAGCACATCATAGAACGATGTGACGTTTACAACACCGGTTCCGGCGGCATTATTCTCGGCGGTGGGAGCAAGAAGGACCTGGTTGCGGGAGGATGCACGGTCACCGATTGCCGGATTCATGAATTCACGCGCAGGAACAAAGCAGGCGCCGGCGGCGTGATTGTCGACGGTTGCGGCAACCGCGTGGTCCACAACGAGATATTCGACGGTGACCTGCAGGCGATCATCGTCCATGGGAATGACCACGTGTGTGAATTCAACCGGATTCACCACGTCGCCCGCAACGCGAACGATGCATCGGCCTGGTATCTCGGACGTGACCCGAGCGACCAGGGGAACATCGTCCGATGGAATTTCTTCTATGAAGTCGGACGCCCCGACAGGAAGTGGATGATGGGCGTGTACTGTGATGATGCAACTTGCGGCGTCCTGATTGAAGGAAACGTCTTCTACCGGGTCGCGTCGTACGGGACAGTTTACAGCAACGGCGGTCACGACATTACCGTACGCAACAACATTTTCATCGAAGGCTTCGGACCGGCCTACCAGCTCAAGTCCATGTGGTACGATTTCGGACTGTTTGAACAGGACTACTTTTTCGGCGAGAACGGTATTTACACGAACCGATTGACTCGTTCCGTTGATATCCGCATTCCACCCTACAGCGAGCGCTACCCCGGGCTGAAAGACTGGCTCGATCTCCTTCCGGACGGCAAGACCTATGTCGGGATGCGCCCCCGGCGGAACACTTTTGACAGAAACGTGCTCGTGAACTACGAGGAAACGTTCCGTCTGGTCGGAAAGTATGCGCAATGTGATTTTGGCGACAACTACATCACGCGGACGGACCCGGGTTTTGCTAATGCCGGGGCTCTTGATTTTCGCCTAAAGGAAAACGCCGACGTGTACCGGAACCTGCCCGGATTTCAGCCAATCCCGTTCGAGCAGATCGGACCTCGCCCATAAATGTGTGCAGTCAAAAGGAGTGAACTCGTGAAACGAACTACCGCCCTTCTCCTGATCGTACTCCTACCCGCACTCCTTTACCTGCGGGCGCAAGACCGCCGCGACCGCGCGGTGTTCGAAGTGAAGAACGATCTTATGAAGGATTCCATCAAGGCAGAATTGAAAAGGGCCAGGCCGGATGAGCCCGCAATGAAGAAGATGCAGCTGGATTTCTCGACGATTCCATCCCCTTCGGCAATCGTTGAATTCAGAAGTGTCCGGCATTTCCCTCCTCTACTTCAGGGCCTTTCGGGGATGTGCTGGTGCTTCTCCACGACATCCCTCCTTGAGTCGGAGATCTATCGGCTAACGAAACGAGAGATCAAGCTCTCCGAACTGCACACGGTATACTGGGAGTATATCGAGAAAGCAAGAGCGTTCGTCCGGACACGCGGAAAGACACATATCGGCGAGGGTTCGGAGGCAAATGCGGTTTTCCGCATATGGAAGAAATACGGTACCGTGCCTGGCTCCGCATACACCGGCTTCAAAAGCGGACTAAAATACCACGACCACGAAAACACCCTTTTCCCCGAGATCGAAAAATACCTCACCGGCATCAAGGACCGCAATGCCTGGAACGAGGAGGAAGCCGTTTCAACGGTCCGCTCCATCCTGGACCATTATCTGGGC
>Ga0105106_10002401_pt1 | contig 13507 bp, 10 predicted proteins | sample PPLLaktember2015_5_FD_79109 | JGI IMG/M metagenome (GOLD analysis project Ga0105106, IMG submission 79109) | Freshwater sediment microbial communities from Prairie Pothole Lake near Jamestown, North Dakota, USA - PPLs Lake P8 Core (1) Depth... | ecosystem: Environmental > Aquatic > Freshwater >...
GCCTGCTGGTCGCGGTCGTCGTCGGCGACGGCGAGGCCGAGACCGGTCCGCTAGCGACCGCCTGGCACTCGAACAAGTTCCTGAACCCGGTCCGCGACGCCGCGGTGCTGCCGGTGCTGCACTTGAACGGCTACAAGATCAACAACCCGACGATCCTCGCGCGTATCTCGCACGAGGAACTCGAAAGCCTGTTGCGCGGATACGGCTGGACTCCGCACTTCGTCGAAGGCGACGACCCCGACCGGATGCACCAGGCGATGGCGGCGGCGATGGAGGACTGCCTGCAGCAGATCGGCACGATCCAGGCCTCCGCGCGGCGCAGCGGGCGGGCCGAGCGCGCGCGCTGGCCGATGATCGTGCTGCGCAGTCCCAAGGGCTGGACCGGGCCGAAGAAGGTCGGCAAACACGCGGTCGAGGGCTACTGGCGCGCGCACCAGGTGCCCATGGCCGACGTGCGCGACAACCCCGCGAGCCTGAAGCTGCTCGAGAAGTGGCTGAAGAGCTACCGGCCGCAGGAGCTGTTCGATGCGGACGGCCGCCTGGTCGGGGAGCTCGAGGCGCTGGCGCCGCGCGGCCGGCGCCGCATGAGCGCCAACCCGCACGCCAACGGCGGGCTGCTGCGAAGGCCGTTGCGCATGCCCGACTTCCGCGACTATGCGGTGGCGGTCAAGGCGCCCGGCCGCACCGGGGTCGACAACACGCGCAAGCTGGGCGAGTTCCTGCGCGACATCCTGGAGCTCAACCCCGACAACTTCCGCGTCTTCGGCCCGGACGAGACGACGTCGAACAAGCTCGACGCCGTGTACCAGGCGAGCAAGAAGACCTGGCTCGCGGACTACCTCGCCGTCGACGCCGATGGCGGCGAGTTGTCGCCGGATGGCCGCGTCATGGAGATGCTGTCCGAGCACACGCTGGAGGGCTGGCTGGAGGGCTACCTGCTCACCGGACGGCACGGCTTCTTCTCGACCTACGAAGCCTTCGTGCACGTGATCGACTCGATGTTCAACCAGCACGCCAAGTGGCTCGACATCTGCGAGGAGATCCCGTGGCGCGCGCCGGTCTCGTCGCTGAACCTGCTGATCACCTCGACCGTCTGGCGGCAGGACCACAACGGCTTCACGCACCAGGACCCGGGCTTCCTCGACGTGGTCGTGAACAAGAGCCCGACCGTCACCCGCATCTACCTGCCGCCCGACTCGAACTGCCTGCTGGCGGTGTCGGACCATTGCCTGCGCAGCACGAACAACATCAACGTGATCGTCTGCGACAAGCAGAAGCACCTGCAATACCTCGACATGGACGCGGCGATCAAGCACTGCACCAAGGGCATCGGTCTCTGGGACTGGGCGAGCAACGACCAGGGTACCGAGCCCGACGTCGTCATGGCCGGTTGCGGCGACATCGCGACCCAGGAGGCACTCGCCGCCGTCGAGCTGCTGCGTCAGCACTTCCCGGACCTGCGCATCCGCTTCGTCAACGTCGTGGATCTCTACAAGATGACGCCGCCCGAGGAACACCCGCACGGGCTCTCCGACCGCGACTTCGACACGTTGTTCACCACCGACAAGCCGATCATCTTCAATTTCCACGGCTACCCGTGGCTGATCCACCGTCTCGCGTACCGCCGGACCAACCACTCCAACCTGCACGTTCGCGGCTACAAGGAAAAGGGCAACATCAACACGCCGCTCGAGCTCGCGATCAACAACGAGGTCGACCGCTTCAGCCTCGCGATCGACGTGATCAACCGGGTGCCGCGGCTTCAGGTCGCGGGCGCGCACGTCAAGGAGAAGCTGCGCAACCTGCAGATCGAGTGCCGCAATTACGCACACGAGCACGGCATCGACCGCGATGACATGCGCAACTGGACGTGGACGCCATGAGCAGCCGGCTCGATGGGCTCAAGCAGCACTCCGTCATCGTCGCCGACACGGGCGACATCGATGCGATCGCCCAGTGGCGGCCGCAGGATGCGACGACCAACCCGAGCCTGATCTTCAAGGTGACTCAGAATGCCCGCTACCGGCCGATCATCGACGAGGCGATCGCCGCGACCGCGGACGTTTCAGCTGAAACGCGGCTCGGCGAGATCGTCGATCGCCTGTTCATCGGTTTCGGCAAGCGCATCCTCGAGCTGATCCCGGGGCGGGTCTCGACCGAAGTGGACGCGAGGCTCAGCTTCGACACCGAGGCCACCGAGGCCAAGGCGCGTCGGCTGATCGACCTGTACGAGCAGGCTGGCGTATCGCGCGATCGGGTGCTGATCAAGATCGCGAGCACCTGGGAGGGAATCCGCGCCGCCGAGCGCCTCGAGCGCGACGGCATCCACTGCAACCTGACGTTGCTGTTCAGCTTTGCGCAGGCCGTCGCCTGCGCCGAAGCGGGTGTCACGCTGATCTCGCCGTTCGTCGGGCGCATCTACGACTGGCACAAGAGGTCGCTCGGCGTCGAGGACATCCCGCCCGCCGACGATCCGGGCGTGGCGTCGGTCACGCGCATCTACAACTACTACAAGAAATTCGGCTACGAGACGCAGGTCATGGGCGCGAGCTTCCGCAAGACGACTCAGATTCTCGACCTCGCCGGCTGCGACCTGCTCACCATCAGCCCGGACCTGCTCGCGAAGCTAGAGTCCACCGAGGGCGAGGTGCCGCGGCGCCTGACGGTCGAGTCGGCAGCGGCCAGCGACGCGGCGCACGTCGCGCTCGACGAGGAAGCCTTCCGCTGGATGCACAACGAGGACGCGATGGCGACGGACAAGCTCGCCGAGGGCATCCGGCTGTTCGACGCGGACGCGAACAGGCTCAAGTCGGCGATCGCGACTCTGATGTCCTGATGCGTGTCGCCATGACGCGGTACACGAGGGCGGCAGCCAGCCCTGTCGCGATCAGTAACAGCCCCAGCAGCAGGGCCCGCCGGAACAGGTGATCCACGAGCGCCCGCCCTGCCTCGGCGCCACCTGCCACGGCCGCCGCGACCGGCGTTCCTTCACGCCCGAGCGCCTCGAGCAATGCGGTGAGCTGGCGCGCCGTGCCGGTGAACTCTGCCGCTGCCGCGGTGTATTCGGTGATGTCGAACGGACGTCCCTCCGCCCGCTCCGCGCCGGGCTCGCGACGGGGGAAGCGCGCCAGCAGCCGGTCGAGCGCCTCGACGGCTGAATTCACCGCGACCGCGGTTTCGGAGCCGGTGGCCAGCGTCGTCTGCATGTCGGCCAGCAAGCCGCGCAGTTCGGCCTCCTGCCTCAGCATTTCGCCCGACAATTGCTGGATCAGCGCTTCCCGCTCGCGGGCAATCGCGTCCGGAAGATTGGCGCCGATCGCCGCGTAGTTCTCCATCGCCAGGCTGGCGCGCTCGAGGCTCGCATTCGCACGCTTGACCTGGGGCGCCAGAGTTGCCTGCAGCACGACCCGCTCGGTCTGCAGGTCCAGCAGGTAGGGCGTCCGCTGCATGTAGAAGATCACGCGCTCGGCGAGCAGGCGCGTCTGCTCGATCTGCTTGACCGCCGGGTCGAGGCCGGCGAGCGGATCGAGGCCCAGGAGCCCGAACAGTCCGCCCGGCGCGCTCTTGGCCTCCGGTGACCAGCCGGCGGCCTCGGCGAACTCGGCGAAATGCACGAAGCCCACCAGGGTGACCTGCGGGTTCTTCTCCCTCCAGTCCGTGATCAAGCCTCGCAGTTCGTCGAGTTGCGCTGGGGTCAGCAGGGTCGCCGCGTTGCTCCAGGCCTCCCGCTCCAGGTCGCGATAGACGGCAATGAGCGGCTCCAGCAGGTCGTCGTCGAGCTCGATCAGCGTGTCCTCGACCACCATTCGGCTCAGCGTCGTAAGGACGACGAAATCGAGATGACAGAGAATCGGGCTGGGACCCGTCGCGATCGTGTACGCGGAGTTCAGCTGGGTGATCTGCCAGTAGCTCAATCCATCGACGATCGCCAGATCACCGGACCGCTTCATGATCGGGCTCACGTACTCGAGCACCTTGCCGGCAAACCCGTCCGCAAAGCGCTGGCAGGTCTGCTGGATCTGGCTCAGTTGCTGCGCCTGCTTTTCAGCCCGCTGCTCCTCGCCGGTGATCTTCGACCAAAGGCCGCAGCTCGAGACCGTCGCGGCAATGAATATCAGCGTCAACAGCCGGCGCAACGTCTTCAAGGATTGGCGGTCCAGTGGCTTCCTGCGGAAACTCTAATGCAAGCGCCCCGACGCGACGCGGATCACATGGCTCGCTGCGCCGGCGCAAATGTGTCGGGCGCGGCGAGCCATGCGCGTGTCGGGCTACTTTTTCGGCGCGGCCTCGACCTTGATCGCAAACGCTTCGGTGAAGGTGAGTTCGACCGTATCGCCGACGCTGACGCCCTCGAGCTTCTCGGGGTGCTGCACCGTGATCGTCCGCGTGTTGCCCTGCGGCCCCTTGAAGGTGACCGAGGGCGCCTTGGGATCGATCGCGGTGATGATGACCGTCGCGGTGGTCTGCCGCGCGATTCCACCGGCGGGCCTCGCACCGGGCGCGGCCGCTGCACCCCCGACGACCGTCGCCGGCCCGACCACCGTGCCGCCCTTCTTCACCTCGTATGCGAGCGCTTCCGCGTAGGTCGCGGTCACGACGTCGCCCGGCTTCATCTGGGCGAGGTTCCTGACGTCCTCGCTGGCCACGAAGCTGAATTCCTCGCCGTCCTCCGCCTTGAGCGTGACTTCGCGTGTCTCCTGGTCGACCTTCACCACGGTCGCGGTGACCGTCTCGGAAGCCACCACGGCCTCGCCCGTCGGGGCGGCCGCCGGCGCCTCGGCACGGGCCACGGTCGCGAGGCAAAGGGCCGCGGCCAGGCAGGCGGCGGTCGTCGAGGCTATGAAACTCGTCATCGTCGATCTCCTTGAGCAAACATTGAATGCAGGGTCGCGCGCCAACGCCACACGAACGATGATTGCGTGATTGCGGGTACGGGGACTCTGTAGTCTACTCGACCGCGAAGCCCTTGTTGTCGCGATGGAGCGCCTGACGGTTTGGCAGCTGTCACATCCTCAAAACCGCTCGCTCGGCGGCTGATTTATGATGTTGCGCACAAACACTGGGATTCCATACATGAGCCTAACGACGCACCGTACCCTGCTGGCCGCGGCGCCTCTTGCGTTCGCGCCATTGCTGGCGCCCGTCGCCGCGAACGCATCGATGTTCAAGGGCGAAGCACTCGACACCGTGGCCAACGGGATGTCCTGGGTCGTGCTGATCCTGGTGCCGGTCGTCGTTCTGACCGTCTTCTGGCTGGTACACATCCTGCCGGAAAAGATCGCCGAAAAGAGAAAGCATCCGCAGGCCAAGGCAATCCAGGTCCTCTGCCTGCTGTCGCTGGTGTTCGGCGGCATGCTCTGGCCACTCGCGTGGCTATGGGCCTACTCGAAGCCGGTGCTGTACAAGATGGCCTACGGCACGGACATCGTCGAAGGGCACCACGACGAGGGCTCCGAGGCGCCGGCAGCCGCCACCAGTCCTGAGGCGGCGCGGGAAGAGATCCAGCAACTCAGGGCGCAGATCGCATCACTCGAAGCGCGACTCGGCCCAGAGGCTCGCGGCTGATGGAACTCATCCTGCTGCTGATCTATTCGTTCTTCGTCTGGCTGATCTTCATCAAGTTCAAGTGGCTCCCCTGGAACATCGTGAGCCAGGTGATCGTCGCGACGATCCCGATCGTCGGCATCGCGGCGCTCATCCTGCTGCTCAACATCTATGCACCCTCCTCCGCGGACGTGCGGGTCATGAACTATGTGCTGCCGATCAATCCGCGCGTCGCCGGCAAGGTGATCGAGGTGCCGGTCCAGCCAAACGAGCCGATCCGCAAGGGTGACGTGTTGTTCCGGATCGATCCGACACCCTTCGAGATCCAGGTTCGCTCGCTCGAGGCGAGCGTCGAGGCGCTCAAGGCACAGCTCATTTCGGCCAACGCCAGCCAGCGCAACCTCGCGCAGCAGTTGAAGGATGCGACGAGTCGACGCGGCGCGGCCTACACCGAGCTCGGACTCGCGCTTAAGCGCCTGTCGCAGTTCCGGGAGTTGGCGCAGACGGGCGCTGGCAATCGCTTCGACCTCGAGCAAAGCGAGACGGACGTGGCACGCCTCGAGAATGACGTGCAGTCGGCCGATGCGGCCGTGGCACAGGTGCAGGAGAGACTCGCAGCGAAGACGTCGGCGGGCGTGCAGGACGAAGTCGCCAAGGCGCTGGCGCAGATTGCACAAGCCGAGGCACAGCTGGCCGATGCAATCTGGAATCTCGAGCAGACCGTGACCTACGCGCCGGCGGATGGCACGGTCGTCGCGCTGGCGCTGCGGCCCGGCGTGATGACGGTGCCGTTCCCGCCCGTTCCGGCGATGACGTTCGTCGAAAACGAGCAGTGGGTAGTCGCATTCTTCGCGCAGAACGAAGTGCGCAAGGTCGAGGAAGGGAACGAGGCAGAGATCGCGCTCAAGACGTATCCGGCACGCGTCATCAAGTGTGACGTCGAAGCGATCATCTGGGCGACGGCTCAGGGCCAGCTGCCGATTGGCGGCATGCTGCCCAACACGGGCTTCGGTACGGCGCCGGACATGCGCCTCGCCGTCAAGCTGAAACCAGTGGGTGAGGATGCGGAGCTGTTCCTCGCGCCCGGGGCCCGTGGCAACGGCGCCATCTACACCAATCACGGCGAGATGATCCACATCCTCCGCAAGGTGTTCCTGCGCGTCAGCTCCAAGCTCGACTGGCTGGTCCTCAAGCTGCACTGATCGCCATGATCGCCAGGCACGTCTCGCTCGCATCTACGGTCCTCGCCGTGCTGGCTGGCTGCGCCGTCACCGCGCCGCCACCGCCGGAGCAAATCCGGCAGGACGCGTTGCAGGGCACCGAGATCCGCGCCTCGTGGACCGCGGACGCTCCGGCAGCAGGCGCCATCGGCGACAACTGGCTCACGTCGTTCAACGACCCGCAGCTGAATGCGCTCGTCACCGAAGCGATCGCACGGAACCCGGACCTGCGCGCGACGGCGGCCCGCGTGGAACAGTCCGCGGCGTACGCGCAGATTGCCCGAGCGGCCCTGCTGCCGGCAATCAACCTGCTTGGCACCGGCGGCCTGAAGGTTGGCGGCGGTTCCGATCTCACCTCCGCGCTGCAGGGCGTCATGCTCGGCATATCGTGGGAACCGGATCTCTGGGGAAGGCTGCGCTACGGCCGCAATGCGGCGGATGCGACCTATGCGTCGGCCCAGGCAGACTACGAGTTTGCACGCCAGTCGATGGCCGCGCAGGTGGCGCGCAGCTGGTTCATGGCGACCGAGACGAGACTGCAGCTGGCCGCCACCGAGTCCATGGCGCAGTCGTCGCGTGAGCTGCTGCGCCTCGCCGTAGATCGGCGGAATGTCGGCGCGGGCAGCCAGAAGGAGGTCGCGTTGGCCCGCGCGAACCTCGGCACGTTCGAGGACGCCGTCCAGCAGTCGCGCCTCGCACACGAGCAGGCCGTGCGCTCGCTCGAGACACTGCTGGGCCGTTATCCGGCCACGGAACTGCAGGCGGCACCGGCGTTGCCGGCGTTTCCCGGCCCGGTTCCGGTCGGCATGCCGCTCGACATGCTCGAGCGCCGCCCCGACGTCATCGCCGCCGAGCGGCGGGTCGCCGCCGCGTTCGATCGCGTCGGCGAGGCGAAGGCTGCCCAGCTGCCGCGCATCCGGCTGAACGCCAGCGTCTCGGCGCTCGACAGCGAAGTCATCGAACTGCAGGACGATTTCGAGAACCCCTCCGGCGGCGCCGGTGCAACTCTGGTCGCGCCCCTCTACCAGGGCGGTGCGCTGCGTGCCCAGGTCTCGGTGCGCACCGCGGAGCAGAAGGAGGCGCTTGCGCGCTACGCGAGCCAGGTGCTGCGCGGGATCCACGAAGTGGAGGATTCCCTCGCCGCCTCGCGAATTCTCTCGGAGCGCGTACGGTTGCTCGGCCGGGTTGTCGCTGACCAGGAGAAGACGCTGGAGTACGACGAGTCCGCATACCGCATCGGCCGGCAGGACCTGCGATCCGTCCAGCAGCAACAGCAACAGGTGCAGTCGGCGCGCATGTCGCTGCTGCGCGTGCAGAGCGAGCAGCTGATCCAGCGCGTCAACCTGCACCTGGCGCTGGGCGGCAGCTTCGCGGAACCAATGACGGTGGCCTCTACGGCCGCACAGCAGTAACGATCAATACCGACATAGGGATTGAAGGAGTCGGTTCATGGCAGGAAGCACGAAGAAAGCCAAGACGGTTGCCGAGGTTGCGGGCGAACCGCTGGGCAACAAGGAATACGCGAGGAAACTGAAGCAGCTGCACGTCGAGCTGGTCCAGCTGCAGCAGTGGGTCGTGCATAAGGGACTCAAGGTCTGCATCGTGTTCGAGGGTCGCGACGGTGCCGGCAAGGGCGGCACGATCAAGGCGATCACCGAACGCGTGAGCCCGCGCGTGTTCCGAGTCATCGCGCTGCCCGCGCCGACCGAGCGCGAGAAGTCACAGATGTACGCGCAGCGCTACCTGCCGCATTTCCCGGCAGCGGGCGAGGTCGTGATTCTCGACCGCAGCTGGTACAAGCGCGCGGGCGTCGAGCGCGTGATGGGTTTCTGCAGCGAGCAACAGTCGCGCGAGTTCCTCGAGGTCGTGCCGCTGTTCGAGCAGTTCATGGTCAAGTCCGGGATCATCTTGCTCAAGTACTGGCTCGAGGTCAGCCCCGAGGAGCAGGAGCGCCGCCTGCGCGACCGGATCGACGACGGTCGCAAGATCTGGAAGCTGACGCCGATGGACCTCAAGTCGTTCGACCGCTGGGACGACTACACCAAGGCTCGCGACGAGATGTTCGCCGCCACCGATACCGAATGGGCGCCGTGGCACGTCGCGAGGTCGGAGGACAAGAAGCGCGTGCGGCTGAACGTGATCCGGCACCTGCTGGACCAGGTGCCGCACAAGACCGCGCCTGCAAAGAAGGTCAAGCTGCCGAAGCGCAAGATCGGCCGCTGCAAGGCGGCCGATTACCCGTTCAAGTACGTGCCGGCAAAATTCTGATCAGGCTTTGGCCGGCGGCGGTGTGCCGCCGGCAGACGCCTGCATCGCTTGATAGCGCTCGATCGTCGCACGCGCGTTGAACAACAGGCGCCCGGATCCCAGTTGCCGGTCGAATCCGGCATTCCGCGCGACCTCGAGCACACCCGGATTCAAGGCCACCAGTGCCCAGCGGAACTCCATCGTGCGAACGTGAAGGATGTTGCGGAATTCGACGGGCTGGATCAGCCCGACCGAGTAGACGATGACGACCGCTGCGAGCGTCGCGTTCGGCAACAGGCCCAGCAGCGGAGCGAGCAGCAGCATCGTGGCCACCGCAGCGGCTGCCGTCACAAGCGACGCCTTCTGTGACCGCCCTCCGGCGGACCTGACGACTGCCGTCTGCGACGTGCCTCCGCCCGCCGGCATCGCGCCCGTCAACGCGCCACCCAGGTTGGCCGCACCCGTTGCGATCAATTCCCGGATCGCGTGGATCGCCGGATCGGCCGGGTTCGCAAAGGCGCGCCCCGCCGCGATCGTCTCGGTGAAGCTCATCAGCGCGATGCCGAGCGCACCCGGGGCCAGCTGCGCGATCAGTGAAGCGTCCGGCATCGTCAGCGACGGGAATCCCTGCGGAATCAGGCCGACGATCGAAACGCCCTGTGACTGCAGGCTGAAGAGCCAGGACGCGGCGATGGCCCCGCCGACCGCGACCAGCGGCGCCGGGGCGCGCGGCCACAGCCGCTCCATGCCGACCAGAATCACGAGTGTGGCGACCGCAACCGCCAGCGTCAGCAGCGACGTTTCGGGCAGATGCTGAGCGACGCTGAGCAGGTCGCGGAAGAATCCCGCCTTCTGGATAACTTCGCCGGGTCGCCATCCGGCACGACCAGGCCGAGCTGCGTGCCGGCGAGGAGCGCCAGCGTGCCGGAAGATCCCGCGATCGCCAGTGCACGCCGCGTCGTCCATTGCAGTAATCTCGTGAGGTGCGTCTGGACGTAACCGATCCATTGCGCACCGGGCCACCGAAAGGCTGGGAAAGGGAACACGCATGACCAACGAAGCCACTTCTTCACACCGACCCAGCGCCAAGGAGCGCCTGCGCGAGGAGTTGCACCGTTACCTGGCGGTCAGCGCCTACCTCTACGTCTGCTTCGCTGCAATCCTGCTCTACAAGGCGGCGATCCTGAGCAGCATCGGCGAGCATTTCCTGCCGCTCGGGCTAGCTGCAGGCAAGGCGTTGATCCTCGGCAAGTTCGTGCTGCTCGGCGAGGCGGCAGGCGTCGGCACGCGGGTCCGGTCACGGACGCTGCTGCAGCGGATCGTGCGCAGTTCGATACTGTTCCTGATCCTGCTGGTCCTGCTCACCGTCGTCGAAGAGATCATCGTGGGCCTCGTGCACGGTCACTCGCTCGGGCAGGCGGTCGCGGCCCTGGGCGATCGTTCACCGCTGGAGGTCATGGCGTCGTGCCTGTTGATGCTGCTCGTGCTGGTTCCGCTGGTGACCGTTACCGAAGTGAGCCGGGCGCTCGGACCCGGAGCACTGCGCCGGCTGCTGCTCGGGCCATCACCACAGTGAACCGCTTAACCGCAGAGGGACGATTCATGACCCCGCTTCGAGCACTGGCTTTCACCTGCATGCTTGCGATCGCCACGGCGGGCACGAACGCCGCGACTCCCGCTGCGTCGCAGCCGGCAACTTCGGCTGCGACACCGAACCCCACCTTTCCGCAACAGCGCACTGTCGACGGTTACACGCTGACGCTCCACGCCCCGCAAATCCGCAGCTGGCCGGCTTTCGAGCGGTTCACGGCGACGTTCGCGTTCGAGCTGACGGCTCCGGGTGAATCGTCGCCGAGGTTCGGCACGGCGAACCTTTCGGGCGATACCGTCGTCGACCTGCCGACGCGCAATGTCGCCGTAACCTCACCGAAGGTGACAGACGTCAAGTTCGCGAGCCCGGCGCCTGCCGAGTACACGAAGACCGTCGAGAGTGCGGTGGTGCGCAAGTCGCTCGAAGTGCCGCTCGACCTGTTCCTCGCCTACGTCGCGGACGAGGTTCTGGCGGGCCCGCCGCTCACCGGGTTCAACACGACTCCCCCGCCGATCTTCGTGCGCTCGACGCCGACGATCCTGCTGTTCGTCAATGGCAAGCCCGTGGCCTCGACCGTGCCGAGCACCAATCTCGAAGTGATCGTCAACGCGAACTGGCCGACCTTTCGCGACCCCGCGGGAACCGGCACCTACTACCTGGTCGATCGCGACCGCTGGCTGACCTCGGGCCAGCTCGATCGGGGTTGGAAGCTTGCGACGTCACTGCCGGCCAGTTTCACCAATTTTCCCGCCACCGAGGAGTACGCGGCTGCGCGCAAGGCCGTGCCGCTGCAGAAATCCACGCGGGCCGTACCGCAGGTGCTGTATGCGGATCGGCCGACCGAGCTGGTCGTCACCGACGGCAAGCCGGCGCTCGAAGCCATTGCGGGCGCGGATGGCCTGCAGTGGGTCAAGAACTCGGAGAGTCCGCTTTTCAAGCTCGGCTCGAGCTGGTACTTCCTGGTCGCGGGGCGTTGGTTCACCACTGCGAATCTCGATAGTGGCTCGTGGACTTACACGCGGGAGTTGCCCGAGGCCTTCAGCAAGATCCCCAGGGATCATGCGCGGGCGGCCGTCCTTGCATCGGTGCCGGGAACGATCGAGGCGCGCACCGCGGCTCTCGAGGCATCGTTGCCGACCAAGACCCGGGTCAAGAAAGGCAGCGCGCCGACCGTCGAGGTCACCTACGCCGGCGACCCGAAGTTCGAGCCGATTCCGGGCACGCCGGTCGCGCGGGCGGTGAACACCGGTTACGACGTGCTGATGTACCAGAACCGCTTTTACCTCGTGTACGCGGCGGCCTGGTACGTCGCTGATGCGCCGACCGGGCCCTGGGGCGCCACCGCCGACGTGCCGGCGGCGATCTACTCGATTCCACCGAACTCGCCGGCGTACGCGGTCACCGACGTCAAGCCGACCAAGGCTTCGGACGATGACGAGGTCGAGTTTTCGTCGACCGCGGCCTACGCGACCGGCGTCATCGTCGCGATGGGCGTCGCTTATTACGGCACGGGCTGGTACTACCCGCCCTACATCTACGGCGGCATCTATTACCCGTACTGGGGCTCCTACGGCCACGGCAGCTGGTACAACCCGGCGACCGGCGGCTACGGCTCGCGCTCCGTGTGGTACGGGCCCTACGGCGGCTACTCGTACACGCAGGGCTACAACCCGAAGTCCGGCCGCTATGGTTATGTCGAGACGGCTTGGGACGGCGACGAGTGGGCGAGCTTCGGCGAGACCTACAACCCGCGCACCGGGGTTGGTACCAAGACCGAGCGTTACTACGACGAAGACAAGAACAAGATGACCACGGAGCGCAAGGTCGAGCGCGGCGACGAGTGGGTCAAGACCGAGCGCAAGACCGACTTCGACGACGGCACGCAGACGGTCGAGCGCGAGACGTCGCGAGGCGGTTCGAGCGAGGTGGAGCGGTCGCGGGAGGGCGGCTCGATCGCGAGCGAGCGCACGATCACGACCGGTGGCGGCGACACCTACACGGCGTCCGGCGAGCAGTCGCGCGGCCAGGGTTCGAGCACGATCACCGGCGAGCAAGGCTCCATGACCACGGAGACGCGGCGCAACGACGGCCGCAGCGCGACCAGCATCGAGGGCAGCGGCGGCGGCCAGGGAATCTCCGTGTCGGGCCAAGGTCCCGGCCGCACCACGGTCGTCGAGAGCGGCAGCGGCGACCTGTATGCCGGCCACGACGGCAACGTCTACAAGAAGACGGATGACGGCTGGCAGCACTATGACAACGGCGAGTGGGCTGCGGCCGAGACGTCCCGCACACAGGCACAGCAGCGCACGACCGCCTCGCAGGCGCCAGCACGTGCCGAGAGCTGGGACCGGCCCGCCGGCAGCACGCGCGACACGTCGCAGCTGAATCGGGACTACTCCGCCCGGCAGCGCGGCAACCAGCAGTTCCAGCAGCGGTCCAGTGGCATGCAGCGCGGCGGCATGGGACGGCGTCGATGAGCGGAACCCGCGGTGGTGACGCGCTAGAATGAACCACGTCGGCCTGGCGGCCGTCCGCCGGGCACGCAGCAACCCGGAGACAAGTCCATGATCAACCTGAAGACCCTGCCCCTGCTGGCCCTCGCGATGCTGCTGGGCACGGCAATCGCCGACGAAGCGCCCACGAACTGGGACGGACTCATCGAGGTGAAGCCCAGGAAGATGGATGCGGTCTTCCTGATGCCGGGCGCCGACTTCCGTCCCTACACGAAGGTCATGATCGACCCGACCGAGGTGGCGTTCCGCAAGGACTGGATGAAGGAGATGAACGAGCCCGGCACGGCCTTGTCGCGGCGCGTCACCGAAGAGGACGCCGCGAAGATCCTCGAGGCTGCCCGGTCGAACTTCGACGACATCTTCCAGGAAGCCTTCACCAAGGCCGGGTACGC
>Ga0105106_10002402_pt1 | contig 13504 bp, 13 predicted proteins | sample PPLLaktember2015_5_FD_79109 | JGI IMG/M metagenome (GOLD analysis project Ga0105106, IMG submission 79109) | Freshwater sediment microbial communities from Prairie Pothole Lake near Jamestown, North Dakota, USA - PPLs Lake P8 Core (1) Depth... | ecosystem: Environmental > Aquatic > Freshwater >...
ATCGCTTCGAGGTCGAATGGTGGATCACCACAGCGCGGGTGGTCTCGCGCCTGGAGGGCCGACGCCCGGCCCTGGACCTGGCGCACTTCCTTTCCGCCGGGGCGCAGCAGCTGAATCCGACAACGCTTGGCGCGGACGGGATGCCCCGTCCGGCCGAGCGCGTCGAGCCGACCCGCGCCGGATTGGCGTTGGTGGAGATCCCCTTCGACTACCCGGAGATACGCCGGCGCGACCTGGTGTTGGCGCGTGAGTGGCGGCTGCACGCGCGCCGGATCTTCGAACAAGCCTTCTCGGACGGCTATCTGGTGACGGATTTCGTGTCGCTGCGCGGCGGCCCGCACGAGCGTTCCTACTACCTGCTTTCCCATGGGGAAGGGAGCCTGGGCTGAGATGCGCATCCAATCGGCTGAACTCCGCCACCTGCGCATGGGGCTGAAGTCACCCTTCGAGACTTCCTTCGGCGTCGAGGTCGATCGTGAGTGCCTGATCCTGCGCCTGGAGGGCGACGGCCATCTGGGCTGGGGTGAGTGTGTGGCCGATCGGGCCCCTGGCTATTGTTACGAGACCACAGGCACGGCCTGGCATGTTCTGACCGAGTTCATGCTGCCGCAGATGCTGGGCCGCAGCCTCGTATCGCCCGCCGAATTGCGCCAGGTGCTGCGCAGCATTCGCGGGCACCCTCTGGCGCGCGCGGCGATCGAGATGGCGCTGTGGGACGTGCACGGGCACGCACAAGGCGCTTCCCTGGCCCGGCTGTTCGGCGGACGGGGCGGGCGGGTCGAGGTGGGCGTATCGGTCGGCATCCAGCCGAACGTCGATCGCCTCCTCCGGGTGGTCGGCGACTACGTTGCCGAGGGATACACGCGCGTGAAGCTGAAGATCAAGCCCGGACGAGACATGGTCGAGGCCGGCGCGGTCCGGCAGGCCTTCCCCGACCTCCGCTTGCAGGTCGACGCCAATTCGGCCTATACGCTCGAGCAGGCGCGCGTCTTCCGGGAGATGGACGGGCTCGGGCTGCTGCTCATCGAACAGCCGCTGGCAGAGGACGACCTCCTTGACCATGCCCGCCTGCAGGCCCAACTGCAGACGCCGATCTGCCTGGATGAGAGCATTCTTTCGGCCCGGCATGCGCGGCAGGCGCTCGAGCTCGGCGCCTGTCGCATCATCAACATCAAGCCAGCCCGGGTGGGTGGATACGCCGAGGCCATCGCCGTCCACGACCTGTGCCGCGAGCAGGCTGTCCCGGTCTGGTGCGGCGGGATGCTCGAGACAGGCATCGGTCGGGCGGCGAACCTGGCCCTGGCCTCGCTGCCCGGCTTCACGCTGCCGGGGGATATCTCGGCCACCGACCGCTACTACGATGTGGATATCGCCGCGCCTCGCTTCTCACTGAATGAGGACAGCACCATCAACGTGCCCGACGGCCCCGGCCTGGGCGTCTCCATCGACCTCGATGCGCTGGACCGATTCACGCTGCGCCGTGCCGTCCTGTGACGGCGAGGGGTGGCCGATCGCCTGGACGCCCGCTCCCGCTTGACGAGCCCCGCGTGCGTCTGCTATAATCCGCGGCTGACAACTGAATACGTTGCACGAGCCGGGAGGAGTAGGCGGTCGGCGGCTGGCAGAGAAGGAGCGGCCGAAGGCTGAAAGCCCCCGCAGCAACCGCTGCCGAATGTCGCCCGGACGTCACGCCGAAGAAAGCCGGCCCTTAGGTCGGTGAGTAGAACGGCGCGGGTTCGCCCGTTAGCGCGACACCCGATGATTATCGGGGCGAGCGCGCCGGTCAATTGTCCGGCGAAGTGAGGTGGTACCGCGGAAGGCCAGCCCTTCCGTCCTCATGGACGGGAGGGCTTTTGTGTTGCGCCCGGGACAGAGCCGCGGCGGGGAGGGTAAGAAGATGGACGAACGAAGTCTGCCCAAAGCCTACGACTTCCACAGCGTCGAACAGCGGCTGTACGCGTGGTGGGAGGCGAAGGGCTACTTCCGGCCGCGCACCGACTCGTCGCAGGCTCCCTTCGTCATCTCCATCCCGCCCCCGAACGTCACCGGCGAGCTGCACCTGGGGCACGCCATGTTCGTGGCGATCGAGGACATGATGATCCGCTACCAGCGGATGAAGGGACGCCCGGCGCTGTGGGTGCCGGGATCCGACCACGCCGGCATCGCCACGCAGCTCCAGGTCGAGAAGGCGCTGGCCAAAGAGGGGTTGAGGCGCGAGGCCCTCGGCCGATCGGACTTCGAGGAGCGCGTCTGGGAGTGGAAAGAGAAGTACGGCGGGATCATCACCCAGCAGCTGCGCCGCCTGGGAGCCTCTTGCGATTGGGACCGCGAGCGTTTCACGCTCGACCAGGGGCTGTCGCGCGCCGTGCGTGAGGCTTTCGTTCGTCTGTATGACAAGGGCCTGATCTATCGTGGGACGTACCTGATCAACTGGTCGCCCGGGCTGCGTACGGCTGTCAGCGATCTGGAGGTTGAGTACAGCGAGGAGCAGGGCACGCTGTACTACTTCCGTTATCCGATTCAGGGGTCGGATCAGTCCATCCCGGTGGCTACGACGCGGCCGGAGACGATCCTGGGCGACACGGCCGTGGCGGTGCATCCGCAAGACGACCGCTTCAGCGGGCTGATCGGAGAGACCTGCCTGGTGCCGATGCTGCAGCGGCCGATCCCGGTGATCGCCGACGAGTACGTCGATCGCGAATTCGGCACCGGCGCGCTGAAGATCACCCCTGGACATGACCCGGCCGACTACGAGATCGGCCAGCGGCATGGCCTGCCCGTGATCAGCGTCCTCAATCCGGACGCGAGCATGAATGAGAATGCCGGACCCTACGCCGGGCTGGACCGGTTCGAGTGCCGCCGCCGTCTGTGGGACGATATGCAGGCGGCCGGCCTGACGATCAAGACCGAGCCGTACACCTTGCAGATCCCCCGCTCTCAACGCGGCGGGGAAATCGTCGAACCGATGATCTCCACGCAGTGGTTCGTGCGCATGCAGCCGTTGGCCGGTCCGGCGCTGGAGGTTGTGCGCCAGGCTCAAGTTCGCATCATTCCCGAGCGCTTCGTCAAGGTCTACACCAACTGGCTGGAGAATATCCGCGATTGGTGTATCTCGCGTCAGCTGTGGTGGGGTCATCGCATCCCGGCCTGGCACTGCGCCGATTGCCATGAGATCACTGTGGCGCGCCAGGATCCCGATCGCTGCGCCCACTGCGGCTCGATCCGCATCGAACAGGACCCGGACGTGCTGGATACCTGGTTCTCGTCGGGCCTGTGGCCGTTCTCGACGCTGGGCTGGCCGGAGGATACGCCGGACCTGCGCAGGTACTACCCGACCACGGTGATGGAGACCGGCTACGACATCCTGTTCTTCTGGGTGGCGCGCATGATCATGATGGGACTGGAGTTCACCGGCCAGCCGCCGTTCGAGACGGTCTACCTGCACGGGTTGATTCGCGATGAGCACGGGCGGAAGATGAGCAAGACGCTCGGGAACTTCATCGATCCGCTGGTCCTGATGGACGAGTTCGGGACCGATGCCTTGCGGTTCTACTTGCTGACCAGCTCGACTCCGGGCAACGACATCAACGTCAGCGTACAGCGGGTCGAGGCCAACCGCAATTTCGCCAACAAGATCTGGAATGCTGCCCGGCTGGTCCTGAGCGCCGTCGAGCGCGCGCCGCAGGCGCCCGCCTCGCTCCCGCAGCCCACGCTCGCCGACCGCTGGATCCTGGCCAGGTTGCGCGCCCTGCGGCAGGACGTCAACCGATTGTTCGAGTCCTACCAGTTCACGGAAGCCGGAAGGCAGATCTACGATTTCTTCTGGTCCGAGTTCGCCGATTGGTACCTGGAAGTGGCCAAGGGCCAGTTGGACGCCGGCGGAGGGCGGGCCTGGCTGACCGCCCAGACGATGGCCCGCACCCTGGATGTGTGCCTGCGGCTCCTGCATCCCTTTACACCGTTCGTGACCGAGGAACTGTGGGGTCACCTGAAGCGCGCCTGCCAGGATCGAGGCGACGCGATCGGCGCCGCGGAATGGGAGGAAGCGCTGATCGTCGCGCGCTGGCCGGAGGCCGAATCTGAGCAGCCGGAAGATGCACCCGCGAGGCGCGATTTCGGCCTGGTGATGGAGTTGGTGCGCGCCATCCGCAACGCGCGCGCCGAAAAAGGCGTCGAGCCGAAGCGAAGGATCGCCGCCGTCGTCAACGCCGGCGACGCGCTCGACCTGCTCTCCGGCCAGCGTGACGTCCTGGCCGCCATGGCCCGGCTGGACCTGGCCCAATTGGAGATCAGCCGCACCCTGAGCGTTGCCCCGGCGGAGTCGGTGCCGCTGGTCGTGGGCGGGGTGGAGGCCTTCTTGCCCCTGGCGGGGCTGGTGGATCGAACGGTCGAGGCGGATCGGTTGGAGCGAGAACTTGCGGAGGTGACAGCGCAAATCGATCGCCTGCAGGCGCTCCTCGCCGGACCGTTCGCCGACCGAGCGCCGGCCGAGATCGTCGCCAAAGAACGCGAACGCATGGTTTCGCTGCAAGCCTCGCAGGCGAAGCTCGAGGCGCAGCGGAAAGCGCTGCGGTAACCGACCCGCGCCGCAGGCGTTCAGCATGCGAGAGAAGACGCCTTCGCGTGAGCCGGCGGGCCTGCCGTTTGCAGCAATCCTGCCGGCTCTGCTCGTCTCACTTGCGCTGGCCGGCATCGGCGTCAGCGGAGCGGGGCTGCCGGCTTCCCGATGGGTAAGCCTCTCCCCGCTGGTCTTCGCCTCGCTGCCGTGGGCGACGCTGATCATCCTGCGCGAGCCCGTGGCCTCCTTGGGCTACTCGGGCGAGCGCGCCCTCGCTCGTTTCGGCTGGGGGATGCTCGCCGGCGCGCTCTGGCGCGCGGCCAGCCTGGCCCTCAACGCAGCCTGGGAGGCGCGTCTCGATCGGCTGGGCGCCGGCCCGGCCGATTGGCTGACGGCCCTCGTCTGGGTGCCATTCGTCGAAGAGACCTACTATCGAGGCTTCCTGGGGCTCGGCCTGCGGCCGCGCTGCGGGCGTCTCGGGGCTGTTGTGATCCAGGCCGTCCTGTTCACATTGCATCCGCTGCATTGGACGCAGGGCCCGCCACACATCGTCGGCATTTTCGCCTTCGGTCTGTTGGCCGGCGCGCTGGTCGTGCGCACCGGCTCGATCTGGCCCGCCTGGGGCGCGCACGCGCTCGCGAACGCCATCCCATTGGCGCTGGCCCAGATCAGCGCACACGCCGCGCCGTGAATGGAGCGCGAGAAGTAACGACGCGCAGGTACCGCGCAGGGGCGTGATATACTCGCCCGCCGGAGGCGGAATGCGAGATCGAAGCGGCGTCGACTGGCTGCGCTGGGGCTCGATCGCACTGCTGCTTATGGCGGTCGTCCTGTTTTTCGTCGAGCTGTTCGTCTACAGCCGCACGCGCGCCAGCCTGCCGGCTGGTCTGACGATCGCCGGGGTTCCGGTCGGGCGGCTGAGCCGCAACGAAGCCATCGAACGGCTGTTGCAGGTCTACAGCACACCGATCGAGCTGCGCTACGACGAGCAGGTCATCCACCTCGAGCCGGTTTCGGTCGGGTACCGCCTGGACACGGAGGGCATGCTGGCGGCGGCCGAGTTTGTGCGAACGCAGCCCGACTTCTGGGGCGGCTTCTGGGACTTCCTGTGGAACCGGGTTGGTGAGGGGGAGAGAATTCCCCTGCGCGCCGAGTACTCCCGCCCGCAGCTCGAGACTTCGCTGCGGGACATCGGCGCGCGTTATGACGAACCGCCGGCGGCCGTCCAGCCCGTGCCCGGGAGCACATCCTTTGTGGCCGGAGAGCCCGGGCGCACGCTGGATACGGCGCGCGCCGTCGAGCTGGTCGAGCTGGCGTTGAACTCGCCCAGCGACCGCGTGGTCAGCCTGCCGGTCGGCTTTACCGCCGCGCCGCGCCCGACATTGGACACGCTGCGCATACTCCTCGAGCAGAACGTGGACGTGGCCGGCTTCGACGGCCTGGTCGATATCTACCTGATGGACCTGCGCAGCGGGGACGAACTCCACTTCGCCTACTTCCAAAACCAGGAGATCTCCGCCGAGCCGGACATCTCCTTCACCGCCGCCTCGATCATCAAGGTCGGGATCCTGGTGGCCTTCTACCGCTACTTCGACAATCCGCTGGATGCCGAGGCCGAGCGCTGGGTGGAAGAAATGATCCGGCTCTCGGGAAATGATCCGGCCGATTGGCTGATGGAGCGCATGGATCGAGCCTTCGGCCCGCTGCGGGTGACGGAAACGCTCGCCGAGCTCGGCCTGGACAACACCTTCCTGCTCGGCTACTTCAGGCCTGAGTCGCCGCTCCTGTCCGGCGTGCCGCGCACGTCCGGGAACTCGCGCGCGGATTTCCCGACCTCGCGGCTTGACCCCTACAATCAGACGACGCCGACGGAGATCGGGATGCTGCTGGGCGATGTCTACGCCTGCGCCGAAGGCGGCGGAAGCCTGCTGGCCGTCTTTCCGGACGCGCTGCGCCCGGAAGAATGCCGGCACATGCTCGACCTCCTGGCACTGAACAAGATCGGCATCCTGATCGAGGCCGGCGTTCCGGATGGGACGCGAGTGGCACACAAGCACGGCTGGACGGAATCGCCCCTGGCGCATCTGGGTGACGCTGGGATCGTCTACTCCCCGGCCGGTGACTACGTGCTCTCGGTATTCCTGTGGGACGACGTCGAGATGATCTGGGAGCCGACCTCGCGGCTCGTGGCCAACCTCTCGCGGGCGGTGTACAACTACTTCAACCCTCCGACGGATTAGGGGGACCGGCTTCCACGGAGACCGCCGGAGGTGCTTGCCCGTAGGCCTGCGCCACGGGCCAGCGGAAGGAGGTTTGACTCGCACCAGCCCCCTCCAGACCGCCTGAGGGCGTCTGGAGGCCTTGTGAGCCCCAGGAACCGGCTCGCCCCGCGTGCGCTGAGCCGGCCGGGCAATTATCCGACAAATCAGACATAGGATGTTTGTTTGGCGCGGGCGATGACACTCTTCACTGGCCAGGCGGCCGACGCCTGAGTACTGTAGAATGGGCGGAGGAGGACGGGGATGGCCAAAGGCCGGATCGTCGTCAACGATTTGTTGTGCAAGGGCTGCGCCCTGTGCATGACCGTTTGTCCCAAGCAAGTCATCCAGTTGGACAACGAGAAACTGACCCCCAAGGGATACCACCCGGCGGCGCTGGTCGATCCGCAGGGCGACTGCACCGGCTGCGCCATCTGTGCGGTGATCTGCCCCGACGCGGCCATCACCGTCTATCGATGGGTGACGCCCAGGGTTCCCGCTCTGGTAGAGACCTCCTAAGGAGGCAGCGTGGCACGCGAGTTATTGAAGGGCAACGTGGCCTTCGCCGAGGCAGCCGTGCGCGCCGGATGCGAGGCATACTTCGGCTACCCGATCACGCCGCAGACGGAAGCGCTCGAGCACATGGCCAAGCGCATGCCGGAGCTCGGGCGGGTGTTCATCCAGGCCGAGAGCGAAGTGGCGGCCATCAACATGGTCTACGGCGCGGCGTGCGCCGGTGTGCGCGTGATGAGCTCGTCCTCCAGCCCCGGCGTCAGCCTGATGATGGAAGGCCTGTCCTACATCGCCGGTTCGGAGGTGCCCGTCGTGCTGGTCGACATCATGCGCGGCGGTCCCGGGCTGGGCAACATCGCTCCCTCGCAGGGCGACTACAACCAGATCGTCAAGGGCGGGGGGCATGGTGATTATCGGCCGATCGTGCTCGCGCCGGCCACCGTGCAGGAGCTCATCGACCTGACGGTCGAGGCCTTCGACCTGGCGGAGAAGTACCTCGGCATCGTGATCGTCCTGGCCGACGGGAACCTGGGGCAGATGATGGAGCCGGCCGAGCTGCCGCCGATGCAGCCGGTGCGCAAGGTCGGCGAGCGGCCGGCATGGGCGCTGACAGGGGCACGCGGCCGGCGCCCGAACGTCGTCAGCTCGATCTATATCGATCCGGTACAAGAGGAGATCTTCAACCGGAAGCTCATGGATAAGCGGGTCATCATCGAGGCGAACGAGGTACGCTACCGCGACATGCTTCTGGAGGATGCTGAGATCGCCATCGTGGCCTTCGGCACCGCCGGACGGGTGGCGCAGTCGGCTGTCAAGGCGGCGCGCGAAGAGGGTATTCGCGTGGGCCTGATGCGCCCGATCTCGCTCTATCCATACCCGTACGCCCGCGTCGCCGACCTGGCCGGCCAGGTGCGCGCCATACTGGTGGTGGAGATGAACGGCGGCCAGATGATCGAGGATGTCCGCCTGGCGACGCAAGGCAAGGTCCCGATTTCCTTCTACGGCCGCATGGGCGGCATGGTCCCCTTGCCGGATGAGGTGTTGGACGCCATCCGCAAGGTGCATGCCGGCCTGACCCCGGCCGCCTGATCGGCGAGGAGGTGGAATGGCGACTCCGCAACAGGTGGAGACGCTCATCTATGAGCGGCCGGAGAGCCTCAACCCGACGCACACGCACTATTGCCCGGGTTGCACGCACGGCGTCGCTCATCGGCTGATCGCCGAAGTCCTGGATGAAATGGGCGTCCGCGAGGACACGATCGGCGTGGCGCCGGTGGGCTGTTCCGTGTTCGCCTACAACTACTTCAATTGCGATTTCGCCGAGGCGGCCCACGGGCGCGCGCCGGCGATGGCCACCGGGCTGAAACGCGTCAGCCCGGGCAAGATCGTCTTCACCTATCAGGGCGACGGCGACCTGGCTGCCATCGGAACGGCCGAGATCGTGCACGCCGCGGCCCGCGGCGAGAACATCACCACCATCTTCATCAACAACGCCATTTACGGGATGACCAGCGGCCAGATGGCGCCGACGACGCTGCCCGGCCAGCGCACCACCTCGACGCCCAACGGCCGGGACGTGGAAGTTCACGGCTTTCCGATCCGCGTGTGCGAGGTCATCTCGCAGCTTGACGGCGCGGCCTTCGTCGTCCGCCGCAGCCTGCACGACGTGCCCAACATCCGCAAGGCCAAGAAGGCGCTGCGTCAGGCCTTTGAGGTCCAGCGCATGGGTCTGGGGTTCTCGATGGTCGAGCTGCTCTCCAGCTGCCCGACCAACTGGGGCATCCCCGCGGACAAGGCGCTGGAGTGGATCAAGGAACACATGATCCCGGCCTTTCCGCTCGGCGACTACAAGGTCCATCCGGCAGTGGCGGCCGGGCAGGAGTAGCGGATGCAGACAGAGATTATCATCGCCGGCTTCGGTGGGCAGGGCGTCCTTTTCGCCGGCGAGCTTCTGGCCTACGCCGCGCTCGACGCCGGTCACCAGGTGACCTGGATCCCGTCCTACGGCCCGGAAATGCGCGGCGGAACAGCCAACTGCACGGTGATCATCAGCGACGATGAGATCGGCTCGCCGGTGGTCCGCAATCCGCGCGGCGCGATCGTGATGAATCTGCCCTCGCTGGAGAAGTACGAGCCGCTGGTCAGCGCCGGCGGCGTGTTGATCGTCAACGGCTCGCTCGTGGACCGGCCGGTGCAGCGGCGTGATATCGTCAGCGTGGTGATCCCGGCCGTCGAAGAGGCCGAGGCCATCGGCGATCGGCGCATGGCCAATATCATCCTGCTCGGCGCCCTCCTGGAGCGCCTGCCGGTCCTGACGCACGCGGCGGTCCTGGAGTCGTTGCGGGCTCACCTACCCGAGCGCAAGCGGGCGCTGCTCGAACCGAACGGCCGGGCGATGGCCCGGGGAGCGGAACTGGCTCGAGCGGAAGCGGTAGCAGCCTAGCCGGCGAGCGCGTCCACGCACAGAGAATCAAGGCGGGGTGTGGGCAAAATCCACACCCCGCTGCGATTCCCGATACCCGAGCGCCGGCGTCCCGAGGTGTGGACTAAGCCCTGGCGATGGCGGCACCGCACTGTGGGCATCTGACGGCGCCCGCCGGGACCACGAAGCCGCACTCTGCGCAGCCGACCGGCTGCTGCAGGCCAAGCGGCGCACCGCAGGCGAGGCAGTGCGGCGCACCGACGCTGTTGGCGGTGAGGCAGTACGGGCAGACCAGCCGCCGCAGGCGCTCGGAGATCTCCTGCGAGGCGCCGTGCGCCTGCGCCAGGCGGTCGATGGATCGCCAGACGCGTTCGGTGATCTGCAGCGAGAGGATGTCCTGGGCGACGTCGTCCAGGCGCCCGAGCAACGAGAGCGGATTCTTCAAGGCCGCCAGCGCCGTCATCCCCAGGCTGGCTGCCACGCCCAGCCACTGCTGCTGGCCGACCTTGACCAGGACGCCGTCCTCCACCGGAGAGAGGTGAACGGTGACCGCCGTCTCTCCGCCCGAGGCGCGCATCTCGCGGCTGGCGATCTGCACGATGATCGAGTCTTCGCCGCGGATGCCCTGGGCGCGCAGATTCCCGTGGTCGAACTCGGCGATCAGCGCCTGGGCGATGTCGAGAGCGTTCAACTCCCCGTGGTATGTCCGCTGGTCCATCTGGTCTTGTCTCCCGGCCGCCTGAGGGCGTGCGGTCAGCGTAGTATAATCCGCCGTCCATCGCTCGGCAATCCGAGGTAGCCTACCGACATGCGACGTCTGCCCTTGATCGCCATTGGGCTGATAGGCCTGTCGCTGGCGGGCTGGTCCGCCGACAGCGCCGAAGCGCCCGTGTACCTGCAGACCACACCGCAGCTCGCCACCGTGACCGGCACGCCGACCGGCCCGACGGTCATCGCTGTCGAGCAGGTGAATGTTCGCGCCGGCCCGGGGACTGACTACGACCGCATCGGGGTGCTGCTGGCGGGGCAACGGGTCCCGGCCATCGGCCGCTCGCCGGGGGGAGACTGGATTCAGATCAGCTACCCCGGGGTCGCTGGCAGCGTGGGCTGGGTGTATGCCTTCAACGTGACGCTCGAAGCGGCTCCGGGATTGCTGCCGATCTCCGAGCCGCCGCCGACACCGACCATCCGGGCGACCGCCACGATCGATCCCACGCTGGCGGCGCAGTTCCCCAGCCTGGGACAGCTTCCCGCGACGCGCCTGCCGACCTTCACGCCGGCCCCTCCGCTGCTTGTGCCCACCCTGCCAGGGGACGGAAGCGGAAGCGGGGGCGGTTTCCCTCCGATCTTGGCCATCCTCGGCCTGGTGCTGCTCGGCGGCTTCGGGACTCTATTCGCCTTCCTGCGGGGACGCTGACGCCTCAGAGCGGCTGACGTCCGCCGAACCCACCCTCAGGCGTGTGCCAGAAGGCCACCCGCGACTCGCCCATGCGCCAGCACAGGAAGATCAGTTGACCTTCGCGCGAGGCGGGGAAGTCGAGCAGGCCGGCGCCCAGGTCCTTCACCAATACGCCATGCTCGTTGATGGCCTCGACGCACTTGCGGAGGCGCCGGAGGTCGGGCAGGACTTCGGCTGCGATCTGACTCCCGCCATTGCCGAGCGCCTTCTCCAGGACAGGCGCCAGCGCGGGCTGGGCCGCCAGGATGCGGGCATGCAATTCGACCATCTCGTCGACCAGAGGTTCAAGCGAAGGGAGGAGGCTGTTGGCCTCCTCCCGTGTGAACAAGCGAGGGTATCCGAGGGGCATCTCGGTCTCTCGTGGAGACCGCTGCTTGTCAGTGACAGCAGCTCTCCGGCGTGCCGCTCTGCCCGTCCTTGCTCTTGAAAGACTGCCCGCAGCCGCAGGTGCTCTTGGCGTTTGGGTTCTCGATCTTGAAGCCGCCGCCCATCAGGTCATCCACGTAGTCGATCAAAGCGCCGCTGAGATGCTCGATCGAGGCGGGATCGATCACGACGGTGACGTCGCCGAAGCTGATGCGCTGGTCGTCGGGGCGCGGGCTGCCTTCCAGGGCCATGCCGTACTGCATTCCCCGGCAGCCTCCCCCGGAAACGAATACACGCAGGGCGTGGTCGGGCAGATTCCGCTCGACCAGGAGCTTGCGCACACGCGCCAGAGCGCTGTCGCTGATCGAGACCACCCCGGTGGTCATGGTGTCGCTAAGGGTCATACCGGCCTCCTCCCATCGCCTGATCTAATCGGACCGAGTCTATCAGGGACAGGCGTCGGCGTCAAGGTGTTGTTCGTCGGCGGGAGGGGCGGATCGTCGGGCGCCTTGGCGAAAAAACCGCCATGCCTGGATAGGGAGCCGCTGCACTCTCCACCGTCCCCGTGAAGGGCTCAGCCGGGGCGTGGCGGCTGTTCGGTTGGGCGCCAGGCCGCGCCCAGTAACGAGCCTGCCTGCGAATGGCCGGGGAGGAATCAGCGGGATAGCTGCTTTCCTTGACTCCCCGGTCCCGGGAAGTATAATCTCCGGGTCGGGGGCCTGCAGGCGCCTTGCCGCCAGGGCCCTCCTTCGCGAATAGCGTCGGCGACCGTGCCGGAGTGCGGTCTTCGGGTCGCCACGGGCTGAAGAGGAGGTCTCCCGTCGATGAGTGAGAACGAGTCGGGCGAGTTCAACAGCCCCGGATACGACATTCCCGCAGAACTGCGCGGACAGGTGGCTGTCACCACGCTGGACCGCATCTACAACTGGGGCCGCCGGTCATCGGTCTGGCCGATGCTCTTCGGGCTGGCATGCTGCGCGATCGAGATGGTCTGCACGGCCGCCAGCCGATTCGACCTGGCCCGCTTCGGGATGGAGATCATGCGGCCCAGCCCGAGGCAGACGGACTTGATGATCGTGTCCGGCACCGTGACCAAGAAGATGCTGCCCCAGATCGTCCGTCTGTACAACCAGATGCCCGAGCCGAAGTACGTCCTGGCCATGGGGGCCTGCGCTTCGGGCGGCGGACCCTTCAAAGAGGGGTACTCCGTTGTCTCCGGCATCGATCAGTTCGTGCCCGTCGATGTCTACGTGCCCGGCTGTCCTCCGACGCCGCAGGCCCTCTTGCACGGCCTGATCACCGTCCAGAAGAAAGTCGAATCTGAATCGCTGAGGCAGGTGCGCTGGTATCGCAAGCAGACCTCCGAAGCGATCCCGATCCCGATCCTGGGCCCGGATCTGATCGATCCGCGCAATCCACCGCGGCCGCAACCGCCCGTTCCGGCCCCAGCTGTGACCGGTGAAGCCTGATCACGGGCGCACGCCCCGAAGGTCAAGGTGACGATGACTGACAAGATCGCAGTGAAGAGCGCCGAGGAGGTTGCGGCCGCGTTCGGCGATGCCGTGCAGCCCGACGCGCGTCCCGGCTACGCCGGCTACATCGTGCGCCCGGAGCGCCTGGTGTCCTTCGCCACGGCGCTGCGGGACGAGGCCGGCTACGACTTCCTGACCTCGGTGACAGGCGTCGACTACCTGCCCGAGGGCAAGATGGAGGTCGTCTACCACGCCTTTCGCACCTCCGGCGGCCCGGTGCTGGCCTACAAGGTCCAAGTCCCGCGCGACGACGCCCGTGTCCCCAGTCTGTATTCGGTCTACCCCGGCGTGGATCTTCAGGAACGAGAAGCGTGGGACCTGCTCGGCATCCGCTTCGAGGGGCACCCCGACCTGCGCCGCGTGCTGACCTGGGAAGGCTTCCACGGACACCCGCTG
>Ga0105106_10002405_pt1 | contig 13496 bp, 10 predicted proteins | sample PPLLaktember2015_5_FD_79109 | JGI IMG/M metagenome (GOLD analysis project Ga0105106, IMG submission 79109) | Freshwater sediment microbial communities from Prairie Pothole Lake near Jamestown, North Dakota, USA - PPLs Lake P8 Core (1) Depth... | ecosystem: Environmental > Aquatic > Freshwater >...
CGAGCAGGCCGCGCTCCACCAGCTGCTCGCGGATGCGACCGGCCGCGGTGCGCAGCAGGTTGCCGACGACCATGCACGTGCGCGATGCGACCGTGGGTCCGCTGTTCGGCACGCTCGCGGTGTCGGGCTGCACGACATCGACACGCTCCGGCGCGATGGCCAGCGCATCGGCGACGATCTGGGCGAAGATCGTGTTCGTCCCCTGCCCGATCTCGGTGCTCGCCGCGAGCACCCGCACCCGGCCCTCGGCGGTAGCCTCGACGTGGGCGACGCTGGCGAGGTGGACCTCGCCGGCTCCGGTGAAGCCGGCCCCGTGGAAGAACACCGAGATGCCGATGCCCTTGCGGATCGGCGAGGTCGTCGTCGCGTTGTGCTCGGCGAACGCGCGCCGCTTCGCGCTCCACTCCGCGCGCTCGAGCGCCACGTCGACGAGCCGATCGAGATCGATGTCCTCGCGGATCTCCTGACCCACCGCCGTCCGCTCGCCCTTGCGCAGCAGGTTCTTGCGCCGCACCTCGACCGGATCGAGCCCGAGCGCGGCGGCGATGCGGTCCATCTGGCGCTCGAGCGCGAAGATGCTCTGGGGCGCCCCGAAGCCGCGGAACGCCCCGTGCGGCGGCGAGCTCGTGGCGACCGCACGCGCACGCACGCGAACGTTCGGGCAGCGATACGGCCCCGCCGCGTGGATCGCCCCGCGCGAGAGCACGACCGGCGACAGCGTGACGTAGGCACCGCCGTCGATCACGAAGTCGATGTCCATCGCGACCAGCGTGCCGTCCTTTTGCACCGCCGTGCGGTGGCGCGTGCGCGACGGATGGCGCTTCGTCGTCGCCGCGACGTCCTCGATCCGGTCGTACACCATCTTCACCGGCTTGCCGGCCTTCCTCGCGAGCACGGCCGCATGGCAGGCGAGCATCGAGGGATATTCCTCCTTGCCGCCGAAGCCACCGCCGGTCGCCATCTGGATCACGCGCACCCGCTCGGGCGGCAGGCCGAACAGCGCCACCAGGGCGGTGTGCACATAGTACGGGCACTGCAGCGAGCCCCGCACGGTGACCGCGTCGGCATCGGCCTCGGCGATCATGCCCTGCGTCTCGATGTACATCTGCTCCTGTGCGCCGGTCTCGTACGTGCCCTCGACGACCACGACGTCCGGATCGGCGAGCGCCGCATCGACGTCGCCGTGGCCGGTGAGGTACTCGCGGAACAGGTTGTCCGAGCCCCACACGACGACGTCACCGCGCAAGGCCGCGTCGAGGTCGTGCACTCCGGGCAGCGGATCGATCGAGACCTTCACCAGCCGCCGGGCCCGCTCGACGGTGCCGCGATCGGCATGGGCGAGCAGCAGGATCGGCTCGTCGCAGTGGTTCACGACGCCGTCGGCCAACAGCGGCTGATCGTCGACGATGAGCTTGACGATGTTGGGCCCGGGGATGTCCTTCGCGGTCGCGACGACGATCTCGTCCCACGGCACACCGGGCAGGAACTCGACGTTCGTGATGCGCCCGCGAGCGATCGGCGAGCGCACGGTCACGCCGTGCAGCATGCCGGGCACGACGAGGTCGTCGACGTACACGGCAGCGCCGCTCACCTTCTCGAATCCCTCGCGGCGCGGCACGCTGCGCCCGACCCATCGCTCGGTCATATCCGGCGAGGATAGGGTCGGCGCGTGCGCACGCGCAACCCGTGCCGCCCTCCGTGCTACGCTGATGCCGCGTGACGACCAGCTCCGCACGAGATGCTCCGGCGAGCCTCGATGCCTGGGGGCAGCTCCCCGAGGATGTGCGCGGAGAATACGTCGATGGGCGCGTGGTGGAGGAGGAGATGCCCGACTATGCCCACGAGCTGATCGTCGCGTGGCTGCTGCATGCATTGCGGACGTGGCTCGGCACGCGCGGCTTCGTGGCGGGATCGGGGGTGAAGTTCGCGGTGCGTGCGGATCGTGGTCGCATGCCGGACCTCCACGTGTTCCTCCCGCACCGGGCACCGCCGCCGCGCAGCGGCCTCGTGCACGAGCCGCCCGACGTCGTCGTCGAGGTCCTGTCGCCCACGCCCAGCGATCGTCGGCGCGACCGCGTGGAGAAGCTCGGCGAGTATGCGGGCTTCGGCGTGCGCTGGTACTGGATCGTCGACCCCGACGCCCGCACGCTCGAGATCCTCGAGCTGCGCGAAGACGGTCACTACGCGCTCGCGGCAGCCACGAGCACGGGGACGCTCGCCGACGTCCCCGGCTGCCCCGAGCTCGTGCTCGAGCTCGACGCGATGTGGGCCGAGCTCGATCGTCTCGGCCCACCCGCGCCGTGATCGGTCAAGGACAGGTCAGCCGGACCTTCTGCGGGGTCTTCGTGTGCATCACCTCGGCCTTCTTGGTCTTGGTGCCGCACTTGTACTCGATCACGATCTGCTTCTGGCACATGCTCGGGCTCGGATCGCCGCCCCACGGCGCCCACGTGAACTCGTAGTCGCACGCGCTCGCCTCGTTGCACTGCTTGCCGACCCAGCTCGTGATGTTGCCCTTGCTCGCCGCGATCCCGCAGTTCGCACCGTAGCGCGCCGACGAGATCGCGATCTTGTTCGCGGTGTCGGGTGGCGCCACGCTCTTGCCGACCTTCTCGGCGCGCTCCCACATCACGGCGAACGCCTCTGCGCCGTTGAACAGCGCATCGACGACCTGGCGGCCGCCGTTCTGGCCCTCGATGTCGCGCAGGACGTCGGGGAAGAGGCCGACGTGGGCCACGCCGTCCTTGTTGTAGTTCCACGTCTTCGACCCGAACTTCGGCGCCGGGAAGCTCGCATTGTACGTCACGCACGGATGCGCGGCGTCGCAGCCCTTGCGCGGCGAGGGCTGCACGACGAGCCCGTTGATGTCGGAGCCGATCGCGATCGGCATGCCTGTCGCCTTCACCGCCTGGACGCGCGCGAGCCACTGGTCGGATCGCAGGTCGCCCCAGCCGACGCCGGCGATGCCCTTGCGCCGCGCGAGCTCCTGGTACTGCGCCTTGGTCCGCTGGTTCTCGGTGCCGTCGGCCCCGGCCCGCAGCCCGTTGTGCCCGGACACGAGGGGGTACGCCCCGCCGGACGGCTTGCCCGTCTCGTCGAAGATGCCGTGCAGGCTCGCGAGCGATGCGTGATCGACGTCGATGATCATCCCCAGCCGCATCATCTCGCGGATGGCCTCGCGGCCGAGCTGGGTCAGATCCTGCTTGTTGACGTGGCCTTGGCCGGCGCCGCACGTCGGCACCGGCGCCTTGCCGCCGCAGCCGCCGAGCTTCATCAGCTTGAATGCGTCCGCGCCCGCACCGACCTTGTGAAGGATGCCCTGCTCGTCGCGGCCCGAGCCGTTGGTGCAGCGCAGGTTCCACCAGTTGCCCTTGTGGAAGCAGTTCGCGCGATTGAGCTCGTCCTCGTAGGTGGCCGTGCCCGCAAACCAGTTGTCGATGAGGTGGACCGGGAACGCGTAGCGCACTCCGAGCCCGTGCAGCCGCCGCAGCTCCGCACGAACTGCCGCGGGTGACGGCTTGGTCTTGTCGACGACGAAGTCACCGATGTCGTCGAGCTCGACCCCGATGATGACGGCGAGCTTGTCCTTCTCGCCGACGATGCGGCGCACGTCCGCGGCGGAGTACGCGATCTCCATGAACGGGTGCTTGGCCACGAACCGCTTGAGCTCGGCGATCTGCAGGTCGCCCGAGGCCTTGTCCTTGTGAGGATTGCCCGGGCTCGCCTCGATGCCCTTCGTCAGGGTGTAGTTGTTGACGGCGAGCGCGACCATCACCCGCATGCCGCCCTTGTGCGCGCGCGCGATCCAGTCGACCCACATCTGCTGGTGCAGGATGTCGTCGTGCTTCGGCCAGCGCGTGAACATCGGGGCGCCGGCCGGGTGCTCGACGTCGTGCGGCTTGTTGGCGTGGTTGCCGTCCTCGAGCCCGTTGAGCACCAGCCGGCGGATGTGGTTGCCGCACTTGTTCTTGATGAAGTCGTGGCCGGCGTGCGCGCTGTAGCAGCTGCCCAGCGCCTGGGCCTGGCTCTTCGCGCGGACCGGCGTGCGGTTGCAGTCGTTGTTCTTGTAGATCTGGCCGATGGGCATGAGCACGTCGACCCCCGGAGCCCCGTGCACGACGTGCCCGCCGAAGCCGAGGTGCGCCATCGGATGCGCGTGCATGTCGACGAATCCGCGCAGCGTCGTCTTGCCGTCGTTGAGCTTGGCCTTGAACAGCGGCGACGGCGGGCCCGAGGGCGTCGGATCCGCGAGGGCGCGGGTCGAGGGAGCGGCGAGTCCGAGCGCGAGCAGTACGGTCCAGGGCAGGCGCGAGCGCGAGCGGGTCATGTCGAGATGCCTCCGTGCATGGAAATGCCGGAAGTCAGTACCCCGACCGATCGATGTGTTCCCGCGATCGGGACGCGCGGGACCGCCCGCCTACAGCGTCTTGAGGTACTCGAGCACCGCCCGGCGCTCGTCGTCCGTTAGGTTGTCCCCGAACACGTGGCCGCCGTTGTCGTGGGCGAGCTGCGTCGTGTCGTAGATGTACTTGACCTCGTCGGGCGCCGCCTCGTCGTGGCCGTAGTCGAGCTGCAGGTACGGCCAGCCGACGTTCAGCTCGTCGAAGTTCGTGCTGTCGTAGTCGACGCGCTTCCAGTAGGTCGGGCGCTTGCTGCTGTCGAGCACGAGGGCAATGCTGGGCACCGAGCCGTTGTGCAGAAACGGCCCCGTGGCCCAGATGCCGTCGAGCGGCGGCGCCATGTAGCCCGGGAACGGGTCGTCGGGTTCCATGCGCGTGATCGAGCCGTAGAACGACTCGTTGTACCACTGCACCATGTGCGGGGCGTACACGGTGCCGCCCTCGGCCACGACCGGATCGGTGCCGATCACGTCGAGCGGGAAGAGCAGGTTCGGATAGGTGTCCTCCTCCTCGGTCGCGCCGTAGGTGCCATGGCAGCCGGCACAGCTCGCGAGGAACACCGCCTCGCCCTCGCCGGCGAGCACCTCGTCGATCGCGTACGGATACTCCGGGGCGCGCAGCGATCGCACGTAGGCGTGGATGTTGTTGAAGTAGCTCGCGATGCCCATCGCCTCCGGGACGCTGTCGGTGCACAGCGAGGTGGCGAGCATCATCGTGCCGCGGTGATCGCCGCGGGCCATGCCGTTGTAGAACAGCGCGTTCTTCTTGTGCGCGCGCCACCACGGCGGCGGATCGGACGGCACGATGATCTCCGGCAGGGGCTGCAGGGGCTCGTCGGACCACTCGAGTGTCTGCGCGTCGCGATGGGCGACGAGCGTGACCGCCATCGGCTCGGCCGGATTGGTGCCGATCGTCCGCATCGCCGTGTACGGCCCGAGCGCCTTCAGCCGGTCGAGGAACTTCGACAGCTCGCCGAGCGCGGTGTCGCCGAGATCCAGCGTGGGCACGAGCGCGAGCTGCTGGTCGATCCGCTGGGTGAAGTCGGCGTCCGCGGTGCCGAGGCCGACGACGAGCTCGCCGTCGAAGTAGCCCGCGTGGCACGACAGGCAGTTCTGCGACGCGATCTCGACGCCGCTGTTCGCGACGTGGACCGTCCAGTTGTACGGCATGTCCGCGTTCGGACCCTCGCGGCCGGGCAGCGGCTCGGTGCCGACGAAGCCACCGATGAACGGCACGACCAGCGCCCACATCGACGTCGGGATGCCGCACGAGATGTAGCCCTCGTGCAGGAGCTGCCAGCGGCCGGCCTCGGGATCGCCAGGCGTCTGCGGCTCGGCCGGGATCGGCCAGCCCGCGTCCCACGGCCCCGGCGGCGGCACGTCGCCGATCGTCGTGCCGCCCTCGCTCTCGCCTTCGCCGGAGGCGTCGCCCTGCGAGACGCCGCCCGTCGGGCCCGCGTCGTCGGCCGCCGACGTGCCCGCACTGCTGCTCGCGCCGCCGTCGTCCGCCGCCGAGGCTCCATCGTCCCCGCACGCCGACGCGCCGAGCACGAGCACGCACCCCAGCGCGCACACCTTCGTCGCGCGTGAACCCTGCACGGCCGAAGCGTGGCCCGCGGTGTCGATTCCCGCAAGGCCCCGCGCGCGTACGCAATTCGCTGCGGTCAGCCGCGTCGACGGCGGCGCACGAGCGCGAGCACGGGCAGGATCGCCCATGCGGCCGCAGCCGTGCGCGGTGTCTCGTTGCACCCGCAGCCCTTGTCGTCGCCGCCGTCGTTCATCGCGAGACCGTCGTCGGTGCCCGTGCCGTCGCCGTCGCCCGACGCCTCGCCGTCGTCGTCGTCCGCCTCGTCACCGGACTCGGCATCGCCGGACGTGTCGGACTGCGGCGGATCGCCGACGACGACCTCGACGACGTTGCTCTCGGCCTCGTTGCCCGACAGGTCGGTCGCGACGACGCGGAACTGGTAGACGCCCTCGGGGATGTCGAAGACGTCCCAGAAGTACGGCTCGGCCGCGTCGTTCTGCAGCGCCATCTCGCCGTCGAACAGCTGCACCGTGCCGATCGCCGAGTCGTCGGCGGCCGTGACCTCGATCTTGAACTCGGCCCCGACCGGGAACACCGCGCCGTCCTCGGGCGCGGTGATCGTGACCGTGGGCGCCTGCGTGTCGGGTTCCGACGTGCCGAACAGCTGCAAGAGCTCCTGGTGCGAGTTCTGCGACGTGCCGCTGCCGCAGTGCTCGGCGTGCTGCTGACCGCACTGTCCGCCCTGCACGACCGCGATGCACTGATCCTTGAAGCTCGGATCACCGCCCGCATTGAACGGGTTCATGATGTCGCTCGGATCGTCGACGTGCTCGAGCCCGTAGGAGTGCGCGACTTCCTGGCCGATCGTCGTCGCCTGCACCGACGCGGGGAATCCATCGCTCGCGCCGTGGAACGCGAACGTGATGTTGTTGTGCGTCTGCTGGTCGTAGCAGTCGAGCGGTGCGATGCCGAGCACGCCGCCGCCGATCGGATTCGTCGGGCTGGTGACGTTCATCGTGTAGTCGCCCGAGGCCGGTCGCGAGTCGACGATGAGCACGTTGTACGGGGCCCAGTCGGCACGCACGGCTTCCATCACCGCGGCGCGCTGCGTACCGTCGCCGCCGTACGCCGCGAACGCTCCGCCGAAGATCTGCGACGTGTCGTTCTGCGAGCTGTCGAAGCCGCCCTGCGACAGGTTCACGCCGTCGAAGTTCACGAACACCACGCCCTGCTTCGCGGCCTGCGGGCGCACGGGGGCGGCCTCGTCCTGGCCGGGCACCGGGACGGGCATGCCGCGGGACTGGCCGAGGCCGACGGCCTTCCACGCCGCGAGCGGATCGTCGTCCGCGTGGGCGAGCGCGGGCATGCACACCAGTGCGAGGGCGACGAGCGGCGCGCGCGGGCGCCTCGGGGGGACGAGCGTCATCGGAGAGCTCCTTGCCGGGGGGGACGGCAGATCGGCCCAGCAATCCAGTCTCGGAGGATAGGCGGCGGCGCGGCGCGATGGTGGACCGACGTCGCACGAGCCCGGGGAGCAACCTCACGGGGGCTGCCCACCTCGCTCGATCGTCGACTCGTGCTGTCACTGGCGTGACCGCGAGCACGGCGAGGGATCGCACGCTACGGCGCGATGCCGTCCCACGCCTGCGCCGAGGCCGTGCCGAGCGCCGCGCCCGTGAGCGCGGCGAGATCCAGCGGTGCATCGTCGAGCACGAGGTCGCCGAACAGCAGCCGCACGACGCCGCCGTCGTGCGACGAGGCGGTCAGACCCTGCAGCACGAGCGGGGCGGAGAAGCACTGCGCCGCGATCTCGACCCAGTGCTCGCCGTCGCGCGAGCCGTCGCCGGCCGCACACGTCCCGTCCTGCGAGACGCGCAGCCGCACGAACGCCGCGCCTTCGGGATCGATCGTCTCCGGCGCGACGACGTCGGCCTCGGTCGCGGTCGTGCTGGCGCCCGCGCTCGCGCGCACCTGCACGCGCAGCCGGCCGTCGTCCGCGGGCCGGCAGACCGCGAGCCCGGCCGCACCGGGCTCGAGGCCGGTGCGCGCGACGAGACAGCCCTTCGCGAACGGCTCGACCCAGCTGTTCTCGGTCGCGACGAAGGCCGACCACGTGCCGTCGGGATCGCCGGTGCGATCGACGTGCAGGAACCACGCGTCGTCGGCGGTGCCCCACAGATCGCCGGAGTCGACGTCGACGCCGACGATCGCCGCGGGCTCGGGTCCCTGCGCGACGCAGCGTGGGCTCGCGTCGCGGCACGCGAACGGCCAGCCGTCGTCCGCGTGCGTGCGTGCCCACGGATCGGTGTCGGCGTTCACCATGTCGGTCGCGAGGTGCTGCACGTCGGCGGCGAGCCCCTGCGCCCAGCTCGGCTCGTCGTCGAGCCCGTAGACGCGGACGACCCCGCCGGCGCTCGCGATCTCGCCGGCGAGGGTCACGTCGTCCACGACCGCGTTGAAGATCGCCGTCTGCGGCCAGCTCGACATGTCGGCGACCGATCCGATCGCCGGCGCGACGAAGGCCGCGGTGCCGTCGTAGGCCGCCAGCGCCGTGTCGCCCCCGGTGAGCACTACGATCACGCGCCCGCGCAGCGCGAGCAGCGTGGGCCAGCCGCACGCGGGATCGAGGGCCGCCGCCTGCACCGAGCGCGCACCGGGGCAGCGCGCGACGAGATCGGCGGGCCGCAGCAGACGCTCGCCCAGGATGCTCGCGAGCAGCGCGTCGAGCTCGGCCGGTCCATGATCCGAGCCCCAGGGATCCTTGAGATCGATCCACACCGTCACCACCTCGTGCTGGGGCACGGCGCGCGCGAGCACGTCGAGCTCGCCGATGCAGTCCGACAGGTGCACGCACGACGTCGCGTCGTCGGTGATGTCGGTGTGATAGACGTACCAGTCGCCGGCGAGGTCGGGCTCGAACGTCTTGCCGACGTGGATGTCGAGCTCGATCGAGCGGACGCGGTGCCAGACCGCCATGTCGAACAGCGCCTCGTCGCGCTGGAACGCGTTGTGGGCCGACTTCTGGCGCACGTCGTCGTAGCGTGGGCCGCCCGCCGGCGGCTCGCCGGTCGTGCCCTCGCCGGTCGCGGTCGTCTCGGTCGTGTCGAGCTCGCCGGTGTCGTCCGTGCCGTCGGCGTGGGTCGTCGAGGTCCCGCGCGTGGACGCATCGACGCCGGTGCTCGCGGTCGTCGTCGTCTCGTCGTCGGAGCCCGCGGCGGATCCGGCAGCGCCGCCGCACGCGGCGAGCACGAGGACGACGGCCGACACGCAGGCGCGGAGCATCGCCTTCGGTGATAGCACGCCCGCGCACGCGTCCGCGGCATACTCCGGACGGTGCAGCGCTCGCTCTACGCATTCGCCGAGGCGCACGTCGGTCCGATCGCGCGCGTCGTCGCGATGTCGCGCGACCGCGGCGAGCGGGTCACGACGGCCCGCGTGTGGAAGCTGGAGACGGACGCCGGCGCGTTCGCGCTCAAGCAGGCGGGACCGGGCCGCGCGTTCGCCCAGGAATGCGCCGCGCTGGTCGTCTCCGCGCCACTGGTCGATCGCGTGCCGCGGCTCGTCGCGCGCGATCCGGCGACTCGCACGCTGCTCACGACATGGCTGCCCGGTCGGCCCGGCGATGCCGTGCTCGGGGACGCGGAGCGCATCGCGATGTTCACCGCCGCGGGTGCGCTACGGCGGACGATCGCCGCGCTGCCCGTCGTCGACGACGATCCGGTGCCGCTCGAGCGCGCGATCGCGGCGCGCATGCAGGCCGCGATCGCGGCAGCCCACGACGTGCTCGCCCCCGGGGTGGTGGCGCGGGTGCGAGCGGCCTGGCGGCCCGAGCCGTTCGCGGGCACGCAGCGCCGCTTCTGCCATCGCGACTTCGCGCCGTACAACTGGCTCGTCGACGGCGATCCGTCCGCGCCGTGCGTGCGCGTCGTCGACTTCGGCCACGCGCGTGCCGATCATCCGCTCGTCGATGTCGCCCGCGCCTGCGCTCCGCCGTACGACGATCCTCGGCTGCGCGCGGCGTTCGTCGGTCCGCTCGATGTCGACGAGCGCGAGCAGCTGCGGCAGCTCGAGCTGCTCGAGGCGCTCGTCGCCGCGACGTGGGGACGCACGCGCGGCGACGCGGCGATCCGGGCCCGCGGCGATGCAGCGCTCGCCGCCTGGTTCCGCTGACTCAACCCGGCGCCTGGGCGGGCTCGGCCTTCGCCGGCTCGGATGGTTCCTTCGCCGGTGCCGCCGTGTCGGCCGCGCTCGCGGTGCGCGGATCGATCTGCATCCACGGATGCGCGAGGCCCTGCACGGCCTGGATCTTCGCCGCGCGCTCGAGCTCCCATGCATCGGGCGGATCGGCGGCGTGCCACGCCTCGAACTGCTCGACCTGCGCAGGTGTGAGCGGCACGTCGTCGCCCCATGCGGCGTGCATGTACAGGTGGACGCGCGCGATGTCGCCGCGCACGCGATCGGGCGGCTCGACGACGCCGGCCGCGGCATCGACCTCGAGATCGCACGCACCGTACAGGCGCGGCTCGCCCGCGACCTCGCCGAACGGGTAGTCGGATCGATCCTCGGCGACCTCGCCGATCGCAGGCACGAGGTTGTTCACGTCGTTCTCGATCGCCGCGAAGGCGGGATCCTGCGCGCGGCAGCACTCGATGCCGCCGTACTTCGATCCGTCCTCGCGCGTGCACGCCTCGGTCGTCCAGCACGCGCGCCCGGCCCCGAAGACGCGCGGCGGCACGACGTGGGTCCACTGCACGATGCGCGAGCGATTCTCGTCCGCGCGCGTCTTGTAGCCGCATGAGCGCGGCAGCACGCGGAAATCGTCGGTGAAGCTGCAGCCGCAGTAGAACGAGACCCGCTTGCTCGCGTGGATCTCGGTCGCGAGCGTCGTCGCCTCCGCGAGCGTGGCGTTCGTCTTGGGGCGCGGGGGCGCGGGGGCCTGCACCGGCTCGGCCGGTGCGACCGGACGGGTCTGCGCCGGCCGGGGCTTCGGCGGCGGCGTCTTCGCCGACGCAGTCGCTTCCGCCTCCGCCTTCGCGCCGCATCCCACGGCCCACGCGATCACCACGAACATTCCACGGCGCACCCGTGCAGCCTACGTCCGGTCTGCCCCCTCGCGCAAAGTCCACGACGCGGATTTCGTCGCCGCCGCCGAACGCCCGCCGTTCAGGGGGCGGCCGGCGCGAGCACCACGACGCTGAACGCGATCGCGGGTCCCGTGCCGACGTTCTTGTACCCGTGGTTCTGATCACCGCGGAACACGACGACGTCCCCCGGCGCGAGCCGATAACGCGTGCCGGCGACGGTGAGCTCGAGCGCCCCCGTTTCGCAGGTCAAGTACTCGCGTGTGCCCGGCGTGTGCGGGACGCCGGCCATGCCCTTGCCGGCGGGCAGCTCCATGCGCTCGATGTCGAGGCCCGGCAGGGGATCGGGCAGCAGCTTGCGGATCTCGACCTCGCCCTTGCGTCGCTTCGGCAGCTCGGTGGGGCGGTACTGCCGCGCGGTCGCCCTCGGGGGTGCGAGCAGCTCGTCGAGACTCACCTGCAGCGCCGTCGCGACCTTGAGCAGGACCGACAGGGTCGGGTTGCCGGCCCCGGACTCGAGATGGGCCCACGTCGGGCGCGGGATGCCGGCGAGTCGGGCCGCTTGCTGCTGGGTCAGTCCCCGCGCCTCGCGGAGCGTCCGGACGTTGGTCGCGAGCAGGCCGGCGGCATCGGACATGCGCGGGATGGTACCGCTCGCGCGCCCTCGACTCGGGCCGACGGGCACGCAATCGCGCCGACGTGCCCCGGAGCCTCCGTGCAGATTCCCCGGGAGTTGCTAGCCGGTGAAGGGGTCCGCTTGTCCCGCGAGTCGCTCGTCCGTGAAACCCTTCGGCTGCCCTGGAGCGAGGCGCTCGCCTGCGCGCCGACGCCCACGCAGGTCGTGGTCGCGCGCCCGGCCGCGGCGACGGTCGGCGTGGTGGTGCCGCTGCGCGGTCGCTGGTGGGGCATGACGATCGTGCGCTGCGATCGCGCCATCCCGCACGAGATCGCCGATCGCACGGGCGACGGTCGGTACGGCGACTTCGATCGCGCGCTGCGCTGGCTCGGCCTCGAGCTGGCGAAGGCGGTGCGCCGCATCGTCGACCTCACCGCCGAGATCGGCGATCCGATCGTGCTCGCCGGCGACGAGGCCCTGTGGTCGCCGAAGAACGGCAAGCTGCACACCGAGGCCGCATTCACGTGCAGCGGACGGCCGCTCGTCGTGTCGGCATTCGAGCGGCTGCGCAGCGATCGTCGCACGCTCGTGATCGAGCCGGCCTCGATCGCCGAGCCCGTGGCCGCCGAGCTGTCGCCGGTGCCCCGCAACCGGACGAACACGACGGCGTAGGCCGATCGCTGGCTGTGCGCGAGCTGCAACGATCCGTGCGGCGCCTGAGCGCGGCTCACGGCTCCGGACGGGAGTCGATCCGCTCGAGCCGCGCGATCACCTCCAGCGCGTGGGCCCGGTACCGCACCGCGAGCGTCGTCTCGTGCGCGCGCCGATTGCCGCTCACGTCGGCGTCGAGCAGCGCCACGCAGCGGTCCACCGCTCGCACGCCCTTGCCGCGCAGGTGCGCCGAGACCTCGCGGTACCGGCGAGCCATCTCGTTGTGGATCCCGACGTAGCGATCGACGGCGGCCGCGAGGTCACGGTGCTCGCGCTGCGACCAGCAGTGCACGACGTTGAGGTCGCCGGACAGACGCCCGCCGGCGATGTCCTTGTCGAGCGACGTGAGGTCGTTCAACACCCAGATCATGTCGGTCGCGAGCCGCCGACACTCCTGCATCGCGGGCGTCCACAGCTCGTCGTGGTCGTCGTCGAGAACGACCAACCAGTAGTCGACGTAGGGCTCGTTGAACGTGGTCCGCGATCGCAGCGCCCAGCACCGCTCCACGGTCACGGTGGAGCGGTCGACGTCGACCTCCTCGCGGCGCGACGTGACGTAGTCCTTGAACGTCGCATCGAAGTGCGCGGCCAGTCGGGGGGCGCAGCGCGAGTGCTCCGCGAAGCTCGCGAGCCAGCTCGCGTACCCGGGCACCCGCTCCTGCGGCCGCCAGTCCTGCCCCGCGGGCACCCAGGCGCGGACGAGCTCGGGTGCGGCATCGTCGAAGTTCAGGAAGACCGCGACGAAGCGGGCGGCGATCTCGAAGTGCCGCGCGGTCGCGCCCTCGGGTGAGCAGAGGTGGGCGAACACCGCGGCGATGACGACTTCCTCGGCGTCGCACGACATGTCGAACAGCCCATGTGCGCGACACCAGGCGAGCGTGTTGCACGCGAGCGGCCAGACGCCGGGCTCGGCCAACGCGTCGGAAAACGGAAGGAGGGCAGCTTCGATCGCCGACGTCGGGGCGCTCATCGATCGCGCCTTTCGCTCGTGCGCGATGCGCTCGTGCTCGCATCCGCGCGGTCATCGGCAAGCGTCGGAACGGGCGACCGGACCACAAAGAATACTCGCGATGATCGCTCGACCCCTCTACACTCGTGGCCGTGGAACGCGGGAGCTGGGAAGCGTACGTGCGGGACGGCAAGGTCGTCATGGTCGTACGC
>Ga0105106_10002407_pt1 | contig 13493 bp, 8 predicted proteins | sample PPLLaktember2015_5_FD_79109 | JGI IMG/M metagenome (GOLD analysis project Ga0105106, IMG submission 79109) | Freshwater sediment microbial communities from Prairie Pothole Lake near Jamestown, North Dakota, USA - PPLs Lake P8 Core (1) Depth... | ecosystem: Environmental > Aquatic > Freshwater >...
CGACCTCTCAGCCTTGCCGTTGACATGGACCGTGCAGGACCCACACTCTCCAATACCACAACTGTACTTAGTGCCCGTGAGTTTCAGATGGTCTCTTATCACCCAGAGCAGCGGCACGTCGTCTGAGACATCTACCCGATAATTCTTACCGTTAACATTAAGAGAAATCATGATACCCTCCTTTCCTTCAAACGCCGGATCTTGACGAAGGCTGTTAGGATAAAGCCTCTAAGGAGGTTGTTAGAACCCCTCAGGGGCTATAAGATTGGGATTTTCTTGTAACCCTTCTTCATGGGTTATTCCAGGAGTTCGAGATCATGATATGCTTGTTTTTAAGGAATACTGAATGTGTGAGCGGTTAGATTTTAGACATTAAATTGTTACTTAGTCAAGCAAAATCTCATCTTGTGTTCATTATCACTAAACGGCTCAAGGCTCAACATCGGGCAAGTTCAATGATTGACAAGAACCCCTCAGAAATGTAGATTACCATACGAAGTGGAGGATCTATAGAGCATTTAGAATGACGATTTTGAGAAGACCTTCCTAAGGTTATTTAATTCCATATTACAACTGCAAAGCCTTCCGCTCCCGGCGCGGAAGGTGTTAACAAGAATCATAAGGAGGCGAAGATGGCTGACTTTCGATATTCGAATATCGAGCGCGAGATCAAAGTTTACGGCTACGATTCGGTGGTAAAGAGTCACTGTCGCATGTGCCACGGCGGGTGCGGAGTAATCGTCTATGTGAAAGACGGCAAAATCGCAAAAATTGCTGGTGATCCCGATTGCCCAATCAATCACGGGACGCTGTGCACGAAAGGGCTTGCCTCAGCACAGCTGGCCTATCATCCGGACAGGCTTACCTACCCTGTCAAGAGGGTTGGCTCCAAGGCAAGCGGCAATTGGGAACGGATTTCATGGGATGAAGCCCTGGACACTATCGCAGAGCGAATCCTTCGATATAGAGAAAAGTACGGGCCTGAATCAATTGTATTCGGCTACGGGACCGGCCGGGAAAACGAGGCGGTGATCTACCGTATCGCCAATTGCCTCGGCTCACCAAACGTCCTGACGGCAGGTCATTTCTGCTATGGCCCCCGTATATCGACAAGCATTATCACCTGTGGCACAAATCCCATCGCCGACTACGAGAATTTCCCAAAGTGCATCATAATGTGGGGAAACAATGTGACGATCAGTAACCCTGACGAATACAAAGGGGAACCCTTCTCGGTAGCTCTCGACCATGGCGCCAAGCTCATCGTCGTTGACCCCCGGCTCACTCGTCCGGCAGCACGGGCAAATGTCTGGCTCCAGCTCAGACCTGGCACGGATGCCGCGCTCGCCCTCGGGATGCTCAATGTGATCGTCAACGAAGAACTCTATGACAAAGAATTCGTCGAAAACTACACTTTCGGATGGGAGCCATTCGTCAAAAGGGTGAATGAGTACCCCCTCGACAAGGTTGAAGAGATTACCTGGGTTCCCAAAGAGAAGATCAGGGAGGCAGCACGGCTCTTTGCAACGACAAAACCAGCTGTCATTCAGTGGGGTGTAGCCATCGAGCAGCAGATCAACTGCGCAGACAATGACCGGCTCCTCATGTTCCTCATGGGAATAACCGGTAACATTGATGTACCTGGGGGTCAGGTCCTCAACCGGATCCCAAATGTTGTTAACGTAGGTCAGTTTGGTGCTCATGGCCAGCTCCCCAGGGAACAATTCGCAAAACGGCTGGGAGGGGAGCGTTTCCGTCTCGCCTCACGGTTTGCCATACTTCAACCGAAATGCGTCTGGGATGCAATCCTCGACGAAAAACCATACCCGGTAAAAATGCTCTTTCTCATCAGTTCTAATCCTGTGATCACCCGTGCCAATGCGAAAGAGGTTTACCGTGCCCTTGAAAAGGTGGAATTCATGGCCGTGGCCGACTTCTTCCTGACTCCCACTGCAGAACTTGCAGACATCGTACTGCCAGCTGCGACGTGGCTCGAGATGGATTACATCGGCGACTTCTGGAAGCGTCACGGCTATATCCTGCCACGGCGCAAGGTGATCCAGGTTGGCGAATGCCGCTCAGACCATGAAATGCTCAACGACCTCGCCCACCGGATCGGCCAGGGCCAATACTGGTGGGACAACTTCGAGCAGGCCCTCGATTATATCCTCAACCCCATGGGCATCACCTGGAAGGATTTCAAGAAGATGAATTATATCAGGGGAGAGGTGAAATATTACAAGTACAAACAGGGAGGGTTCTCCACCCCCACGAGGAAGTTTGAGCTCTCCTCCACGGCTCTCGAAAAGATGGGATACGATCCGCTCCCTCAACACAGGGAGCCCCCCGAAAGTCCGGTGAGCACACCGGAACTCTATAAGGAATATCCCTATATCCTGATTACGGGTGCGCGGCCGCCCGGGTTCTTTCACACAGAGAACAGACAGGTACCAAGACTCAGAGAGCTTCACAGGGACCCAATCGTTGAGATCCATCCCGATGCGGCTGCAAAAGAAGGTATCAAAGAGGGCGATTGGGTCATCATTGAATCCCGTCGGGGAAAGGTAAGACAGCGGGCGAGGCTCGTCCTTGGCCGCGATCCCCGGATTGTTGCAGCTCAGCACGCATGGTGGTTCCCGGAGAAAAAAGATCCAGGTCATGGCTGGGATGAGTCAAACATTAACATTCTCACAGATAATGCCTTAGAGGGCTGCGACCCCGCAATGGGTGCCTCAAACATAAGGACCCTCCTGTGCAGGATATATGCCGAGAAGAAGGAAGGGGGTCAGCCATGAACAGGTATGCACTGATTATCGAAGAATATGCCTGCTGGGGATGTAAGACCTGCGAAGTGGCCTGTAAACAGGAGTACAATCCGGTCGATGCAAACAATGGTATCAAGTACCTGTCTGTCTGGCCGGACGGCCCGAAACTCATGAACGGGAAGCTCGATTTCATGTGGCGCGTGGACGTCTGCAAACACTGCGATGAACCTATCTGTGCCGTTGCATGCCCGGAAGGGGCTATCGCCAGGGATCCGAAGACGGGCATCGTCCTTCTCGACGATGAGAAGTGTAACGGCTGTCATGCAGTGTTGGGAAAGTCAGGCATTGAGAAACAGGAAACGTCTTCGTGCAAGGTAGGGTGCCCGGCCCATATCAATATTCAGGGATTTGTAGGCCTTGCTGCTAAAGGGAAATATGAGGAAGCCCTGCAACTCATTAAAGAAGCGAGCCCCTTTCCATCCATCTGTGGGAGGGTCTGCCATCACCCCTGTGAATCAGACTGTAACCGGAAACAGATTGATGAACCGGTGGCGATCCATTCTATCGAACGTTTGATCGCTGATCTCGATTTGAAGGGAAAGAAGCGTTATGCCCCAAAAATCAAAGCCAAGAAGAAGGAGAAAGTTTCCATTGTTGGATCGGGTCCTGCCGGATTGACATGTGCTTACTATCTTGCACAAGAAGGGTATCGTGTCACTATCTTTGAGAAAGCCCCCGTATTGGGAGGAATGCTCACAACAGGCATTCCCTCCTATCGTCTTCCTCGAAAAATTGTTGAGGCTGAGATTCAGCTCATTCGCGATCTAGGGGTAACCATGAAAACAGGTGTAGAGGTGGGCAAGGATAAAACGATTGCTCAATTACGTAAAGACGGATTCAAGGCCTTTTTCATCGCCATTGGTGCTCAAGAAAGTGTCCGACTGGGGATTGAGGGAGAGGATTTGGAGGGTGTTTATAGCGGATTAGACTACCTTCGCCAACTTAACCTTGGAAACCCGGTGAGATTGGGGAAACGTGTTGCAGTGATCGGCGGAGGCAATGCGGCTATGGATGCTGTCCGATCCGCTCGCAGGTTGGGGTCTGAAAAGGCATTTATTATTTATCGACGAGGATTGGAGGAGATGCCTTCAAGACCTGAAGAAATCAGAGAGTATCGGGAAGAAAAGATTTCTATCAAGACATTGACTCAACCTGTTCGATTTATCGGTAAGAATGGGCAAGTGAAAGCGATTGAGTGCGTCAAAATGCGTCTGAAAGAACCAGATGAGAGCGGTCGGAGGAAACCAAAACCGATTCCCGGTTCGGAGTTTAAGATCAATGTTGACGCCGTGATCACCGCCCTGGGACAGGAATCAGATTGGTGCTGTTTGACGCCCGAATGCGCCTGTAGCTTAACGGATTGGGGAACGATGAAGATCGATCCCTTGACGCTTCAAAGTGATGACCCGGATATCTTTGCAGGAGGAGATGCAGCAAGAGGTCCGCAAAGCATTGTAGAAGCTATTGCAGACGGAAGACAGGCAGCCATATCGATTGACCGCTATATACGAGGCGAGGACCTTCGATTAAATAGAGATATAGAATTAAAAGCAATCAAGGAGCCTCAGAAAGAGAAATATGACCCGTCTGCTCGGACTGAAATGCCTCAATTAGAACCTAAAAAGCGGTTAAAGAACTTCAAAGAAGTTCAAAAGGGGTTTACGAAGAGAGTGGCTATCCAGGAGGCAAAAAGGTGTATCTCGTGCGGAAGCTGCTGTATACAGGCCTGTCCCTATGATGCAATCACGTTTGATGAAAAAAGCGTGAAAGCCAGTAAGTGTAACCTCTGTTACGACAGGGTAACGAACGGCCTCTATCCGGCCTGTGCCGATAATGTCTGCCTCGCTCACTGCATCTACTTCGGTGAACCCGGTGAGATTGAAAAAAAGATTCTGGAGAAGAGGAAGTTAAGGGGGGGTTGGGGGGACATCATCCCTAAGGCTGTTACGATTTCAAGGGGGTAAGAGATGGGTGAGGTATGCGTCCATATCGGTGAAATGCTGGCACGAAATGCCAGAATGTATCCTGATAAGATTGCGCTTGTTGAAAGGATCCCCACAGAAAAAAAACGGTTCACCATAACATGGCGTGAGTTCGACGAGCGGGCCAACAAGTTTTCACAGGTTCTACGGGCAAAAGGCATAAGAAAGGGTGATAAGGTCATGCACCTTATGAATAACTCCATAGACTGGCTTGTGGCCTACTTTGGGGTCGTGCGCACAGGTGCATGGGTTGTACCGCTCAATTTTCGTTTCACGGCTGATGACATCAAGTACTGCGCGTCTGTCGCAGAACCCCAACTCTTCATTTTAGGTGAAGAATTTTCAGACAGGTTAAGTGGCATAAGAGGCGAGATTCCCACCGTGCATCACTATATCTGCGTAGGTAAGAACATCCCGGCTTATGCTGAGTCCTTTGCGGCGCTTCTCTCCGGTGCGCCATCAGAGCCGCTCAATACCGATATTGGCTATTATGATCCCTGCGGACTCTATTTCACGTCAGGCACAACAGGCCAGCCAAAGCCGATCCTTCTGACCCACAAGAACATGGTCAATGCGTGCGTCACGGAGAACATGCACCACTTCCAGACGAAGGACGACAATTTCATCCTCATTCCGCCTCTGTATCATACAGGAGCGAAAATGCACTGGTTTGGAAGTCTCATCGTCGGTGGACCTGCAGTGATACTGAAAGGGATTTCGCCAGAATCGATCCTGGAGGCCGTAAGCGAAGAGAAAGGGACCATTGTCTGGCTTCTGGTGCCATGGGCACAGGATATCCTGGTGAAGCTCGATAGCGGGGAGCTGAAACTCGCAGACTATGAACTTTCGCAGTGGAGGCTCATGCATATTGGTGCGCAGCCCGTGCCACCCTCTCTCATCAAGCACTGGAGGGACTATTTCCCCGAAATGGCTTACGACACAACCTACGGATTGAGCGAGAGTACCGGACCGAACTGCATTCATCTCGGTATTGAAAATACCCATAAAGTCGGTGCCATCGGACGGCCGGGCTTCAACTGGGAAGCGCGTATCGTCGATGAGGAGGGAAACAACGTTCAACGCGAAACACCGGGAGAACTTGTCATCCGCGGGAACGGTGTCATGAGGGAATACTACAAAAACCCCGAGGCAACGGCCAAGGCGTTAAAAGACGGGTGGCTCTACACCGGCGATATCGTGCGAGAAGATGAGGATGGCTTCATCTATATTGTGGACAGGAAAAAGGACGTGATCATCACCGGCGGTGAAAATGTTTTTCCCGTTGAGGTTGAGAACTTTCTCCATGCCCACCCGTCCGTAAAGGACGTGGCGGCCATCGGTGTTCCCGATGAGCGCCTCGGTGAGGTCGTCGCGGTCGTCATTGATGTCATACCGGGCAAGGGATTGACCGAAAAAGAAGTCCTTGAATACTGCGAGAAGCTCCCAAGATACAGGCGGCCGAGAAAGGTCTTCTTCGGCGAGGTACCGAGGAATCCAACCGGTAAAATCGAAAAACCAAAACTGAGAAAACGCTATACGGGTGTGGCAGAAGCTTTCAAAATCTGAGAATGCTCAGTGCGAGCGGTTTAAAAAATCACTTCACTTATCTGTCTTGAACGATCCTCAAGCTCACAGATGCTACCAAACTAAGTCTTGGCTAACGAGTACACCTATCTGCAATCAAGGCAAGTTTTAGGAGTCGAAGATTTCCGATAGAAATCATGCATCCCAGGTGAATTTGTGAAAATCAAATCATGGCTTTTTTGAGGTGTTGGGAACAGCGGATAGATAGCAGTTGAAACTCTCGCGATAAAGCAATTCAGAGTCGATAGAAAGGGGAAGAACCTCGCCCCTTTCGGTTATCGCTCACATCTGCAAGGAGTGAGCACCAGCCCACAGCATGATTTGCTCATTTCCAATGAAAAGGAATAAAACGGCGCGTAAAGAAACAGGTTGCTTCAAGAAATCGGGTGTCGCATTTCCTTTGCTCCTACAAGTAATCCTTCAAGATGATAACCTTCAACTCATTGAATTGTTGAAGCCTCATGTCATTGGTGAGAAATGCTTCTGCTCCGACCTCGAGTGCAGCGGCCAACTGTATTGCATCAACGGTCTTCAGAAAAGAGTAACGGCCTCGTAACCTGCCAGCAGTCTCCGCTGTTCCTTCCGAAATCTCAATCATAGTGAGATTCCTGCCATTCTTCAGAAATTCGGCAAACCTCCTGGCAAGCCTTTCATCTCCCCTTTCGACCGGCTTAGCAAGGACCTCGGCAAGGGTTATAACAGAAGAATAGGCGTTTAGGTTCCCCGATTGGAAGGCGCTCACAACTTCTTTTGCAAGAGCCCCGAACTGTAGGTGGGCTTCTATGTAGTAAATAATGGGAGCCGTATCAATGAAGATGCTGTTGATCCGGATCAGCTCTCCCGAAAGAGTCACACCCTCTCCTCTCTTAGCCGGTTCACATACTCCTGGGCGTCCTCGCGCTTCCAAAGTCCTTTACCAAGCCCATATAGAGCCTTCCAGTCAAGTTCTCTTTTTACCGTGATTCCGGACTTCCTCAACTGGTGTGCGAGTTTTTCCACCAATTTCAATTGGTCCTTTGGAGAGAGTCTTTCAATCTCTTTTTCGATTTTCCCGAGCGTGGTTGCTCTTGGCATAGTTAACTCCTTTTGATATATTCCATTTAGCATACTAGAAAATCTTTATCAATACATAATTCGGCCTACTACCTATTTAGTGTCTCATTTGGGATGGTGGAAACCCCTCACCTTCAGGTGAATCAAAAATTTGCGAAATGGCTAGATAGCTGTTTAAAAAGGCATACACATCTGAGCCGTCAGATATATCCTTCTTCAGAGCTTCGTCCCCTAATAGCGCTTGTATCGGGTTCATGGCGGATGTTGGCGTTCCCTCTATTAAGTTTGCGCAAATTTAGCTACCCTGCACTGCCTCAGCTGTATGCGTTCATGGCTACACTGGCCTGCATTTACCGGCTTTGATCCCTTGGGGCACTTCCGTTCCTTAAATTGGTCAATTTCCTTCTCACCAGAGATCAGAAAACTCAAGAACGATTTTCTTTGAAAACGACAAGTCTGAGCAACCCCGAGCAGTCGCAAGTACTGAACAGCCGTACGTTTGAAGAAGCTTCCTGAAATCTTCCTTTGGACTGCCAAATGTCGACTCGCCCTTTCCGCCATATTGTTGTTCCAGGGTATTCCGTCCTCATCCAGGAACCTAAACAGGCTTTCCCGATAGCGATTAAACCGTTTCTGATACTTTTGGGTGACTTCACCCTGATAAGGTTTGGTATCGATGACATGCCTGTAGAATCGCCCCAATAGCCGTCTATGTTTGTTGAGGTGCCGCCGCTTCAGGCCATATTTCTCAACGTCGTTCATAATTGGAACAAGCAGGTCCTTAAAGGCACCAACAAAACCCTCAAACTCCTGATCATAAGGGTTCTTCCAAAGGTCATCATTCAAATCTCGGATCAGGTGAACCAAGCACTTTTGTTGCCGACAGCGACATGAATCATACCCAGCATAGAAATCAGAGATCAGAACGCCACCGTAACCATTGAGGATATCCTGAACTAAGGTGGATTCCCGTGTCTCTGTTAGTCGAAAAACCACGTGAATGCCATCTGTAAATACCCAAACGTAGTGATCGATGCCCTGAATGTTGATCTTCGTCTCATCAACATGAACGAAAGGGCTCTTCAAAATCCTCTTCATCAGCATTTTTTCGGTAAAGGTATAATACTCAGCCAAATCAGTCATAAAGTTCACGATGCTGCCTTCGCTGATTTGTTCGCAGAACAGGTCTTCAGCTACCTGTGATATTACACTGTATGGAAGCCGAAGCGTTATCCGTTGGTACCCCACCCAGGCTCGAAAGCAATGCCCAAACAAACGGCCTCTGAACTGCCTGATTCCTTGTGGAGGATAGTCACGATGGCAGCGAGGGCAATAGGCAATGGCCCCCACATATTTTGTAATCGTCTTTCTACATCCGTTCTTTGTAAATACCAGGTCGATGACGATGTGCTCAGCCAGTTTATCAGATGGGGACAGGGACTGGCCTTTGTGTCGGGGACACCTAATGGTGCGTCTAACACGAATTAGCTTACCGACTTTCGCAGGAATAATCCTTTGAAACCCTTGATGTCCTTGGGGAGGACCCAGTTTCTTTCGCCTCTTGTCTTCCTTGGTGTTGTCCTGTCGTATTCCAATGCGGTTCTTCCTGTACTCGGCGTGAGCTGACCTCAGTATTCCTTCGAATGAATCATGAATGTACTGGCCGGAACAGGTTGTGTTCTGCTTTGGAGTGTCAGCAAAGTCTACGTCAGACCTGTTAGTAGCCGACTCACCAATGCTTCGCAGCTCAGCAACCAAAAGCCGTAGTGCCTGGCAATCTTCAAGATTATAAGAGAGAATTTGCTCCTTTAGAATGCGGGCCTTGGAAGCTTCCCATTGGAACCGCCATACAAGGCTTTGAAGGCCAGATGGATCTGAAAAACTCCAGGTCGCACCTACGAACCTTCCCAAATCCTTCAAGGTGTTTGACCTTGTAGGGAAATACACCTTCCCGAAAATGAAGGAGGTGACATTAACCAGCCGCCTTTTGATTGAGTCGCAATCCAGACCATATTTCCTGGCGATTCGCTCAAGGCTCTTGGACTCGTAGCTTCCGTAGTGGTAGATGGGAGCGTCAGGATATTCTTTAGCAATACGCAAGAAAGTAGCAAAAATATTGTGTTCGTCTTCGGGCAAATTAGCCCACAGTGAGCATCATCGCATTGATGACTGTTCGGAATATACGCATTTCATTGAAATTGGTCAAGAGTGACTTTCCAGGGTAACTTTCCAATAGATGCTTAATCAAGTACGATGATGGAATCCTGAAGGGGAGGAAAGGAAGGAGGGAGAATAAAAGAGAGGGAATAGAAAGGGAAAGGGGCATAACCGTCCCCGAAATGGAATTTCTAGGATGGTCCAAACGCCACATAATTCCGTTTGAATGTCTTGATGAAAGGTTCGACCATCTTCCACACGTGGGGTTGTCAGATTTGTTCCGATCAATTGCAAGGTGCTGACAAACGTTGGGACTTCAGGGGTCCAAGTTCTCACCCCCTTAATTCCGTCAATAGAATTGATTACCACCCGCACTACAGTGGCCTCAAACACCAAGGTTTCACAGGCAATATAGGCCGAAGCTTGTCTTATTCCAGAAGAATCTAGTTTTTTTGGAAGGCATGTCGATAGCGCTTTCTGGTGGTAGCAAGCAGAGCGAGAGTGGAGCACTTACCACAGTAGCGGATCTTGCCAAAACCTACCTCTTACTAAAACCTGCTATATGGAAGACATATAGAATCTGAATTTGGGATCGACGTAACAACCATCCTGGAGGTTGTTTGCGAGAAAAGAGGTAGATGTAATTTGTTGATTACCGAACAAAATCAAGCATGTTTTACAAAAATGTCCACCTGCAGATTACAGGAAGTAATGCTTGGGTGACTTGCACAAGACCAGGCGAGTTCACCTACTCGCGAACGCAGTGGACACGGTAAAGGTTAGTCTTAGAAAAAGAGGGGACGTTCGGAAAAAAGAGGGTTCGTGCAGAACGTACCTGACGATCTTCAGTGCTGTTCTAACCTCGCCTCAATAATGTTAAGCACGCCCTGCACGAACGTTGACCGTCCCCCTGACCAGGCCACTCATTCCTTTGAGGGATCAGAGCCTCTTTAACGCTAAAGCCATGCGATCGAGAGCTTCGGTCAGCGTTTTCCTGGAGCATGCGAAGTTTAGGCGGACGAACCCCTCTCCGCCCCTGCCGAATTCCAACCCATCATTCAGGGCCACCCTAGCCCTCTTCAGGAAAAATTCAGATGGATTCCCGGGGATTCCTGTATTCCTGCAGTCGAGCCAGGCAAGATAAGTCGCTTCCATTTTCGTCATCCGAATGCCAGGAAGTTTTTCCTTAAGATATTGAGCAAGGAAGTCCCGGTTAACTGTTAAGTAGGCGAGAGCTTGGTCCAACCATTCCTGCCCATACTTGTATGCGGCTCGAGCGGCCACATGTCCCATAATGTTGACGCCTGGAATGAGGCCAGAAGAAACGGTCTGCCATATTTTTCGAAGTTCTGGGTTTGGAATAATGGCAAATCCAAAATCGAACCCTGCGAGGTTGAAGGTTTTGCTCGGAGACAGAAGCGTGACGCTTTGCTTCGCAACTTCGGGACCCAGCGAGGCAATCGGTAGGTGGCGGTGGCCTGGATAGAGGAGGTCACAGTGGATTTCGTCGGAACAAATAATCACGTTGTGGCGAAGGCATATATCGGCTATTGCCTCCAATTCTTTGAGTGTGAAGACCCGGCCAACGGGATTGTGAGGGTTGCAGAGAAGAAAGGTTTTGGTCCGATGGGTGATCCCTCTTTCAAAATCGGAGAAATTAATCTCGTAGGTATCCCCCTTCTGAACCAACGGAGGATCATTGAGAACCCTGCCATGCAGGACCGGATCCCTTACAAAATGGAAATAGACCGGTGGTTGAATCAGAACCCCATCCCCGGGATCCGAGAAGACGTGATAACACAAGTTTAAACCTGTTACGAGACCAGGCAAGAAGACGATGTCGTCCTCTCTTATGCTCCATTCATAGAGCCTCTTGAGTCGTTCCTGTATTAGGGTTCGTAATTCCTGAGGTGGCAGGGTATAACCGTAAATGCGGTGATCCACCCTCTGATGAAGCGCCTGAATAATCGGGTCTGCGGAGACAAAATCCATGTCCGCTACCCAGAGTGGAATCACGTCATCATCATATTTGCTCCACTTCATACTATCAGTGTTCCTTCGTTCCAGGACTCTATCGAAGTCATATTCCATGCGAAACTCCTACCTCGTGTATCTGAAAATAATGATCAGTAACTTCTTCGCTTATTTTGACGGAATAAGTCAAGGAGGAGGAAAAATAAGAGCGATGGCGTTTGGACAATCTTCCAATCATTTGAGCGCACGAGAACTCGAGGGAGAGAGATGGTTTGCCGGAAAAGGTCGGGCCAGAAGGGTCCTCTGTTGCATTAACTTCCCGATGGCTTTGAATTCTACCCTTTAAACATCCCCCCTTATTTCAACTATTCCGTTGTCAAAAAGGGGGTTGTCCCTAATAAATTTTTAAAAAAAGGTTGTCATCGTATTAAGAAAAATAATATCATGATGGTATGCTACAGCCCACTTTCGCCCAGGCCAATTAAAAAAGAAAGGGGGTGAAAATCGTGAAGATCAAGAAAAAGGCTACCATGAACGATCATGCCAGACGGCAGGAAGCAAAGTTCTGGGCAATGATGAGGGCTGCTGAACCTGGCAAGCGATGCCTCAAGTGAAAGAAGTGAAAAAGCATGTAGTTGCCGGTTCGGCAACCAAGACCTTTGAATTCTTCATTCAATGGCATCTCACAGAACGGTGCAATCTCCGATGCCGCCATTGCTATCAGGAAGATGGACACGTTCAGGAGATGACGCTGGATGAAGTAAAGCGAGAGATCGATGGGGCGACCGAGATGTTCCAGGCCTGGGAAAGTGAGCACGGCATATCGGTTTCCCCATCGATCCATTTTACCGGGGGAGAACCTTTCCTTTACGAGGGACTCTGGGATTTGCTGGCCTATGCAAGAAGAAGAAGGTATGGTGTCGCCCTGATGAGTAATGGCTGTTTGATTACAAACGATGACGCCAAGAGGGCTTCCACCATAGGAATTTCCGACATACAAATTAGTCTGGAAGGTCCCCCGGATCTCCACGACTCCATCCGAGGCCAGGGAAGCTTTATGGCAGCCACCAAGGGCGTCGAAACCTTAGTTAGGTCTGGTAACCGTGTCAGTGCCAATGTGACCCTTTCTCGCCTGAATGTCGATCAGATTGAAGAGACGACAGAGATCGCCAGGACGATGGGTTTTTATGGAATTGGTTTCTCCCGTATGGTTCCTTGTGGACGAGGAAAAGAATTGAGGGACCGGCTCCTTACTCCTCAGGAACTGAAGCGGGCCTATCAAAAAATCCTTACTTTAAATACTCCTTCATTTGAGGTGGCTTCAGGCGACCCTTTGGTTGGAACCCTCCTGGAACCAAACATCCCGTCCGGTTGCAATCTCTCCCTTGCGGGCTGCAGTGCGGGTTTCTCGGGAATAACAATCACGAGTGATGGCTCAGTCATGCCGTGCCGCAGGATCGGTTTGGTAGCGGGAAACGTGAAGCGAAAGTCCTTAAGATCAATTTGGGCCTCTTCCCGCCTTCTCTGGCGGCTAAGGGAAAGAAAAAGCTATAAAGGAAGGTGTGGTCAATGTGCTCTCTGGCCTTCGTGCAGGGGGTGCCGTGCCGTAGCTTATGCCTACTCAGCGAACCAAGGAAAACCCAACCTTTTTGCCGACGATCCACAGTGTTGGGTGAATGGTTAGGTATGGTTGGAGTTCGATTTTTTTGTGGTGTCGGAAATCTACAAGGAAGTCCCAGACGCCGAATAGGACGAAGGGATGGAGCAGAGCCGGAAGTGGGTCGTCGTCATTTTTGCTGGATGGAACAACAGCAAAGGAGGACCTTATAGATGAAAAGATGGTCGATTGATCCTGATCATTCAGCAGCGAGATTTTCTGTACGGCATTTCATGATTGCGAATGTAGAAGGTCTCTTCA
>Ga0105106_10002408_pt1 | contig 13485 bp, 12 predicted proteins | sample PPLLaktember2015_5_FD_79109 | JGI IMG/M metagenome (GOLD analysis project Ga0105106, IMG submission 79109) | Freshwater sediment microbial communities from Prairie Pothole Lake near Jamestown, North Dakota, USA - PPLs Lake P8 Core (1) Depth... | ecosystem: Environmental > Aquatic > Freshwater >...
ACCCGGGACTTCATCCTGGCCCGCTGCGGCGAGCCCGACCTGGCCGCTGAAGATCTGACGCCGCCCCCGCCCCACGGTTGAACCGCCATTGCCGCCGGAAAAAAGACGGCCCCGCTGGAACTTTCCGGGGCCGTTGCAGCAGAACGCCCAGCCACGACGCGCGGCAGCGCAGCCCGCAAGCCGGGCTTTTACGCCGCTGTCACCCTTTGGATCCCAGCCGCAGGCCGCCGTGGATAAAGTAGACGTCCCCGGCCATGGCCTCGTTGCGGTAGAGATCGCCCACCAGGGCGGCGACTTCTTCGGGCTCGACCAGCCGACCGATGGGCACCTGGGATAAAATGGCATCCAGGGCCTTCTGATTCATGTTCTTGACCATGGGGGTGCCCACATAGCCGGGGGCCACGGCCACGCAGCGGATCCTCTCGGCCAAACCGCGCCGGAAAAACTCCGCGGTGAGCACCTTGGGCATCACCGACATGGCGGCCTTGGAAGACGCGTAGTTGATCTGGCCCGCGGTGCCCAGCGAGCCGGTGGAGGAGATAAGGCAGATCAGGCCCCTGCAGTTGTGGTTGACCATGCGCTCGGTGCATTCGCGCACGGTCAGAAAGACCCCGGTGAGGTTGATGTCGATCACGGCCTGAAAGTCGGCCAGCGCCATCTTGCGGGTCACCTGGCCGGTTTCGCGGTCCGGCGAGACCATCAACCCGTCCTTGATGATGCCGGCAAAGGGCGCCACCAGGTTGATCTGGCCGAATTTTTCGATGGCCGTATCCGCCAGGCGCGCGCAGTCTTCCTCGCGCGTGACGTTGCAGACCACCGTGGCCACCTCGCCGCCCAGGGCCTTGAGTTCGGCCTCGGCTGCGGTCAGAAACTTTTCGGCCACGTCCGCGATCACCACCTTGCCGCCGTTTTGCACCCAGTGGCGGGCCAGTGCCAGGCCGATGCCGCCGCCGCCGCCGGTGATGACGGCAACCGAATTCTTGATCTCCAACATGGCATGCTCCTTTGCTTTTGGCGCCCCGCTTTGCCGCCGGAAAGCCGTGGGGTGGGGTGTGTCTTTGACTTCTTTAATTCACGCCACGATCATTTTTGCAGGCGACCGTCGCTGGTCATCAGGATGCCGTAGGTTTCCGGCCGGCGGTCCCTGAAAAGGCCCCAGCCGCGGCGTTCGGCCGCCAGGGCGTCCAGATCGAAGGCCTGCACCAGGACGCTCGGGGTGCAGCGGTCGGCTTCGGCCACGATCTCGCCGCGGTGGTTGGTGATAAACGATGAACCATAAAAAGTGATTGCGGAACCGTCGAGGGTTTCCGTGCCGATGCGGTTGGCCGCCACCACCGGCAGCATGTTGGCCGCGGCGTGGCCCTGCATGCAGATCTGCCAGTGGGGCTTGGAATCGTGGGACGGGTCCGTCGGCTCCGAGCCGATGGCGGTGGGGTAGAACAGGAGCTCGGCGCCCATCAGGGCCATGGCGCGGGCGCTTTCCGGAAACCACTGGTCCCAGCAGATCCCGACCCCGATGGTGGCATAGCGCGTGCGCCAGACGCGGAAGCCGGTGTCGCCGGGGGTGAAATAGAACTTTTCCTCGTACCCCGGCCCGTCGGGAATGTGGGTCTTGCGGTAGACCCCCAAGAGCGACCCGTCGGCGTCGATGACCGCCACGGAATTGTAATGGGCCTGGTGCCGGCGTTCAAAAAAGCTGATGGGCAGCACAATTTCAAGTTCGCGGGCGAGCCGGGCGAAATGCAGGACGGCGGGGTTGCGGTCCACCTCGCTGGCCAGGTCGAAAAATGCCGGCCTTTCGACCTGGCAGAAGTACGGGGTTTCAAAGAGTTCCTGCAGGAGAACGATGCCGGCCCCCCTGACGGCGGCCTCCCTGACCCGCTTTTCGGCGGCGGCGATATTGGCCATGCGATCCGAAGTACAGGTCATCTGGATCGCTGCGACCGTCACCTGGCGCATCTCATGTCTCCTTCGGGGCCCGATGGCCCTTCGTCGCTGCCCGCCGGCCGGTATCACAGGGGCTGCTGCTGGGTGATGCAATGAATGCCGCCGCCGCCCAGCAGGATTTCACGGGCCGCAACGCCCACCACCCGCCGTTCGGGGAAGAGCCGGGCAAGGGTCCCCAGCGCCGCGCGATCGTGGGGGTCATCGAAGAGCGGCAGGACCACCCCGCCGTTGGCGAGGTAAAAATTCACGTACGAGGCCGCCATGCGGTCGCCCGTCCTGCGGCCGTAACCGGTTTCGCTGGCCACCAGGTAGCGGCTCTCCTCCGCGGTCCAGAAGAGCGGTCCGGGCTGGTGAACCCGGTGGACGGTCAGGCGCCTGCCCCGGGCATCGCTGGTCGCCGAGAGAACTTCCAGCGCCTGGCGGGATATCTCATACTGCGGATCGGCGGTGTCATTCGTCCACGACAGCAGGACCTCCGCCGGACGGACAAAACAGCATAGGTTGTCCACGTGGCCGTCGGTTTCGTCCTGGAAAACGCCTTTTTCCAGCCAGATGATCCGCTGGACGTTCAGATAGGACTTGAGATGGTCTTCGATCGCCTGCCGCGAGAGCGCCGGGTTGCGATTGGGGTTGAGCAGGCACTCTTCGGTGGTGATCAGGGTGCCCTGGCCGTCCACATGGATCGCGCCGCCCTCCAGGACCAGCGGTGCACGGTAGCGGTCGAGGGCTTCGATTTCCAGCACCTTGCGGGCCACCAGGTCGTCCAGGTCCCAGGGGAAGTAGAGCCCGCCGTTCAGGCCGCCGTAGGCATTGAAGCGCCAGTCGACGCCCCTTACGCCGCCGCGGTCGTCGACAACGAAGGTGGGCCCCGTGTCGCGCATCCAGGCGTCATTGGATGACATCTCCACCACCCGGATTTGGGCCGGCAGCATCCTGCGGGCGTTTTCATACTGCGCGGCGGCCGCCCCCACCGTTACCGCTTCGAACTGCGCGATGGCCGCGGCGACCGCCGCGAACTGCTCCTGGGCGGGCAGGGCACCGGCCCGCCAGGTGTCCAGCCGAAAGGGCCACAGCATCCAGCAGCCGCGGTGGGGCTCGAACTCCGCTGGCATCCGGTAGCCGTCCTGGAGGGGGAGGGTGCTGAGGGTTTTCGACATGCTGAGTCTCTTTAGCGGGTGTTGCCAGACGGCAAACACCGGCGCCGCTGAGGGCTTCGGTTGTCCGGCCGTTCGGGATGCTGCTATCTTTACAGGGGCGGCCGGTTTTTTTGAAGCAAAAAATGGGGCCTGCCACAAAATCCCGTACCGGTGTGACGCTGGGGGCGAAGGCTCGAATTTCCGCTGGACAAACCGGGCGGGTTGCCCGATGATGGTCAGTCACACCCCTCCGCGGCCGCTTGAGGCCCCTGATGATAATTTATTTCAAGGATCTGGCGCATGAACATCTACTACATCGATGGTGATTACGTTGAGGCGCAGGCCGCCCGCCTGCCGGTTGACGATCTGTCGGTCCTGCGGGGTTTCGGCGTGTTTGACTTTCTGCGAACATACGGCGGCCGGCCGTTTCACCTGGAGGATCATCTGGCGCGGTTGAAGCGCTCAGCCGAACTGATCGGGCTCGAGGTGGGCCGCCCGCTGGCGGAAATCGCCGCCATCGTCCATGAAACCCTCGGGCGCAACGGGCATGCCGAGGCCAACATTCGGATCGTGCTGACCGGCGGCAGCAGCCCGGACTGCTTCCTGCCCGCGGGCCGGCCCCGGCTGCTGGTCATGGTGACGCCCCTGGTGCCGCCGCCCGAAGCCTGGTATCGGGAAGGGGTCGAGATCATCACCACCCCCTACAGCCGGTACCTGCCAGGCGCCAAGAGCATCAATTACATTCCCGCGATTCATGCCATGCAGGGCGCCCGGCGCCAGGGCGCCGTCGAGGTGTTGTACGTCAAGCCCGACGGCCGGGTCACGGAATGCACCACCAGCAACCTTTTTGCCGTGGTCGGCGGCCGCCTGCTGACCCCCGAAACCGACCTGCTGCCCGGGATCACGCGCCAGGTGCTGCTGGGGCTGGACCTGCCGCTGCCGGCGCAAATCGCCGACCTTTCCCTCGATGCCCTCCACGCCGCCGAGGAGGTGTTCCTGACGGCCTCCAACAAGGAAGTCGTTCCGGTGGTGGGCATCGATCGGCGGCCCGTGGCCGACGGGCGCCCGGGAAAGCGGACACGGGAAGCGATGGACCGCTTCCGGGATTATACCACCCGCTACGGCAGGGGCTGACGGGGCCTGATCCCGCCGCCGACCCTGAAGCCGCCGCCGGTGACCGCTGCGGCGGAGAGCTGCCTGAAAGAAGGGGGCAATGGAAAACGGTTGGAGACTGTATCCGGTTCGCCAGCGGTTTGAGGATGGCGCCCTGGACGATCCCCTCGACGCGCTGTGCGCTGCGTTTGGCGCGGCTCAACTCGAGGGCCGGGTTCAGCCGGGTCAGCGGGTGGCCGTGGCGGTGGGGTCGCGCGGGATTTGCAAGCTGCCGCAACTGGTGGCCGTCGTGGTGGAGTGCCTGCGCAGCCTGCAGCTGGCGCCTTTTATCATCCCGGCGATGGGGTCCCACGGGCGCGCGACGGCCGAAGGCCAAGCGGTCCTGCTGCGCGATCTGGGGGTGAACGAAGCCGCGGTGGGCGCGCCGGTGGTCTCCAGTATGGCGGTGACCTCTCTCGGCCGGGTGTCGACCGGTGCCGAAGTCTTTTTCGCGCGCGACGCCCTGGCGGTCGACCATCTCGTGCTGCTCAACCGGGTCAAACCCCACACGGCCTTTCGCTCCCAGGTGGAGTCAGGACTTTGCAAGATGCTGGCCGTGGGGTTGGGAAAGGATCGCGGCGCCGCCAATCTGCATAAGTACGGCCTGGCCCGGACGCTGCTGCCGGCCGCGGAGCGGATCCTGGCGCATGCCCCGGTGCTCTGCGGGATCGCCGTCGTGGAGAACGCCCGGGACGAGATCCACACCCTGCGCCTGGTCGGCCCCGAGGCATTCGCTGCGACCGACGCCGAACTGCTGACCACCGCGCGCGCGCTGCTGCCCCGCATTCCGCTGGACGACCTGGACATCCTGCTGGTGGACGAGATGGGCAAGAACATCAGCGGCACGGGTATCGACCCCAACGTGGTGGGGTTCTGGCGTCGCGCGGGCGGTGAACGCAGGCCGGACTACCGCACCCTGATCGTGCTGGACCTCACCCGCCAGTCCCACGGCAATGCCGTCGGGATCGGCATGGTCGACCTGACCACCCGCCGGGTGATCGATCAGATTGATTACCCGGCAACCTACACCAACGCCCTCACCACGGGCATCTGGACCAGCGCGCGCACCCCGATTCACCTGGAAACCGATCACGCCGTGATCGAGATGGCCCTCTCCAAGGTGCCCGACCCCCAGCAGGTGCGCATGGTGCGGATCGTCAACACCCGCTGCCTGGAAGTTTTCTGGGCCTCGGCGGCCCTCTTGCCGGAACTGCGGTCACTGGGAAGTGTTGATGTCGGCGATTGCGCGCAGCCCCTGAGGTTTGACGCCGCAGGGCGCCTGCTGCCGTTTGCGCCGTTTCGGTAGCCCGCCCGCCGGCACTTGCCGCGCTGGCCGGTAGCGCCCGATAGCGCTGGGCGAAAGGAATGTGAAGATGTCCCTGAGCATTGATCTGCAGGCCTGTACCCGCTGCCGGACCTGCGTCGAAATCTGCCCTGCCGGCATCATCGCCACGACAGGCCCCGAGGAAGCGCCGGCCTGGGTGGCCGGTGCACCCAGGCTCTGCATCCACTGCGGCCACTGCGTGGCGGTGTGCCCCGAGTCGGCCCTGTCCCTGCCGTTCATGGCGCCCGCCGATCTGCCGATGGTGAAGCCCGAGCTGGCCGTTTCGCCTGACCAGATGGTCCAGTTGGTCCGGTCGCGGCGCTCCATCCGGGTCTACCGCCGCAAGCCCGTCGACCAGGCGCTCTTGGCGGCCATGATCGATCTGGCGCGCCATGCCCCCACGGCCAAGAACCTCCAGCCGGTCCGCTGGCTGGTGGTCCGCGAACGGGAAACGGTGACCCACCTGGCAGGGCTGGTGATCGCCTGGATGCAGGGGCTGGTGGACGCCGCCGACAGCCGCTTTTTTCCCCTGCCGCTGCTGCACGGCCTCGTGGCCGAGTGGAAGGCCGGCCGCGACCGCATCTGCCGCAACGCGCCCCATCTGATCGTGGCCTACGGGGCTAAAGCTTTCCCGCCGGCCATGTCCGGCTGCCTGATCGCTCTCACCACCCTGGAACTGGCGGCGCCGGCTTTCGGTCTGGGGGCCTGCTGGGCGGGGTATTTCGACCTGGCCGCCCACCACCACCCGCCGCTGGCCGATGCCTTGAACTTGCCCGACGGGCATCAAAGCTACGGGGCCCTGATGATCGGATACCCCAGGTTCGGTTATCCACGGATGCCGCTGCGCAACCCGGCGGATGTCACCTGGCGCTGACCCACCAGTGGGTTTTGCGCACCAGTCCCGGTCTCGGCAGTGACGGATAGGCCCTGCAGGCGGACCCTAACCCGCCGCAATTTTGTGGGATTTTTTTTGACGCGGCCCTAAAATAGCAGGGGCGCCCGCTAAGGGCGCCCCGAACTTGAAGTTGGCGCTGATGCCCCCATCGCTCCGAAGCAATACCTCTTTCAAGGGGGGCGCTCCGATGGCGGATGCCCGACCTGCCGCATCGGTCTGGGCTCACGCTGCTGAACGCCCGCGTTGCCGATCGGCACCAGGAATGTCCGCCTGCCCGCGGCATCTCGGCAGATCGCGGCAACGGTCGGCAGGTTTTTTTCTTGGGGAAGGGGCGCGGGGCGCTGCCGGCGCTATTCGGGCAGTTCACATTTTTTGTTCAAGTGCGTCCGGATAAAGTAGATCCCGATGATGAACAGCGGCGCCGCCAGTACCAGGCCGATCACCGGCAGCACGGTTACGCCGAGAATCGCGGTTCCGGTTCCAAAAATCAAAAACAGGATTCCGATGGCCAGTTTCGATAATTTCTGTGGAAGGCAGCTGCTGAGTCCCATGATTCACCTCCTGGGGAGGGCGCTGATGCGCCCACGGGTTGGGATAAAATGCATTTTTTCGGAAATGCCTGAATGCCGATCAGTTCGCGTTCGTCGGAAGATAATTCGAAATTTTGCCTTGGGAACGACCCCGGCGAAATCCAGCGCTGTTTTTGGGCCGCCCGCCGGGTGAGCCGTGGAAGTACGGCCATTTTTTACTGAAATTTCTTTTGCGCTTTTCAAATATAGGACCATTCTGACATTTCTCAACCGTAGTCGAAAGAGATTTTTTTGTCCGACGGTAAAGCCGTCGTCGCCGCGGGCACCTGGGGATCTCGGAGAATAGGCCTTGGATCACAGGAACGCGTGCACGCGCCCTGCACACCTGCTTGGCGACGACCACGGGAGGAGGGGAACATGGGCACGTCACTCGAAAATCACACCGCCATCGTCACCGGTGCCTCGCGCGGCATCGGGCGGGCGATCGCACTTAAGCTGGGGTCCCTCGGCGCGGCGGTGGTGGTCAACTATGTCGCCAGTGGGCCCCAGGCCGAGGCTGTCGCCGCGGCCATCCGCGAAAAAGGCGGGCGGGCGGTCAGCGTTCACGCCGATGTCCGCAGGGTGTCCGAGATCGAGGCCCTGTTTGACCGCGCGATCGCAGAATTCGGCCGGGTGAACATCCTGGTGAACAATGCGGGCATCGGCTTCATCAAGAAAGTGGCGGACGTCAGCGAGGAGGAATTTGACAACATATTCGCCCTCAATGTCAAGGGGCTCTTTTTTGCCTGCCAGCAGGCCGCCAAAAGGCTGGCGGACGGCGGGAAGGTGGTCAACATTTCCTCATCGGTCACTAAGCTGATGCTGCCGGCTTACGGGCCGTATGCCGCCACCAAGGGGGCGGTCGAGCAGATCACCCGGGTGCTGGCCAAGGAACTCGGGCCTCGCGGCATCAGCGTCAACGCCGTCTCCCCCGGGCCGGTGGACACCGATTTGTTCCGCACGGGCAAAACCGAGGAGCAGATCCAGCAGTTGGCCGCTATGGCCGCGTTCGGCCGGATCGGCGGGGTTGAGGATATCGCCGATGCCGTCGCGCTGCTGGTCAGCGACGGCGCCGGCTGGATCACCGGGCAGAATATCTGCGTCAACGGCGGGTTTGCGGCCTAAGGGGCTCCGGCAAAAAATAATGCCACATCGGGCTGGAGGGCGTTAAACTGCAAAAACGGTGCGCCCCTTGCCTGAAACGAGGCCTTCGGGCCTGCGGAGGATTGCCATGAAGGCCACCGCCCTGACTTTCGGACCGGTTCCTTCCCGCCGGCTGGGCCGCAGCCTGGGAATCAACAACATCCCGCCCAAGACCTGCTCCTACGGGTGCGTTTACTGCCAGGTCGGCCGCACCACCCGGATGCAGGTCCGGCGCCAGGCCTTCTTCGCGCCCGATGCGATTCTCGAAAGCGTGCGTGAAAAAATCGACCGGCTCACGGCGGCCGACGGCCGGGTGGATTTCGTGACCTTCGTGCCGGACGGCGAGCCGACCCTTGACGTCAATCTGGGTCGGACCATCCGGCTGTTGAAACCCCTGGGGGTCCCGGTGGGGGTGATCAGCAATGCGTCGCTCCTGGCCGACCCGGGCGTGCGCGATGACCTCGCGGCGGCCGACTGGGTCTCCCTGAAAGTCGACGCGGTGGCAGAGGAGGTGTGGCGCAAGATCGACCGTCCCCACGGCAAACTGCAGCTGGCATCGATCCTGGAGGGGATTCGAACCTTCAGCCGCGTTTTTAAAGGCCGCCTGGTGACCGAAACCATGCTGGTCGCGGGCCTCAACGACGACCGCGACAACCTGGGGGCCACCGCGCGCTTCCTGGCGGCGGTGGGGCCGTCAACGGCCTATCTGGCCGTCCCCACCCGGCCGCCTGCCGAAGGCTGGGTAAAGCCGCCCGACGAAGAAACCCTGCATCAGGCCTACCGGGTGTTCAAAGCGGATCTCCCCGCGGTCGAACTCCTGGTGGCTTTCGAAGGGGAGGATTTCAACGCCACCGATGAGGCCGGTGGGGAACTGCTCGCCATCACCGCCGTGCACCCCATGCGGGAGGATGCCGTGCTGGCATTTCTGGAGAAGGCCGGAAAAAGCGCCCAAACCCTTGAAGACCTCCTGCAGCGGGGCCTGCTGACCCGGCTATCCTACCGCGGTGAGTGGTTTTACCTGCGGCGGTTTGCGCGCTGAGGGGTGATCAAGCCAGGGCCACCGCCACGGGCTGCCGCCGAATCCGGTAGCATCCGGTCTTGGCCAGCACCTGCGCCACAAACTGACTGGGCACGTCCACCAGGGTGTGGTCATTCTCGATGCGGATGGCGCCGATGGTGCGGCCGGGGATCTCGGCATGGTAGGCGATCGTGCCCACCACGTCACTGGGGCGGATGCCAAGGGTCTTGCCGGCCCCCAGGCTCAAGCGTACCATCCCCCGCTCGCAGGCCTTGTTCTCTGTGGGCCGGAGGGCGGCCGCGGCGGTTTTGGCGGGTCGACGGGCAGGGCTGGCGGCAGGCCGCGCGGCCCGGGGCGCGGCGGTCTGCACCGCGCTGATGGGCGTTACCGGCCGCTGCTTTTCGGATGCCCGCACCAGCTTCAGCGCGACGGCCGCAATCTCCACCGGGTCGTGGCCGGCTGCGGCCAATTCCGCGACCATTTCCTTTTCCAGCTGGCAGCGTCCGCGCCGCAGCCAGACCGCCATCTTATCGAGCAGCTCCGTCCGGCGCTTGGTTTCGATATCCGTAACGGTCGGCAGCACGGCGGGGGACAGCGGCTGTTGGGTAAAGCCCTCGATCCGGCGCAGGCGCCACTTCTCCTGGGGCGTCAGGAGCGAAATCGCCACCCCGCTCTTGCCGGCCCGCGCCGTGCGCCCCACGCGGTGCAGGTAGGCCTCCGGGTCCTGGGGCAGGTCGAAGTTGACCACATGTGAGATGTCGTCGATGTCCAGCCCGCGGGCGGCCACATCGGTGGCCACCAGGACCGACCCGGGGTTTCGGCGGAAGCGCCCGAGGACCTGTTCACGGACCTCCTGGCACAAGTCGCCGTTGAGGGCCTCGGCGGGAAAGCCTTGCATGCTCAGCTGGTTGGCCAGCTCGCCGGTGGCGGTCCGGGTGCGCGCAAAGATCAGGGCGCGGCCGATATTCTCGACCTCGAAGAGGCGCGTCAGGGCGGCCAGTTTGTCCGCCGCATTGACCAGATAGTAGCGCTGCTCGACCGTGGCCGCGGTGCGCTGTTTGCGGTGGATAGTGACCGACCGGGGCTGGTGCATGTAGCGTTCGGCTAGAATCCGGATTTCATTCGGCAGGGTGGCGGAGAAGAGGGCGGTCTGGCGCTGGGCGGGGGTCTGTTCCAGGATCGCTTCGATATCGGCGATAAACCCCATGCCGAGCATCTCATAGGCTTCGTCGAGCACCACGCTTTTGACATCGCCGAGGTAAAGGGCCTTTTGGCGGATCAGATCCAGCAGGCGGCCGGGGGTGCCCACCACCACGTCGACCCCTTTTTTGAGCCGGGTGATCTGGCGGGCGTAAGGCTGGCCGCCGTAGACCGCTAAAACCCGCACCCCGCGGTGACGCCCGTAATCAAACAGGGCCTGGGCGACCTGGATGGCCAGTTCGCGGGTGGGGGTCAGGACCAGGCTCTGGGTGTTTTTCAGCCCCGCTGCAAGGGCGTTCAGCAGCGGCAAGCCGAAGGCGGCGGTCTTGCCGGTGCCGGTCTGGGCCTGGCCGATGACGTCCGAGCCCGCCAGCAGCTGCGGAATGACGGCCTCTTGGATGGGGGTGGGGGCGCTGTAGCCCATTTCGGTCACGGCCTGCACCAGCTGCGGGTGCAGGTTCAATTGGTTGAATTGGATGGTCATATTGCTCCGGCTCTTGTTTTGAGATGTCCCCTGTGTCGCCTGGCCCTTGCGGGCCACGCCCCTGTTGCGCCCAACAGTTGACTCTCTTCCCGCAGACGCGAGCCTCACTGTTGCAACAAAAAAGCCCGGGCCTTGCGGCCGGGCAACCATTTGGAAAATTCAAAACCGAATGTTTTAAGGGTTTGGGATCCGAATGCGGGTTGAAGGTGGCCTTATATACCAGGTTCGGGGCAAATGCAAGCCATAGCTGCCGCTGCGGATGGCAAGGATCGACTGGATTTCAGGCCGTTCGGGGTCTGGGCAACAGACATCCGCGTCCCGTCCGGGGGGTGGTCGATGGCCGAACGGCCCGGCTGGCTGGGGCGCGGCCGGTGTTGAAGCCAACCCGTTTTCCGTGCTAAGCAGGGTGCCTTGGCCATCGGCCAGGGGAAAGGACTGCGACCGTATGGATCAAAATCGTCTCAAAAACCTGCTGGGCGACCTGCAGGCCGGCCGGGTGGACCTGCAGACCGCCATGGCGAAGCTTGAAAAGCTGCCCTTCGAGGACATCGGCTATGCCAAGATCGATCACCACCGCTGCTGCCGCACGGGGGTCTCGGAGGTGATCTACTGTGAGGGTAAAACCCTCTCCCAGATCCAGGGCATCGTGACCCGCCTGGCCGCGGGCCACGACAATATCCTGGCCACCCGCGCCGCGCGGGAGGTGTTCGAGGCCATTCGGGCCGTGGCGCCCGACTGCAGCTACCATGAAACGGCCCGCATCGTGGTGGTCAAGCCCCGGCCGTTGGCGCCCATCGGGCAGATCGCCGTGCTGTGCGCGGGCACCGCGGATATCCCGGTGGCTGAAGAGGCCGCCGTGACCGCCGAAGTCCTGGGCAGCCGCGTCGAGCGCATCTACGATGTGGGTGTCGCCGGCATTCACCGCCTGCTGGACAAACGCGAAGAGCTCAGCCGCGCCAACGTGGCCGTGGTGGCGGCGGGCATGGAAGGCGCGCTCACGAGCGTGGTGGGGGGGCTGGTGCCCTACCCGGTAATCGGGGTCCCCACCAGCGTCGGTTACGGCGCCAGCTTCGGCGGGCTGGCGGCGCTGCTGGCGATGCTCAACAGCTGTGCCTCAGGGGTTTCGGTGGTCAATATCGACAATGGATTCGGGGCCGGCTGCCAGGCGGCGCTGATCAACCGCCTGGCCGTTTGCGGGGCGACGGATGGCGGCAAGTCGGGGGATCAGTGCGGATGAAGATCGCTTATTTCGACTGCTTTGCGGGGGCCAGCGGGGACATGATCCTGGGGGCGCTGCTGGATGCCGGGCTGGCGCTTGACCTGCTGCGCGACGCGCTGGGCCGGCTGCCGCTCGCGGGCTGCACCGTGGACGTCCGCCCGGTGGTCAAACAGGGCCTCGGCGGCAGCCAGGCCCTGGTGCTTATCGATCAGGACCACCACGGAGAGCCCCACCGGGGCCTGCGCGAGATTCGTACCATCATCGCTGCCAGCGGGCTGGATGATATCGTCAAAGGCCGCAGCCTGGCCATTTTTCAGCGCCTGGCCCAGGCCGAGGCGGCGGTTCACCGGGTCCCGCTGGAAAGCGTGCATTTTCACGAGGTGGGCGCCCTGGACGCCATCGTCGATATCGTGGGCGCCGTTGCGGGCCTGCATCTGCTGGAGATCCAAAAAGTTTTCTGCTCCCCCCTGCACCTGGGCAGCGGAACCGTGACCTCCGCCCACGGCACGCTGCCGGTACCGGCGCCGGCCACCCTGGAGCTGGTACGCGGCCGGCCGGTCTACAGCAGCGGGGTTGCCGGTGAGCTCCTGACGCCCACCGGGGCCGCCATCCTGACCACCCTGGCCGAAGGTTTCGGTCCCATGCCGGCGATGGTGCCAACGGCCGTGGGTTACGGCGCCGGCAATGCCGAGCGGGAGATTCCCAACCTGCTGCGGTTGATCATCGGGGACTCCTGGTCCCCCCGTCCCGGGCCGACCGTTTTTTCGGAACCGTCATGATCGTGCGACAGCTTTACGGCGGTCCCCTGCCGAAAACGGGCGGTGTCATCAGCCTGGTGGGCGCCGGCGGCAAAACGACCCTGATGTTCCGGATGGCCCGGGAGCTGTCGGCTGCCGGAGAGACGGTGCTGACCACCACCACTACCCGGATCTGCCGTCCCGAAGCGGCTCAGTCCGCGCACGTGGTCGTCGCCGCCGGGCCGTCCGCGGCGCTGCCGGCGCTGGCCCGCAGCCTGCGGCAAGCCCGGCATGTGACCGCGGCGGCGGGCTGCATCCCGGAGGGTGACAAACTGGCCGGCTACCCGCCTGAAAGCGTCGATGCCTTTCGCGCCGCCGGGCTTTTCCGCTGGATCCTGGTGGAGGCCGACGGGGCCGCCCGGCGGCCGCTGAAGGCCCCGGCCGCGCATGAGCCGGTTATTCCCGCCTGCACCGACTGGGTCATCGCCGTGGTGGGCATGGCGGCGGTCGGTCGGCCGCTCGACGCGCGCTGGGTCTTCCGTCCGGAGCGTTTCGGCGCCCTGGCCGGGATTTCAGCCGGCGATCCGGTGACCCCCGAGGCGGTCGCCGCCGTCCTGCTGCACCCCGACGGCATCATGAAGGGATGCCCGCCGGAGGCCGC
>Ga0105106_10002409_pt1 | contig 13481 bp, 10 predicted proteins | sample PPLLaktember2015_5_FD_79109 | JGI IMG/M metagenome (GOLD analysis project Ga0105106, IMG submission 79109) | Freshwater sediment microbial communities from Prairie Pothole Lake near Jamestown, North Dakota, USA - PPLs Lake P8 Core (1) Depth... | ecosystem: Environmental > Aquatic > Freshwater >...
AGGATCCTCCCTACCGCCCGCCTGTCCGTTGGTCCGCCTGTCCGCCTGGGGAGCTGCCTCCACCAGCAGCGATCCGTCCTTTACGCAGAACCGCGCGGGAGCGTCGTATGTAGTCTGACACCGCGGGCAGCGCCGGTTACTCAATCGCGGAACCGGTTTCGACCATCGGTCTTGGCACGGTAGAGGTGGGTATCGGCCAGACGGAGGAGCGATTCGCCATCGCTCACCCGCTCGTCAGGATAGGAGGCGATCCCGATGCTGATCGTAACCCGCACCGGCCGGCCCGGTTCGCCGAAGTCATGGGTGGCCACCCGCCTGAGGATGCGCTCGGCGAAGTTGCGGGACTCCGCATTGGTCGTCTCCGGCAGGAGCACCACGAACTCCTCGCCGCCATACCGGGCGAGGATATCGACCGAGCGCTGCTCCCGCTTCAGCAGATTGGCCAGCTGCTTCAGAACCCGATCGCCAACCAGGTGGCCATAGGTATCGTTGATCTGCTTGAAGTTGTCGATGTCCACCATCATCCCGGTCAGCATCGTGGCATACCGGGCGGCCCGGTCCATCTCCTGCTCCAGCTTCTCCATGAGCGCCCGCCGGTTGAAGCAGTTGGTCAGCGGGTCGGTCTCGGCGAGATGCCGCATCTGTTCCTGGCCCAGGACGGCATTCTCCAGGTCGTAGGCCCGCTCCAGAGCCGCTACCGCGGCGATGATCACTTCCTCGGCGAACTGCACGTCGTGCTCGTTGAGCGGAGCGTCTTCGGTCGTGGTGCGGAGGAAGAAGACCCCTGCCGGCTGCTCCTTCAGCGCAAACCGGAGAGCCACCGCCGACCGGGTCTGCACCGGACGCCCTTCGGCCTCCCATTCCTCCCGCACCCCGCTGTAGAGTGGATCGGTCTGCACGTCGCGCACCAGGACCGTTTCACCCGTAGTCAGGGCGTGCCGGATCTCGGGGTATCGCTTGAGGTCGACCGGAAGGTTGTGCAGCATCGGGTTCTCGAAGGCGGCCACCACGGTACCGGTCTCATCTCCCGGATTCGCCATGATGATCGAGCAGCGCGAGATACTCAGTCCCTGGGCCACCCGGCGGACTAGAATGCCGTAAATCTCCTCCGGCTTCAGCGAGGTGGTCACCTCCTGCATGATGTCCATCATCTCCGAGCGCGACCGCGCCTCCGCCTTTGCCTGGTTGAGCTCGCGCCCGACGCGAAGGTGGGCCTTGACCCGGGCCAGCAGCTCCCGAACCCGGAATGGCTTGGGGATGAAGTCGGCGGCACCGAGCCCGAGCGATCGAACCGTGGCCTCCTCCGGCGGCATGGAGGAGATCATGAGGACCGGCAGGTCCTTGAAGCGGGGATCGGCCTTCACCCGCTGGAGAAGCTGCAGGCCGTCGACCTTCGGCATCATGATGTCAAGGAGAAGCAGATCGAACTGTTCGGCGTTCAGGTGCTCGAAGAGGTGCTCGCCCCCAGGGGCGGTGAAAACGTCGTAGCCGTTCTCCTTGAGGATCCAGGACAGGGTTCGGGAGAGCGCTTGATCGTCGTCCGCCACGAGGATCTTAGGAGCGGCCGTCATCAATTCACCAGGCGATGGAAAAGGTCGGGATCGACGTTCCCCCCACTGATCACGACCACGGTTGAACCGGTGGGCCGGACCCGCCCGCTGAGGAGGGCGGCCGTGGTGACGGCGCCGGACGGCTCGGCGATCAGTCGCAGTTCATCGTAGAGATAACGGACCGCCGCCGCAATCTCGTCCTCGGAGACCTGGACCGCCTCGCGAACCACGCCGGACAGCACGGCGAATGGCAGCTCCCCGATGGACAAGGGCAGGAGACCGTCGGCAAGACTTGCAGCCAGCTCGAGCTTGGTCGGCCGGCCGGCTTCGAGGGCCCTGGCCAGCTTTGCCGCGGCGATCGGCTCGACGCCGACCACCTGGACCGAGGGTTTGACCGCGGTGACGGCCGCGGCGATTCCGGCGATGAGACCGCCGCCGCCCACCGGCACGAGTATGGTCTCGACATCCGGACAGGCCTCCAGGATTTCGAGGCCGCAGGTTCCCTGCCCGGCAATGACATCCAGGCTCTCATAGGGGGGCACCATCGAAAGGCCCCGCTCCTCTGCCAGCACCAGCGCCCGCGCGTGCCGCTCGGCGGAGCTATTGCCGGCAAATACCACCTCGCCCCCCTGCCGCTTGACCCCCTCGACCTTGATCGCCGGAGCCCGCTCCGGCATGACCACGACAGCGTGGGTGCCGAGGAGGCGGGCGGCAAACGCCACCGCCTGCCCGTGATTGCCGCTGGAATAGGTGATCACTCCACGGGCGCGCAGGCCTGCGGGTATCCGGGACACCGCCGTATATGCACCGCGGATCTTGAAGGCCCCGATGGGTTGGAGGTGCTCGCACTTGGCGGCCACTGGAAACCCGAGCCGGGCGGCCAGTGCGGGCATATCGAGCAGGGGCGTCTTGACGGCGACGCCTTCGAGACCCCGCGCCGCGCTCCGCAACGCTTCGAGCGGCACGGCGGCGCCGGGGCTCAGCTCGACTCTAGGTGATAGGTCTGCCCTGCGGCCGGCGGCGGAGGTCATGACCAATCATAACCTTACTCCAGGGCCGCCGTCGGAGTGGCCTCGTCACCGCCGGTCACCTCTTCCGCCCCTCCCTCATCCTCCTTCACCACCCGAGCCACGTCTACCACGGTGTCGCCGGAATCCAGGTTCATGACCTTCACACCCTGGGTGTTGCGACCAATGACCCGAATGCCATCCACCGGGAGCCGGATGATGACGCCGTGCCGGGTGATCATCATGAGCTCGTCGTCGGGGATGACCTCCATGAGCGCCACGATAGATCCGGTCTTGTCGGTCTTCTTGAGCGTGATGATGCCCTTGCCACCGCGCTTCTGCACCCGGTAGTCGGCCAGCTCCGACCGTTTGCCATACCCCTTTTCACTCACCACGAGGAGGCTCGCGTCGCGCCGGACCACCACCATCCCGATCACTTCGTCGCCCTTCTCCAGCTCGATTCCCTTGACTCCGGTCGTTGCCCGGCCCATGTCGCGGACGTCGCTGTGGTGAAAGCGGATGCTCATCCCGTCCCTGGTGGCCAGAATGATGTCGCTGTTCTGGTCGCACACCTGCACGTCAATGAGCTCGTCGTCCTTCTCGATGTTGATGCCGCAGATTCCCGTCGCCCGCACGTGGCCGTATGCCGAGAGGACGGTCTTCTTCACCGTGCCCTGCCGGGTGGCGAAAATGAGGCTCTGCTCGTCGCTGAATTCCCGCACCGGCACCAGGGCGGCGATCTGTTCGTCGGGCTTGATCGCGATGCAGTTGATCACCGGTTTGCCGCGGGCGGCACGCCCCGCCTGCGGGATCTCGTGGACCTTCAGCCAATAGACCTGGCCCCGATTGCTGAAGAACATCACGTAATCGTGGGTGCTCGCGATGAAGAGGTGCTCCACCCAGTCCTCGGCCTTGAGGTCCGCACCGTTCAGCCCGCGTCCGCCGCGGCGCTGCCGCTTGTAGGTGGTGATCGGGATCCGCTTGATGTAGCCGCTGTGGGACACGGTGATCACCATGTCCTCTTCGGCGATGAGGTCCTCGACCGTGAACTCCCCCTGGTCGGCCACGATCTCGGTCCGGCGGTCGTCCCCGAAAGTCTGGGCGACTTCGTCCATTTCTTCCTTCAGGATTGCCATCCGCTTCGGCTTGGAGGCCAGGATGCTCTTCAGCTCCTTGATGGTGGCGCGGACCTCCTTCAGCTCGGCGTCCAGCTTCTCGATCTCGAGGCCGGTGAGCTTGGCCAGCCTCATGTTGAGGATCGCGTCGCTCTGCTTCTCACTCAGGCCGAACCGCTTGCGGAGTTTCCCGTCGGCCTCCGCCGCGTCCTCTGACTTCCGGATGATCTTGATGACCTCGTCGATGTTGTCGACCGCGATCTTGAGGCCATCGAGGATGTGCTCCCGCGCCTGGGCGGCGTCGAGATCGAACTGACTTCGCCGGACAATGACCTTGTGCCGGTGCTCGATGAAGTGCTGGATCAGCTCCTTCAGGTTCATGACCTTGGGGGCGCCGTTGGTGAGCGCCAGCATGATCACGCCGAAGGTGGTCTGCATCTGGGTGTGCTTGTAGAGCTGATTCAGCACGACGTTGGGTATGCTGTCGCGCTTCAGCTCGATGACGATCCGCATTCCTTCCTTGTCGGATTCGTCATTTATGTTCGCGATCCCTTCGATCTTCTTCTCGCTGGCAAGCTCGGCGATCGCCTTGACCAGGTTCTCCTTGTTGACCTGATACGGAATCTCCGTCACCACGATTTGCGACCGGCCGCTGGTCTCCTTCTCCTCGATCTGCGCCCTGGCCCGCATGATGACGCGGCCCCGCCCGGTCTCGTAGGCCTCCTTGATCCCCTCCCGGCCGTAGATGTAGGCCCCGGTGGGGAAGTCGGGACCCTTGATCACCTTCCGCAGCTCGCCAATGGTGGCTTCAGGGTTGTCCACCAGCACCTGCACCGCCTTCACCACCTCGCGCAGGTTATGCGGCGGGATGTTGGTCGCCATCCCGACCGCGATGCCGCTGGAGCCGTTGACGAGGAGGTTGGGAATCTTGGAGGGAAGAACGGTGGGTTCCTGCAGCCGATCGTCGAAGTTGGACTGGAAATCGACCGTATTCCGGTCGATGTCCTCCAGCATCGTCATCGCGATGCGGGTCAGCCGAGCTTCGGTATACCGGTACGCCGCCGCGGGGTCTCCATCCACCGAGCCGAAATTTCCCTGGCCGTCCACCAGCGGGTAGCGCAGGGAGAATTGCTGCACCATTCGCACCAGCGCGTCGTAGACCGAGCCGTCGCCGTGGGGGTGATACTTCCCCAGCACGTCGCCCACCACCGTAGCGGACTTCTTGTAGCCGCGGCCAGGCACCAGGCCCAACTCGTTCATGGCGTACAGAATCCGGCGGTGAACCGGTTTGAGGCCGTCCCGTACATCAGGCAGGGCCCGGGAGACGATGACGCTCATCGAGTAGTTGATGAACGACTGTTGCATCTCCTCTTCGATGAGCCGGGGCAGGATGCGTTCGCGCGAGTTGGGTGCGGTCATGGAGGTCCTGAGCTGGGTCGGTAACGGCTGGAGTGGCGTCCAGCCCGCAAATATAGTCGGTATCGCCGCCAGCCTGCAACCCTCTACCTGGCTTGGAAAGCTAGATGGGACAAGTAGTTAGTCGCGGGCGAGGTGAGACGCGAGGCGGCTCGGTCCGGTCGCCGTCCGCCCAGCTTAAAGGTCGGGTAAATCCGACCGATACTAGCCAGTATGACCATATGCTCCGTCCTGCTCGCCCTGGTTCTCCTGGCTACCCCGGGGGTGCTGGCGGCTCAGAAGCCCGCCTCGGCCCGGAAGGCCATTCCGCCAGCGACCGCTTCTACCGGCTTCGACAGCTTCCTCCTGCTGGTATCCCCCCGCGATACCGTCACCATCAAGAAGAGCCTCCGCGCCGCCACTGAGGCGGAAGCGCTGGCCGAGACCCGACGCGCGCAGGCCGAGACCATGCGCCTGGGTGCCCTGGCCAGCATCGAGGCCAAGAAGGTGGGGATCGGCCGGCTCAAGGAGCGTATCAACGAGGCCAAGAAGGAGAATCGCGAGGCCGATCGGCTCGGGATGGAAGCGGAGCGCAAGGCGTCCACGCGTGAGATTGAACTACTGAAGGGGCGGGAAGAGCTGCGGAGAGCCGAGATAGAGTTCGAGATCAGGCGGGCGGACCTCGCCGCGCTGACCGCAAAGTCCCTCCAGCTGGAGCTACAGCTTGCAACCCGGCGAGCCGGGCGGATCCGCACGCCGGTAGGCGGTGCCGGAGGGGCCAGCCTCGATCGCGTGATCGGCGAGCTCGAGAAGCAGACGCTCGAGGCTCAGCGGCTGCAGGCCGCATCCAGCGTCGACGTGGCCAACTCCGAGATGAGGGTCATCGATCGCCGGCTGGAGCTGTTAGACGCGCAGCAGAGAGTGCTGGGGGGGAAGTAGCGACTCAGACGCACCGCGGACCAGCAGCACCGTTCCCGCCCCCCGTCCTACCAGCGACTCGAGTCTTGGTTGCACGACCTCCCCAATCGGCTGCCCATCCCTATCGAAGACCCTGAATACCGTCACTGGCTTCCATCCAGTCATCTGGACCATCCGGCACCTCTCGCCGCAAGAGCTGAACCCAGAACTGCCCTTCCATTCGTATGCTTGAGATGCCACAAACAGCCGCAGGGTTGCTTCGTGGGCACGAGTCGACAAGCAACCCTTCAACCGCGAGACCTGTCAGAGATGCGGTTCGAAGCCATGACCCTACGACCCGGAGCCGGGTGCGCGACCAAGAGCTGATCGGCCGAGTACTCGCGGGAGACCCGAGCGCCGAGCGGGCCCTGTACGACGCGCATGTCGACCGGGTCTTCCGACTGGTGTACCGGATGGCGGGCGATCTCGATCGGGCCCAGGACTACACCCAGGAGACCTTCATTAAAGCCTTTGGTCGTCTGGGGGAGTTTCGGGGTGAGGCGGCGCTCTCGACCTGGCTGGGCTCGATCGCCATCTCCATCACTCTCAACGGTTTGCGGAAAACAAAACGGGCAATGGAGCGCGAGGTGGTGCTGGATGAGGGTCTGACAATCGGGCGGGTCACCCGGGAAGCCGAGCCGGACCTGAAGGAGCGGTTGGCGCAAGCCATTGACGATTTACCGGACGGGTACCGGGTGGTATTCGTGATGCACGACGTCGAGGGGTACACCCACGAGGAGATAGCCGGTTCACTAGGGGTCCACCCCGGAACATCGAAGGCGCAACTCTCTCGCGCCCGCGCCCGGCTGCGCGAATCACTGGCCGATTTCGTGAAAGAATGACCGAAATGCTGGACGACCGCTTTGACGACCAGTTGCGAGACTCGGCTCGCGACTACAACACCCCACCGGCAACTCCCAGGGAGGAGATGTGGGCGGCTATTCAGGCGAGGAAGGCGGGAAGGCCGGAAGGAGAAGAGGCGGAAGGAACAGACGCGGAAAGAGCCGAACCCTTCCGCCCCGTCCGCCCATTCCGCCCGTTCCGCCTTGCCGCCGGAATCGCCGCGCTCCTGGCACTCGGCGTTGGACTCGGCCGGCTCTCGGCGCCCAAGCCCGGCGCCGCGCCCGTCATGGTCGCATCCGACACCGCACCGACGGTGAGCGATGTTGCCTACCGAATCACCGCCACGGAACACCTGGGGCAGTCGGAGGCGTTTCTGACGCTGTTTCGCGCTTCGGTGCGCGGGGGGGGCAACGGGCAACTTGCCTCCGCCACTGCCCGGCAGCTCCTCGCCACCAACCGGCTACTGCTCGATTCGCCGGCGGCGAGCGACGTTCGGACCCGTCTTCTCCTTCAGGATCTGGAACTGGTGCTCGCCGAGATCGCCCAGCTTGCGCCCCGGCCCAGCTCACCCGATCTCGATCTGATCACTGAAGGTCTCGAGCGGGGTGGAATGATGTCCCGTTTGAGAACGGCCGTGCCCTCTGGCGCGAGCCCAACCCAAGGAGCCCTGTGATGCACGGCCTGGTGTTCGGCATGGCGATGGTAGCGGCCCTCGGCATGGCCGACTCACGAGTTGCCTCTGACCCGCCCGATCCGCGGGTGCCGCGCGGCTGGTTGCAGGATGATCCGGCCGATTCCCTGTATCGGCGTGCCCGGGAGACGCTGAATCGCCGCGACTACCGGGCGGCAGCGGACCTCTTTGCCCAGATCCCGGTTCGGTTCCCCCGTTCAGGCTATGCCGCGGATGCCCTCTACTGGCAGGCGTTCGCACTCTACCGGGCCGGAGGAGAGCGCGATCTCCGGGCAGCCATGACAGCCCTGCGGCAGCAGAGGGAGCGGTTCCCCAAGGCCGCCACGCAGGGGGACGCGGCAACGCTGGAGCGCCGTATCCAGGGAGAGCTGGCGCGGCGGGGCGACAGCGAGGCCGCAGCGGCGGTGGCCGCCGCGGCGGAATCGGTAATGGGCGTGCCTCCGGATCCCCCGGTACCCCCAACGCCGCCCACGCCGCCCACGCCTCCATCCCCACCGACGCCACCGACGCCACCGATGCCCGGTGGGCATCGGGTCTGGGTAGGCGGCTGCGCTGGAGACGACGATGACATGAAGGTCGCCGCGCTCAACGCACTGCTTCAGATGGACGAAGCGCGAGCCCGGCCGATCCTCCGTCGAGTGCTGGCTCGACGCGATACCGGCTCCGTGTGTCTTCGCCGCAAGGCGGTCTTTCTCGTAGCCCAGCAACGGGCCGAGGGGACCGAAGACATCCTGCTGGAATCGGTCCGCACCGACCCGGATCCGGAGGTGCAGCGCCAAGCGGTCTTTTGGCTCTCTCAAGTGGGGACCGATCGGGCGGTAAATGCCCTGGATTCGATTCTGCGCTTTTCCAAGGACCCCGACATTCAGGACAAGGCGGTGTTCGCGCTATCGCAGCATGACAGCCCCCGGGCGCAGCAGGCGCTTCGAGTCTACGCTGAACGGGCCGAGGTGCCGGAGCCGGCCCGTGAGAAGGCGATTTTCTGGTTAGGGCAGAGCGGGACTCCGGAAAACGGCGCGTTTCTCCGTTCCCTGTACGGGCGGGTCAACAGTGAGGACCTGAAGAAGAAGGTCGTCTTCTCGCTCTCTCAGATGGGAGGCACGGAGAACGGCAAATGGCTGCTCGGGCTGGCGCGGGACCCGGCGCAAGGCATCGAGATGCGGAAGCAGGCGCTGTTCTGGGCCGGTCAGGCTGGGGTACCGATTGAGGAGCTCACCGGTCTCTATGCTACTGTGGCCGACCAGGCCATGCGGGAGCAGCTCGTCTTCGTCTACTCTCAGCGAGACGAGCCTGCGGCACTGGAGAAGCTGATCGATATCGCCCGGCGGGATCCCAATCCGGAGCTGCGCAAGAGGGCCCTCTTCTGGCTGGGCCAGTCGGAGGACAGCCGGGCGGTACAGGTACTTCAGGAAATCATCGAGCAGCCGTAGAAGGCAACCTTTTCCGATCGCCCACGGTCTAAGCCTCGCGCTCCATCACCAGCGTGAGGCGTGAATCTCCCGGTTCACCCCGCGCGAACCTCCCCTTGACCTCCGGAACGGCGGAGGTCCGCGAGTGGGTACCCTATGACCGCTATCGCACTCTCGCTTGTTCTCGCCAGCCTCACCACCGGTGGCCAGAGCGACTCGCTGAGAGTCGGCTACGGCGGCGCTCCTGCCGTGCACGCCTCTCGCATTGGCAGCAACGCTATCGTCCTGGACGGGGTTCTTTCCGAGGCGGTGTGGCCCACCGCGAGCCCCATCTCGGACTTCACCCAACGGGAGCCAAACGAGGGCGTCGCCGCAAGCGAGCGGACCGAAGTTCGCGTGCTTTACGACGATGACGCGCTCTATGTGGGTGCCCGCCTGTATGATCGCAATCCTGACTCGGTAATGGCCCAGCTCGCCCGCCGCGATCGGATGGTGAGTGCCGACCGTTTTATCGTGTTCCTGGATTCGTATCACGACCGCCGCACCGGCTTCTTCTTCGGGATCAACGCCGCGGGAACCCTGTACGACGGGACCCTGTACAACGACGACTGGGACAGCGACACCTGGGACGGCGTCTGGCAAGGGAGCGCCTCTCGCGATTCTCTGGGGTGGAGCGCGGAGCTCAGGATTCCCTACTCCCAGCTTCGCTTCCAGCGGCAGAAGGCTCACCGGTGGGGCATCAACTTCAAGCGGGAGATCGCGAGGCGGAACGAGCGCTCCTACCTGGTCTGCACTCCCAGCAACGGAAGCGGCTTCGTCTCGCGATTCGTCGATCTCCTCGGCCTCGAGGAGTTCACCCCGCCCGCCCGTCTGGAGGTCCTGCCCTACATCACCACGCGGGCCGAGTATCTGGGCCACGAAGCCGCGGACCCCTTTAACGACGGGTCGCGGCTTGGCGCGGGCATCGGCGGCGACCTCAAGCTCGGCATCGGCAGCAACCTGACCCTGGATGCCACCGTAAACCCGGACTTCGGGCAGGTCGAGGTCGACCCTGCGGTGGTAAACCTGAGCGATGTCGAAACCTTCTTCGAAGAGCGGCGCCCCTTCTTCGTGGAGGGGGCGAGCATTTTCGATTTCGGGTATGGCGGGGCCAACGATAACTGGGGCTTCAATTGGGCGAATCCCAGCTTTCTCTACAGCCGCCGGATCGGCCGTGCTCCCCAGGCGGACCTCCCTGACGACTACGACTACTCCAGTGTGCCGAGCGGCAGCAACATCCTCGGCGCCGCCAAGCTGTCGGGCAAGGTGGGGAGTTGGAGTCTCGGCACCCTCAGTGCGGTCACCAGCCGGGAACTGGCTCGGTTCTCCCTGGACCAGCAGCGCTGGCAGCAGGAGGTCGAGCCCCTCACGTACTATGGGGTCTACCGGGCACAGAAGGAGATCGGGACCGGCCGGCATGGGCTCGGCCTCATGGGAACGCTCACCGCCCGGTCCTTCGACGAGGCCCCGCTGCGGGATGAGCTGAGTTCCAGCGCGCTTGGCCTGGGGCTCGACGGGTGGACCACCCTGGACAAGAACGGCGTGTGGGTGGTGAGCGGCTGGACCGGACTCAGCCGGGTGACCGGCAATGCCCAACGGATGCAGGCTCTGCGGGAGAGCTCGGTGCACTATTTCCAGCGGCCGGATGCCGGCTACCTCGGCCTGGATTCGGGCAGTACATCGCTCGCCGGCTATGCCGGCCGGGTTTCGCTCAACAAGCAGAAGGGCAACTGGATGTTCAACTCCGCGGTTGGTGTGGTCGATCCCGGCTTCGAGGTGAATGACCTCGGCTTCCAGTTCAGGGGCGACCAGATCAACTCGCATGTGATGTTGGGGCACAAGTGGACCCGCCCCAGCCGCCTGTTCCGCAGCTGGCGCCTCAACCTGGCCGGGTTTAGGAGCTACAACTACGGTGGGGAGGTGACCTGGACGGGACTCTTTCTCACTGGTCTCTACGAGCTCCGGAATTTCTCGACCGGGCGCTGGTTCGTGGCCTATAACCCCAAGACGGTAAGCGACCGGCGGACCCGGGGCGGCCCCCTCATGGTCAACCAGCCGGGAGTGGAATGGGAATTCAGCCTGGATTCCGATCCCAACAAGCGGTGGATCTATGGTGGGGGGTTCCGTGGCAATCAGTACCGGCTGGGCTGGGAGGACAGCTGGACCGCGTGGGGAGCACTGGAATGGAAGCCGGGAGCCCGGGTCTCCCTCCGACTCGAACCACAAGTTGAGCGAAGCCGCACGTCGGCGCAGTACGTGGACACCTTCGACGACGCTTCGGCGACCCACACGTTTGGACACCGTTACGTGTTTGCCGATCTGGATCAGACCACCGTCTCCGCCAGCCTGCGGCTCAATTGGATCTATTCGCCGAGGTTGAGCCTCGAGTTGTATGCCCAGCCGCTGCTGTCCTCCGGCCGATATACCGGGTTCAAGGAGCTGGCCCGGCCGCGAAGCTACGATTTTACGGGCTATCCCGATCCGTCTCCCACGGATGATCCCGATCGGATCGTCGTCGACCCGGACGGAGCCGGCGGTCCCGCGGTGGGTGAGGAGATCGACGATCCCAACTTCTCGCTCGCGTCACTGCGAGGGAATGCCGTGCTCCGCTGGGAGTACTCGCCCGGCTCCACGCTCTTCCTGGTTTGGACTCAGAACCGGTCCGACAGCGAGACCATCGGGACGTTCCGTACCGGCCGCTCGATCGACCGGCTGTTCGGCGCCAGTGCCGACAACATCTTCCTGGTGAAGGTGTCGTATTGGTGGAATCCGTAGGGCGGCGCAAGCCAGTCATCGCGAGCCGGCCGCAGAGCGCAGCGAAGCCGGCGTGGCGATCCCGCGGCTGCTGGCGAGCCGCGGGGTGCTAATGCTAGCTTAGCACTCTCGAAGCTGGCTACTTACCCTTTCCCCCTACCGACACCATGGATTGGCTCACCACCCCGGAAGCGTGGATTGCCCTCCTCACGCTGACTGTTCTCGAGATCGTTCTCGGCATCGACAACGTGGTGTTCATCTCGATCCTGGCGGGCAAGTTGCCACCGGGGCAGCAAGCCAAGGCTCGGCGGCTCGGCCTTGGCCTCGCGATGCTGATGCGGATTGCCCTGCTCTTCTCGATCACGTTGATCATCAAGCTCACGGCCCCGCTGTTCACGGTTCTCGGAGAAGAGATCTCCGGCCGCGACCTGGTCCTCATAGTTGGCGGCTTGTTCTTGCTGGCCAAGAGCACCCGTGAGATCCATGAGCGGCTGGAGGGCGAGGAAGGCGAGGGCTCGGTCCGGGTCCGGCCGTCGCTGCCCAGTGTACTGATCCAGATCATGTTACTGGACATTGTGTTCTCGCTCGATTCCGTGATTACCGCCGTGGGGATGGCCGATGACCTGGGCGTAATGATTACCGCTGTGGTCGTTGCGGTCGGTTTTATGATGATTTTCGCCACCCCGGTGAGCGACTTCGTCGACCGCCACCCGACGGTCAAGATGCTGGCCCTCAGCTTCCTGCTGCTCATTGGCGTGGCGCTGATAGCGGACGGCCTCAACCAGCACATTCCGAAGGGCTACATCTACTTTGCCATGGCGTTCTCGGTGGGGGTGGAGACTCTGAATCTGCGACAGAAGCGGGTGCAAACGAAGGCGGTGAAGCTGCGGCACCCGCTGCCCTGAACCTGGGCCCGCCAGGTAGGGCGGCCATTCCCGCGCCCCCATTACCTTTCCTCCATGCCTGTCTCCCGTCTCTGTGTCCTCGCGACCCTCTCCGCCGCGCTTCTTCTGGCCTGCGGGGAATCCAGGCCCGCTGCCCCGGTGCTGGAGCTCCCCACCTCAGGGGACACGATCACGACCCCGGATTCGGACGTAACCGGAGCAGCGTGGCTCGAGGGAGACCGCTGGGCGATCCTGGCCGCGCCCAACGAAACTGCAGGCATTGTGGACTTCTCAGACCGAACCATCAGGTCGCTCGGCGCCGGCCGGACCAAGGACCTGCGCAACCCCACGACCCTCTTCGTCTGCCTGGACAGTCTGTACATCGGAGATTGGGGACACCGCCGTACCACAGTCTGGACCCCAGCCGGACGCCTGATCCGCTCCGTTCCCACCTCGGATGCCGTCCGCGGGGCACTGCCGCGGGCCCGAGACGCCAGGGGCAATTTTTACCTGGAGCAGACCCCCCTGGCGGGCCCGGATGGAAGCGGAAACCGTGACTCCGCGGCGATCCTGCTGCTGGATCCAGGGCGCGCCCAGGCAGACACCATCGCGAGGCTTGCCCCGCTCGATATAGCCGAGGTGGTCGGGGATGCGGGGCGGCGCTTCGAGCGCCGGGTGTTCGGGGGAGTGGATCGCTGGGGGGCGTTGCCCGACGGCTCCGTCTGGGTCGCTCGAGTTTACGACAACCGGGTCAACTGGCGGACCCCGGATGGTCGATGGACTCGTGGTCAAGCCTTGCCGGATCGGGTGCTGGAAGTCACCCGCTACGACCGGGAG
>Ga0105106_10002410_pt1 | contig 13480 bp, 10 predicted proteins | sample PPLLaktember2015_5_FD_79109 | JGI IMG/M metagenome (GOLD analysis project Ga0105106, IMG submission 79109) | Freshwater sediment microbial communities from Prairie Pothole Lake near Jamestown, North Dakota, USA - PPLs Lake P8 Core (1) Depth... | ecosystem: Environmental > Aquatic > Freshwater >...
ATGGAACGCCCGCAGCCAGATCAATCGGGGCTGCACTTCACTCCGCACCCTGAACCGGTACTGGCGCAGATCCAAAGCATTCGGCAACAGCTGCAACTCATTGCTGTACGCTTTCATCTGCTCCTGCAGATAACGTGACGGTACGGTTACCGCCGCCGCCGACCTCAACAATCGACTGACCCGGCCCGGCCGCCGTTTCGCAAACACCGGCAGGTTTCCACCATGTAACGTCAGCACATAGGGTTTTCCTGCGCGCCGAAGCACCCAACAGACCAACGACGCCCAGATGAAAGCACGGCCGCTGAAGACATCCACGTGGGCAACCCTGTACCGATATCGCAACCGCCACGCCTTTGCCATCATTTCCAGCAATCGGCCGGGGCGAGTAATCCGGTCCGAAGCAAAAAAGACACACCAACCCCTGGTCACGAGATCGTCCGCGAGTATCTGACTCGGAGAACTCGCGCCGACGACATTCGCAGGGAAATTTCCTACGAAGAGGGCGGTAGGTTTCAGGGTCTGGTATTCGGCTTTATCCGCCGTGATCTTGCGTTCCGTCATGCTCTCACCCACCACCTAAACCACGAGAATTCTCAGTGAGCACCCCAAAGGACCCGTTTGACGAAGCATCATGGACCTCTGTCGGCATATCGGCCGACGGCTTCCGGCGGTTGGAGCTCTTCGCGTTCAACAAGACTGTTGCACCCGCAGAAAGATACCAGAGTCCCTTGCCCGCAAAGTCTGTGGAAAAAAACGCCAGAGCCAGCACGGCCGTGACCAGCAATCCAAGCGGTAGAACACCTTTGAACCGTCGCCACCATGCAACGGCCGCAAACGAAAGGACAAAAAATATGAGCAAAAGAATCCCGATAATGCCATTTTCAGCAAGCACCTTGGCCCACCCTGAGTGCGCTTCCACTCTCTTTTCGTATCCAAACCCGGAGAGCGTTTCTCGATATCCCAATTTTGCCCACGCGGAGCTGAAGCCTCCTGTTCCCACACCGAAAGGGTTTTCCTTGAAAAGAATCCAGGCCCCCTTGGCAAGATCGGAGCGACCGCTCGTCCGTGCCTCGACTTTCACATCCGGATTGAACAATTTGGTTATCCTGTGGACCGCTTGCTCACTGAGATCTGAGAATTGCGTGATTGCGATCAATCCCAGGACAAGAGCCAGCGACGCATACACAATCCGCTGTGAGAAGGAGCGCGTCGTAAGGAGGAGAAAGAGAATGCAGGCCGAACCAACGAGCATTCCACCGCGGCTACCGCTCAAAAAGACCCAGGCGTAATTCGCAACCGCGAGGACCCAGAACGGGATCTGTCCCCTCCATCCACCGGGGGCGAATCCATATCCAAGGCAGATCGCAAACATGGCCGTAAGCGGGAAGTATGCCCAGGCATTCGGGTTGATATAAGGCAAATTGCTCTGCTGCAAATAATAGGCCAGGCTCCCCAATGCGGCAAGAGCGCCAGACACCAGTCCCTGAAGGTACCAGATGCGCGGATTTCGCGCCACCCGGGCAAAATAGGCCACCAAGCCAAAATACGTTACTACGTTAAGCACAGTCATGGTGCCGATCTCTAGTCCACTTTCCGGCGTCAGCAATAGGAAAAAAGCCAGTAGTACCACAAAAAGTAAGATGAGTTTCGATTGTGGCGTCCCCAGCCTCATAAGGAGGCCCACATTCAGCAGGATTACGAAGAGAAGCCAGTAGTTAAGTGTGTTCCAGCGGAGGATTCCGCCTGTCAGAAGGAGCACACGCGAAAGCGTGTCTAACGTGCAGAGCATGCCGATCCCAAGGAGTCCCACCAACGGCTTGCGCAACCCGATCATGGCGGTAATGAAACCGAATCCCGTAAGGATGGTCAAGCCGATCTCGAATTGCCCGGCCGCCCCTATACCCCACGACAGGACGATCACCGCAAAGAAGACTATTGCCCAACGGTCAAGATACCGGGTCTCTCTTTGTTGGGCTACATGTTGTTCTTCCGGTAACGAAGGTGCCGACTGCGATCCGGTGTTCATGATGCGACTCCCCCCACATCCCCTCGTTGTTCTGAACGGTTGTAATGGGAGAGAATCCCTAGTATCGAGCCTTTGTCGAGGCGTTTGGCTGTAGCCCGATAGATGGACAGGAGACGATCATCCAATCCGCCAACGCCGTAGAGATCTTCCACGCAACGGCGTCCGGCCCCGCCGAAGAGATCCCGCTGCTCCTTGCATTTCGCCAACTCAATGATCCGGTCCGCTAACTGTTCGGCATCGTTAAAAGGAACGACATATCCGGTGACTCCATCCTGAACAATCTTCCCGGCATCTCCGGCAGGCGTTGTCACAATTGGCAAGCCCGCCGCCATTGCCTCAAGAATAACATTGGGGAAGCCCTCATGATCGGACGGGAGTACCAGCATGTCCGCTTGTTTTAGCAGTGCAGGAACATCATTTCTGTGTCCGGTGAAGACAACCCCATTTGGGAGCAAACCGCACGACTCAGCCACTGACACGAGATGATTCATCTCCGCCCCATCGCCCACAACCACTCCCCTGACACGTGGAATCTGGCGTCTTGCCGCGGCCAGCCCTTTCAGAAAAAGATCGATCCGCTTTTTGGGATAAAGTCGTGTGACTGCAATAGCCACCACATCGCCATCCTCGTTACGGCGAGGCGGCACTCCGGCAGCCAAAGTATCGAAGACAGCGAGATCGATCACGTTTGGCAGTACTGAAATTCTAGCTGCTGTGAACCCTGCCCTCGAGAGGTTTTCGGGAGCAAAGTACGAATTTGAGATCAGCGCAGAGGGAGCCCGAAGGAGATAGGGCCCAAATAGTCTATTGTTCCCCAATTCGTACAGGCCATCGCTCCGAATGGCACCGACTGAGATTGATCGATACGCCCATGCAGCCCCCAGAGCATAGGAATTGGCGAAGAAATGAGAGGCATGCACTATGTGAGGGCGGAAGGTTCTCAAGGCCACAATGAGACTCGCCATACGTACGAGTGGATTCGAGAAACGCCCGAACCACTGCGGAGGGCATCCCAATTCCTCAAGGACTTTCTCATAGAATTCCCCTTTCGTAAGGCTGAAGACTCTCACATCCACATCAGCACGGAGGAGCGCCCGCACCATATATGCAAGTTGCTTCTCAGCTCCGCCTTTTCCGAGAGTACCCGCCACAAATGCGACACGCAATCGATCGCTATGCGCAGGAACTGTTTGGGCATTCATGGGCGAAGCTTTCCCTCTTCAAGTTTGACGTTCCATTGACGGGCACAAATCTGACCTATAGTCTGCGCCCATACTTCGAGTGTCTTCCCTTCCACGTAAGCCCGGCAGCGTTGCCTCAAAGAGCACCAGTCGCGTGGTTCAGCAAGTATCGACCGCACGGTCGTCGCCAGCGCACGGACATCACCGGGAGGAACCAGCCATCCCCGTTCGCCGTTTCGTCCGATCACCGCCGCAGCCGCTCCGACACTCGATGTGAGCACCGGCAATCCGTGAACAAACGCATCGAGCCAGGCCTTGCTGAAACCTTCCGTGAGCGAAGGTTGAACACAGAAATCCATTTGCGCCAGCGTGTCGTTGAGGGCCGCACGACCAAGCTGGCCGGTGAATCGGATTGAATCTGCGCACGGTAACGAATGAACATGATCTTCGAGGGTCTGACGTTCCGGCCCGTCTCCGATGATCGTGAGATAAGGCATCGGGCGTGCTCCTTCCCGATGCAAAAGGTCGAAGGCGTCAATCAGCACTCTCACTCCTTTTTCGCTCGACAACCTCCCCACGTAGGCAAGTCGTGCCGGTGTAGACAGGCCTCGTCCAAAGTCCGGCACCCCTTCACGTAATTCCTTGTTGGATAGCGCTGTCGAAAAAACCCAGGAGACTCCCCTCGCCGGAGGTATGTCTCCCTCTCCCGTCGCAAGCATAACGTTTTTGCCGCCCGCGAAGAACTGCATCAAAGACCGGGTGACACGATTCATTGCTGACGTTTGGCCGGTTGCCTCCCAGGAACCACTGTAGCGGACGATCAACTTTTTTCGCCAGAGGAGTGCCAGAAGAATTCCCAGGAATCCGATGTCGCTCGGCACCGCCGTGTGGACAACGTCAACCGTCCGGATGACGCGCGCGAGCGATCCTACGTAGTATGGGAGGTTTAGGAGAACCGAGATCTTCCGTCTCAGGTCCTCTCCCGCGGGCGTCCGTAGCGCGATGATGCCTGCCATGGGAGGCAAAGGCATGCCTCCGGTCCCGGGCTTGCTGCGCCGGGCGATCACCAGTGTCATAGAATCAAAAAGCGAGGCGAAACCCGCCATTTGCAGGGGGTGACCGCCTTCAGACAGCCATCCGCCTTCCCCGTCCTGCCAGCAGGGCTTGAATGCAATCGCGCAAAGTCGCATGGGCTATTCTATTCCCACCAATGTTCTTGGAAGGGCAATATGAATGCGTCGAATTTGTTCGGGGTCGTGAAACGGGCGGGCCCCCGGGAGCGCAACAACACCCCATTGGGTGTCATAGTCCCAAAAGAAAGCAGAATCCCCCGCTTTCCTTTCATGCTTCAAAACCGTATTGACACAGCAAGTCTCATCTCCTTGATAAAAGGTCGAACGCCGCTTTCGATCTGCCGGCAACCTGCTTGAGTACAGATGTGAGCCTCGTGAGTATAACCAGATGTCGCATCATCATCAGCGTATCCAGGCCCCAGGCATATACGAACCACGCAATGTCGCGTCCTGACCGATCATCAAGGCCCCGACGGTGGATTTGAAACCGGTTGTAGATTGCCATGTATCCGAGTTTGAAGTAGTCAGGTCTACCGGTTTCATCGTGCAGGTGTTGCAGGCGGGCGGCACCGGAGAGAACCAGCCTTCCCTTTCGCCGGGCCCGGAGGGAGAATTCGAGATCCTCTCCCTGCCCGTACCCTTCAAACGACTCGTCGAACTTCAATTCCCGGAGGATTGACGTCTTCCACATGGTTGCTCCACCCGGGAGGTAATCACCGTCGACCGCCGCCTCGGAATCGGGCATGAATCCCCAGGGGATTGACATCCCTGACCGTTGATAAGTACCCGGTTGGAGGGTCGATATCATCCGCAGCGACAGCCGGAGCCTCCAGAGCCAGTTCGGCCGGGATTCGCTTCCTTCCAGATACGCGCCGACCCCGACGACACCATCTCCCAGCTCTCGATGAACCCGCTCCAGCACGCCGAGGCAATTCGGCCGCAAAACAACGTCATCATCGAAAAAAGCCACTAAATCAGTAACAACCCATCGGAGGCCGAAGTTCCGTTGCCGGGTTAGGCCCTTTAGGGGTCCCGAAACACGAAAATAGCAGATGGACCCCCCCAGCGCGTCAATATCCTGCCGCGCTTTGAGCATTACCTCCGAGTCCTCATCCGGACTGGCATCGACGATGATGAGGCTGTCGGCCCAATGATTCTGTGCCGATAGGGAATCCAGAAAGCGAGCGAGGCTCCTGGCCCGTCGATACGTGCAGACAATGACTGAGAAGCCCGGCCTCAGCCGGTCTTCTGGGGAGGGGGAACCCCCGGCGCAGTCGGCGTTGCCGAACGTCAACCGGGAAACTACGTTGTGGAGCATCAGATGCTCTTCGGCTGCTTCAGTCATCGCCGTTGTTCTCTGAATTCCTCGATGGTGCGTTCGTAGAAGATCTGGTTCTGTTTCAGGACGTTTTCGGATGCAAACAGGGCCAGGGCGCGTAATCTCCCCTGTTGTGCCAACCGGGAGGCAAGACTTGCATCCGTGAGAAGACGAATGATCCCATGGGCAATAGTCCCGACGTCATTCGGATTCACGAGAAGTCCGTCTTCACCATCGCGCACGATCTCCGGTCCACAGCTGAGGGATGTATAGATCGTCGGGCAACCGCACATCATCGCTTCGACCGGGGCCATGCCGAATGACTCCGAAAACGAAGGAAAGACCGCGGCGCTTGCATGCGTAAGCGCCTCGAAGAGGATTTCCCGTGTGACATGCCCGCAGAAAAATACGCTCGGTCGATCCGCAACCGGGAGCCGCGCGCGGAGAAAGTTCATCATTGACTGGCCATCCGGCCCCCGGCCGTCTTTGCCGTAGACATGGAGTTCAGCCTGAGGCGATACCCTCCTCACAGCCGGCCAGGCATCAATGAGGGGAATGATTCCTTTGTTGGGTGTCAACGACCCCGCAAAGATCACTGTGGCCTTTGACCGTTTGGAGAAATCTGGAATCTCCAACCGGGTTTCCACGGGATTGTAAAGCACTTCTATAGGTCGAGCATGCAGACCAAAAATATCCTTCGTCACTTCCCCGACGTACCTGCTCGCCGAGCAAAGCCGGTCCGCTCGCTTCAAGGAATTGCGCTCAAGCCAAAACATCATTCGCGCCGGAACCCGGCGCGACTCGTATGCGATCTTACTCTCAGAGCCATGTAATCGGACAACGACAGGCACCCTCAGTGCTGGCCAGAAAGCCGCCTCTCCTCCCCAGTCTGGAACCTCAATCAGGTCAATCTCCTCCCTCTCGATCCACCCTTTGAGCGTGCGGTACAGAAGCCGCCTTGACAGGATCCAATCAAGCCGATGGCGGGGCACACTCATTCTCCACACATCGACCCCCTGATCATCCTCGTGCTCTTGCCCTCCGTATCCATGGCGGTAGACGCCGACAACGCGAACATCGTGGCCGGCCTGAACCATACCTCTCGCCAGAACCTGTGTCACCGTACCGATACCTCCGTGATGTCCAGGAGGATACTCTGAACAAACAAATGCTATTCTCATTTACGAAAGCAGTCCATCAATGATCTCTATCATGCGCCCCACGGGAGATTGCAGGGATGTACGGACATCGCGCGTTCTGCTGCCTGCTTCGGCCAGGAGCTTTGCCATCAAACGCTCAAGTTCTTCGGGCGAAAAGACCGGCTCCGCCAAACCATGATCCCGAATTTCCTTATAGAAATCGGCATCCCAGAATCTTCTGTTGGAGACGCGTTCTTGTTGAGGCTTTGGCAAGTCAAAGCAGATATTGAGCACCGGTTTGCCGAATGCGGCAAACTCCAGGGTCACGGTCGAGGCTATCGAGATATTCCCCGCCGCATGATGCACCATTGCCAGCCACATGGGAACATCCTCGCGTAACGCACAACACCAATCCACTTCCCGGATCCATTCCCACTGCGGCTTTTGCACAACGAGACCGGGATGCTGCGCTTGCAGCCGTTTCCATCGTGACCCATCTTCCATGGGATTTGTGCGCAAGACCAATTGCGAACTCACCTTCGGCTCGTCGGCCTCGAGAATCGTCAGTATTGCCTCAATGATCAGTTCTTCATTGATCACCGCCGCCGGTGAAGCAGCCGTATAGCAGAAATATGGTTTCCGTGAGTCGAGGCCGAGACGGGCAGAGAGCTCCTCTCTCGACATCATCGAGGGTGGATCCCGGAAAAGCTGGAGGTGCAACGACTCGGCGACCAGCACACGCTCATGCGCGAGATGAGGATTCATCGCGCAGATATCCTCAGCGGCCTGTGAGTTCCAGACCAGGATTCGTGAGGGGACGACTCCAACTTTCGTCGTTGTGTACACATCCTTCCAGGAATTTGTAACTACGATGGAAGCGACTCCGATGTTTGCGGCCGTTTGCAGGGCTGGAAGTACGTATTGGCTGGCAAACGTTGCGGTCACCAGACAATCAATATTCCGATCTGTGAACAGCGAGCGCCACACATCGTGAGTGCCGAACATCCGACCCCAGCATCGTTCGAGGACGCTCATGCTTCTGGCAACAACACGGGTTCCCTTGATCGCGTCCAGCAGCCCCGGTCTTCTTGTGTTGGATGATGCGCCGGCGTTTTTCGGAATGTAGTGGGTCCAATGAGTCCTTCCGCGCTTCTGAAGCCACCGCAATTGCGTCCGGAGTCCCCATGAACGGAGTTTCCCGAGCAACCTGGTTTCTTCAACATCAGGCATCGGTACCACTTCACAGCAGTCTAGTCCAGCAAAGACGGTGGAGCGCGGAAGGCGGGCTATAACGGTGACCTGGTAATTCCTTGAGAGACTTTCGGCGAGCCCCGAATGTATGAATGCCTTGACTTCCGGGCCATGGGCAACCAGCAAGGCAATGTGCTTCCGCCTCCCCTCACTCATAAACGGCCGTAGCAACTGAGATTCGGCTTACTCTCATCGGGGGAGACACGATCATGTGAGACCTGCCTGATAAATATCGTGTATGCGGATGAGGCCGAGAACGCGATGATCAGCTCCGAGAACCGGGAGAACCGATATTTGTGACGGTCGATCCTCCATGACCTTGGAGGCTTCCTGCAGACTCATGTCTTCGGAGACTGCGATCGGGTGGGGGGTCATAATGTCCCGTGCCGTAAGAAGACGGATGTCATCGTGCGATTGCAGAGCCCTGCGCAGGTCTCCGTCTGTGATGATGCCGGCAAGTGACCGGGAAGCATCCACCACGCACGCGGCTCCCAGGGGATGGTCCGTCATGGCTATCACAACGTCTCGAAGCCTAGCTTCAGGTGCTACCCAGGCAACCTGAGGTCCCGTATGCATGACGTCAGACACGACCAGCTGTAGATTGCGTCCAAGTTGACCCGAAGGATGAAACCGGGCGAAATCCGTATCGCTGAACCGGCGCGCATGCATGAGTGCTGAGGCCAGAGCATCACCCAGTGCGAGCGCAACTGTGGTGCTCGACGTTGGAGCCAGATTCAGCGGATCAGCCTCCCGGACAACACGCCCATCGAGCACGACATCCACCTGCTCTGCAAGAGGAGATGTCAGATTCCCCAAAATACCAATTAGGGGTGTCTTGAACTGCCGCAGAATTGGAATCAGGTGAACCAATTCGGAAGTCGCGCCGCTTTTGGAAATCAAAACCGTCGGATCCCCGGGACTGTAGATCCCTAGGTCGCCGTGAGTAGCCTCGGCGGCATGAAGGAATACGGCTGGTGTGCCTGTGCTGCACAGTGTCGCGGCGATTTTCTGCCCGATATGTCCAGACTTCCCCATACCGGTCACCACCACCTTGCCATTCGAGGCCAGAATGAGGTCCACGACTTGAGCGATCCGTCCATCCAATCGTTCAGCCGCTACGCGGATTGCCTCTGCTTCGGCGAAGAGCGTTGCGCGGGCAACTTCGATGGCTTCGGTGGTCGCATTTTTGACTTCTGGAGTCACAGATCACCTTTCAGGAATATTCCCAGGTCCCCATTTCTTGGGGTGTTCGTTAAGGTGAATGAATCAACCGATTTCTCCCCTGTGCGGCCACCATAGCCCTCTGAGAATAACAGTTAAACTATTGGAGTCGTTCCTGTTGCGGTTCACGATCTTGGTCTCTGTCCGATCAGGACCCAGACCACACTACTCGACCTGAATTGCCTATCTTCCCCCACCAAACCGGCCAGAGGCTCAGATCTGCATTCGCATTATAAGTTATTGCACGCGCGGACGCTAATCACTGTGCTCACCAAATCTTACAGACGCAAGATTTCCGCAAATCCGTTTTATCTTCGGATTACCCCTGCCAAACTGTTTCCAGGTAGCAGGGTCATGAAGCAAATCTCGGACGGGCTCTATGTGGAAATCTTGTGAGAACACCCAACCATCATGCACAAGACCGGGCATCACCCCAAGAAGTACTTCGTAGGTGCCTTTTGCTATATCGCAATCAATGTAGGCGACCCGAATCGGGGCAAGAACGGGACTCTTAGCAAGTGTTTCAGAAAACCACCCTTTATGAGTTGAACAGACGCCAATCTCCCCGTACCGCATTAAGTTATTTCGCACGAGAGGTTCGGGGGCAGCATATTCTCCTGAATAATTGAAACTTTTTTGCCACATTTGGGCCGGCAATTTTTCCACCCCTTCGAAGGAATCATAGATATGGAGCTTGTAACCCAGCTTATCGCAGATGATGCTGAACTTCGCTGTACTCCCACCTTGCCAACATCCTGCTTCAAGCATCACTTCTTCAGGATGAGCCGGACGCTCTGCCAGAGCCTTACAAATGATCGAGATTTCACTTGGTCTATGACTGTGTGGAATATTCCAGTCCACCCGCAAAAATCGGGCAATCAAACCTGCTCTTTCAAAGATTGAGAGAGTATTGATGGACAGCATGGGCCAGTAGCCCCATACAAACCATAACATCTTAAGTCGCTGACGATTGATTGCCTGCTGTATGCGTGGGCGGATCCAGCGAACATACCATTCGCGGACATATCGTTCCATAGAGGTAACTCTTCTATCAATAGGGCTTGTATTGCTTTGTATTATGCAATGTCTCCATCGGAGGTGGTCTTCTCAAAAAAGGTCTTCAAACTTTTCCAGATGGATACACTTGTGGTTGGGCTTCAACCTCATCATATGTCCGCCCCCCAGGACGTGCTGCTATGGAATCAAGATAGCACTTCCATCAGGGATAGTCACAAGAAAAAGATCTCTTTGGCCAATATACCCAGTGAAACAAACCTGTTCGAAATGAGCATTAGAGCCGTTTGAATACCGGAAATTGTACTCATTGGAATAAAGGTTTCACCATGCGAGTCGATGACCAGCTTGTTTCTCATATGGTAGGACCACGTATTTCACCGCTCGATTGGGGGAGTGAGCGATATTGGAGGTGAGCAGTTGGTGATGCTTACTTTCCGACAACACCCACAAGCGACCAGTGGAGGCCCCGATCGAGAAACAGCGGAAGTTTGGTCCGGTCTGATTTCGCCGCACACCATAGCTGATATTTGTGGAGCAAACGCGGAGAGAGAGGCGGAATCACGCTCCAGCCCTCAAATGAAAGATATGCATGAGGCCACCAGAAAAGTCGGTCTTGATCCGAAATGTCGAATCTGGAATTCTGGAGCAGGCGGATCAGGCTGGCATGTTTCACAAAGGCGTCCTTTGCGGGTTGCCTTCTTCGGAACACTGTCCGTGCAATCCGCCAAAACGCTGATTCGATAACAAGTGCCCAGCATTCCGGATTTGGCACTGTGAGAAACAAACGGCCATTTGGCCGCAAGACCCGACTGATTTCACTCAGCATGGTCGGTTTGTCCATCACATGTTCAAGAACCTCTACCATGATCACAAGATCGAACGTGCCATCACCAAACGGCAAAAGTGAACCATCGTAGGACTGGAAATGGCAGCCGGGGAGGTTAAGTTCACGAGCCTGGGCCACCGCATCCGCCGAGATATCTACCCCGTGGATGATGACATTGCCTGCCGCCTGTGGAAATGTCTGATGGAAAAAAAATTCTATCGATCCCCGGTTGCACCCGACGTCAAGAACGGTGTGCACGCTTTCCTCAGCCATCAACGACGCAGCCTGTTGGTACTTCACGTGCGTGCCCAAACCGTTCACAGTTTGCGGATCCGGGAGAAGGCGGCGCCCCTCTCGAGCTTCGCGATCAAAATGATCCCGAACAGAAGTGACGGTTGTTTTGCTCACGATTGCTCCTCTTTCGAGAAATCTCTTGGAAGTCCATATCGAATTCGACCTTCGGTCTTAAGAGCAGCCATCAGCCTGAGCACTTTTATCAGTTCCTCTTCGCGTTGAGTCGAGGAGCTATTGGAAAGAGAGTGCGGATGCCCATAGAGGACCCACACACCTCCATGATCACAGCTTCGTTCAAGAAGAGCCCGAACAGCGGGCCCGAATCCACCCTGCGTATTCATCCTCACACAGGTAATTCCGCCGAACCGGAAAGGCCGAGTGACACCAACATCCCTGGGCCCGAACACCCGATCTGTAACATACTCATACAAGGGCCGATACGTCAGCCGGCAGAATTCATAGCCTGTTTCCGACAAGGCTTTACAGAGCTTCTTGATGTCCACTCGATTGCGTCGGACGTCACGTCGCTCCGAGAGACTGAAGGAGAGACGCTGGGGGAAGTCGAAGGGTTGATTGAAAGGAGGAACAAAGGCGCAAACCCGACTCCCAATGCACTGTTCCAGGGCGTCTTTGCTCTTTCGGAGTGTTTCACGGAGTTCCACCGGAGAAAGACCGGGGAGCCATTCGTGTTGGAACGAATGGCTTGCCACTTCATGACCGGCCTCATTGATGCGTTGAATCTGCCTGGGATCATGGTAGGGTTGTTCGCCGGGCAGCGCTGCCGCCCCAACCACCGCGAAGCACGCCGGGACACCTAGCTCAGCGTGAAGGTCCAGAAGGCGTTCTGTATTCTCAAACTCCAGCGGTCCCCAGTCTTTTGGACCACCTCCACTGCGAGAGCGATCCGCACCCCATTGCGTGTCGTAATCCCAGAAAAGCATGACCGTCGCCGGTGTACTCATGTTATAGTCCGAACACGATCCTCCTTAGTGACTCGCACTGACATGCATATAAAATAATACCCAGCAACCACATCAAAATCAAGGGCAAACCACCCCCTTTTGACATGGTGTCATGTCTGAAGAAGTCAAAGAGGTCGTAGCCAGGCGCCGGCGGCGCCCAACCAGACTAGGGCCAGTCTATCTTGGCACTACTTCACCAGCAACATACTTCGTCGCTCTGAGAACCCATCGCTTGTCTGCAACTGGTAAAAGTATACCCCGCTGGAGAGTGCCGCGGCATCGAACCGGACCCGATACGAACCCGCCGGCTTGACCTCATCCACGATTGTCGTGATCTTATGTCCCAGGAGATTGTAGACGGTGAGCGTGACATGTGAGCTCTGCCGCACATCAAATGGGATCATCGTCGATGGATTGAACGGATTCGGATAGTTTTGCCCCAGAGCATATACAATGGGCGCATTTCGCTCGGCAATGGAGTTTACGGGATTCGCGATGAAAGAGACCGCAATGCTGTCGACGCGGTACCCGGCCGTCGAGCAATGCGTGAACCAAAGGATGTTCTCACCGTCTTTCCAGGCGGTCGCGGGCATTCGCATCGTGAACGTTGTCATCACCGAGTCGCGCGCTGGAGCGGCCATCGGTCCGAACAGGGCAAGGGAGTCCGTCTCATTCACGTACAGCACTCCCTCGTCCGCGGCATCCGCATCAAAAATCCACATGGTGATGTATGCAGAGTCCACCCCGGGGGCCTTGGTCACATTGACCATCAGGCTGTCTTCTTCCGGTGCCACACCCTGAAGGAATATCGGGAATCGATTCTTGCGCTTACTCACAATAGTGGAAAAGTTCCACGCTGAGGCATACGGTCCGACGGTCGTGGCGTTCTTCGCGCGGATCCGCCAGTAGTATTTCGTGCCTCCTTTAAGGCGCAGAACCATCTGAGAAGTCCCGGTGACCGAGGTGTTGGTGTAGACGGGATTCGCACAGAGGTTGTCGGTCCCGACCTGCACTTCATATCCGGTGGCTCCCTGAACCGCATTCCAACTCAAATTCACGTTCGTCTGCAGATCCGCCGCCCCCTGCGCCGGTGTAAGAAGGGTCACCGCCGGTAAGACAGCGGCAGCGGCAACCTGTACTGACGCCTGCGATGTCACAGGCCCACCTGTCCC
>Ga0105106_10002414_pt1 | contig 13469 bp, 11 predicted proteins | sample PPLLaktember2015_5_FD_79109 | JGI IMG/M metagenome (GOLD analysis project Ga0105106, IMG submission 79109) | Freshwater sediment microbial communities from Prairie Pothole Lake near Jamestown, North Dakota, USA - PPLs Lake P8 Core (1) Depth... | ecosystem: Environmental > Aquatic > Freshwater >...
CCAAGAAGCAAAAGACGCATGGAGATGAGCCCATGCGTCTTTCTTCTCTTGCTTTGCGCCCTTTGCGCCTTGGCGGTGAAGCGTTTGTTGGGATTCCCGCTAGAAGCTGAAAAAGACCTTCTGGAGGACCTTGGGGGTGACGCCGGCCATGTCCAGGTACATCGTGAGGCCCCCCATGAAGAAAGGCCAGCCGGCCCCCAGGATCATGGCCATGTCCACATCCTGGGAGCTCCGCACGACCTTCTCGCTGAGGATGAGGTCCACTTCGCGGGCCAGGTTGCTCAGGACCCGCTCGCGGACTTCCTCCGCATGGAGCTCCCTGTCACCAGTCTTCACCCAGAGCGACTGAACCTCGGGGTCCACCTGGCGTGTTCTGGAGCCCGGAACATAGATCCCGGGTTTTCTGGCCTCCACCAGCTTCTTGAAGTTGGCGTTGAGCGGGAACCGCTCGGGTCCGAACGCACGGTTCAAGGTCTCGCCCACGTGATGGGCAACGGCAGGCCCCACCAGGCCCAGGAGCTCAAAAGGCGCCATGGGCAGACCCAGCTCCAGGAGCGCCTCGTCCACCTGCTGGAAGGTGGCGCCCTCGTCCACCATGGCGAGGCAGTCCACGAGCATCCGGGTGAGGATCCGGTTCACCAGGAAGGCCGGTGAATCCTTCACCATGACGGCGGTCTTCTTGAGCTTTTTGGAGAGGTCGAAGGCCGTGGCGAGTGCTGTATCGCTCGTCTTGTCCGTTCGGATGATCTCGACGAGCGGCAGTACCGCCACCGGGTTGAAGAAGTGGAAGCCCACCACCCGCTCGGGGACTTTCAGCCCCGAGGCCATCTCCGCAATGCTCAGTGATGACGTGTTGGTGGCCAGGATGGCATCGGGCCGGATGTGAGCCTCCGCTTCACCGAACACCTGCTTCTTCACATCCATTTCCTCGAAGACAGCCTCGATGACGAAGTCGCAGTCGGCGAAATCCGCGTAGTCCAGGGTGCCCTGGAGGAGGCTCGACAGGTAAAGGGCCCTGCCCTCGGTCATCTTTCCCTTCTCGGCCAGTTTGCGGAATTCGCCCTGGACGTACGCGCAGCCCTTGTCCACAAACTCCTGCCGGATGTCTTTCATGACCACAGGGACCTGCAGTCGGTAGATGAAGAGCTGGGCCAGCTGCGAAGCCATGAGTCCAGCACCGATGATCCCCACCTTCCGGATCGGTCCCGGCCTGGCCTCAGGCAGTCCCTTGGGCTTTTTGGCGTAGCGGTTGACGAGATCGAAGGAGTAGATGGACGCCTTGCACTGCCGGGTCTTGATGAGGTCGCCCAGGGCGCGGTTCTCCTCCTCGAAGCCCTGCTCCACCTCCCAGGCGCAGGCTCCCTCGATGAGCTCCAGGGCCCGGTATGGAGCCGGGGCTGCCCCGTGCACCCTGGCGTCCACAAACGCTCTGGCCTTCTGGATGAGGGGCTTGACCCCGTCCAGCTTCACCGGCGGCCGCTCGACCTCCACCTTCCCCGCGATGATGTCAACGAGGAAATGCAGGGATTCGTCGAGAAACTCGGCGCCGTCGAAAAGCCGATCCGCCAGCCCCATTTCGAAGGCCTTGGGGCCGCTGATCATGCGGTTCTGGTTGAGGGCATTGGTGATGATGAGCTCCAGCGACTTTTCGGGCCCGAGCAGCTTCGTTCCCAGCGTGCTCCCGCCCCAGCCCGGAATCAACCCCAGGAAGCACTCGGGAAAACCGATGGCCGGAACGCTTCTGGCCACGGTGCGGTGCGTGCAGTAGAGGGCGATCTCGAGCCCTCCCCCCAGGGCCACGCCGTTGATGGCCGCAACCGTTGGATACGGCAGGTCCATGATGCGCTTCATCACCGTATGTCCCACCTTTCCGATCTGGTAGCCCTGATCGTACGTGGTGATGAACGGGACTTCCGTGAGGTCCGCTCCCGCTGCGAAGATATAGGGCTTGCCCGTGAGCAGCAGTCCGCGGACGTCGGATTCAGCATCGATCGCGTCCAGGGCCTTTCCGAGGGACCGAAAGGCGCCTTCGCTGAAAGTGTTGGGCTTTTTATAGTCATGCCCGTTGTCCATGGTGAGGATGGCGATCTTCCCCACGGGCGAATCGTAAAAGCGCGTGTAGAATCTGGTGACCGGTTCAGCCATGGCTCCCCCCCTACTCTTCATTCCGGGCCTTGGGCCCGTTCATCTGCAGGTTTTCCCAAATGGCGGAGGCCCCCTGTCCGAGCCCGACACAGAGCGCCGTCAGGCCGTAGCGCGCCTGGGGACGCTCGGCAAAGAGATGCATGAGATGCATCACGAGGCGGGGACCCGACCCGGCCAGAGGATGACCGAACGCCACCGCCCCTCCCAGGGCATTGAGCCTCTCGTCGTCAGGGAGCTTCAGGCCGAATTCCTTCATGAACACAATGCACTGCACGGCGAAGGCTTCGTTGAGCTCGATGATCCCCATGTCATCCATGGTGAGCCCCGTCCGCTCAAACACCTTCTTCGTGGACGGCACAGGGCCGTAGCCCATGATCTCCGGTCGCACGCCCGCGTAGGCATAGCCCACCAACCGCATCCTGGGGGTCACGCCGAGCTCGGAAGCCTTTTCGGCGCTCATGAGGAGCACCCCGGCAGCACCGTCATTGAGTCCCGAAGCGTTCCCCGCCGTCACTCTCCCCTGGGCGCGGAAGGGCGTCTTGAGGTCGTGCAGCGATTGCAGCGTCGTTTCCGGGCGCGGCTGCTGATCGCGGTCGGCAACGACCCAGCCCTCTTTGGTGTAGACCGTCATGGGCACGATCATGTTCTGAATGATGCCTTCGGCATACGCCCGGGCCGTTTTGCGCTGGGAGTTGACGGCATACTCGTCGGCCATTTCCTTGGTGATCTCCGGGAACATGTCGTGAAGGTTCTCGGCCGTCTTCCCCATGACCAGGGCGTCCTCCGAGACGAGCTTCTCGGTCAGAAACCTCGGATTCGGGTCCGCCGTGGCCCCCATGGGATGATGCCCCATGTGCTCCACTCCGCCCGCAACGGCGATGTCACAAGCTCCCAGGGCGATTTCCGAGGCGGCCGCCGTGATGGCCGTGAGCCCTCCCGCACACATGCGGTCCACCGAGAAGCCCGAACAGCTGTCGGGGAGCCCGGCGAGCAGAGCGCTCGTGCGGCCCAGGGTCAATCCCTGGTCGCCCTCCTGCGTCGTGGCGCCCCAGACGTTCTCTTCCACCATTTCCGGTTTGACCTGCGGGTTGCGCCGCAGGAGCTCACGGATCACCCGGACCACCATGTCGTCGGCACGGGTGAGCCAGAAATAGCCCTTCTCACCCGCGCGCCCGAAGGCCGTCCTGATTCCATCGACCACCACCACATCTCTCGCTTTCATGAGAGGATTCTCCTGTTTGAAAAGCGGTTTCGAGTTTCAAGTTTCAGGTTTCAAGTTGAGGGCCTGAGAGCGTCTGCTCGGCCGACCCTGGACCTGCGACCGAACGGGGCTCTCAGAACCTTTTCCCAATTCCGGTCATCTACCCCAGCACGAAGCCGTCGGCGGGGATCTCCAGGGGGGAGAGATCGTTGTTCATGATCCCTTTAGCCTTGCCCGGAGCCTGGGTCAGCACCTGGTTCATGAAGAACCGGGCCGATGCGATCTTCCCGAAATAGAAGGCCGCGCTGCGGTTCTCCTCCAGAAGCTTTCGGCGCGATCGCTCGTCGGTCACCTTGTGATCCCGATAGATCTCCTGCAGCCGCCGATCCGCCACGTGAGCCTGCCAGAGCAGCATGAATCCCATCACCACGTCACCAAAGAGATCCAGGTAGGGCTTGGCGTAGAGTATGGGCACGTGGAACTCGTCGGTGACGCTCTTCAGGGCGAAGAACTTGGTCGCCTGGATGAGGCTCTCCTGGGACTCTTCGTAAATGCGCACCATGTCGCGCAGGCTGAAGTTCTTCTTTATTTTAACCAGGATTTCGCTGGATGCCTTGAGGGCGTTCTTCAGAAGCTTGCCGCGGTTGACGGTGAGCTTGCGGCCCACAAGGTCGAGGGCCTGGATGCCGTTGGTGCCCTCGTAGATGGAGGCGATCTTACAATCGCGGAGCATCTGCTCCACGGGATACTCCGTCGTGAACCCGTAGCCTCCGTAGACCTGAATGGCCGTCTCGCACACCCGGAACCCGAGGTCGCTCCCCACGGACTTGCAGATGGGAATGAGGAGATCCAGGTGACCCTGGTAGAGCTCCCGCTCCTCCTCCGACTCCGCCGCCCGGACCCGGTCGAGGCAGTAGGCCGCCATGTAGAGCATGGCCCGCATGCCTTCGGTGCTGCTCTTCATGAACAGCAGCATGCGGCGCACATCCGGGTGATCGATGATGGGAATCCTCGGTGCCTCGGGATCCTTGAGGTGCTCCACGGCCGAGCCCTGAACCCGTCCCTTGGCATACTCGAGGGCGTGCAGGTAGGCGCTGCTCCCATGGCAGAGCCCCTGCATGCCGACAAAGAGGCGGGCTTCGTTCATCATTTCGAACATGATGCGCATGCCCTTGTTCTCTTCCCCCATGAGATAGCCGATGCACCCGTCCTCGTCGCCGAAATTGAGGGCGCAGGTGGCCGATCCGTGAATACCCATCTTGTGCTCGACGCCGGAGCAGATCACGTCGTTGTCCACCAGCTCCCCGTTTTCATCGATGCGCAGCCGCGGCACGAGAAAGATGGAGATGCCCCGGGTCCCTTTGGGGGCTCCGTCGATGCGGGCCAGCACCATGTGGACGATGTTTTCGGTGAGATCGTGCATCCCGGATGAGATGAAGATCTTCTGCCCCTTGATCTTGAAAGTCCCGTCGGGGAGGCGCGTGGCCCGCGTGGTGAGGCTCCCGACGTCGCTTCCGGCCCCGGGCTCAGTCAGGCACATGGTTCCCGACCACTCTCCCGAAAACATCCTGGACATGTAGAGATCCTGAAGCTCCGGGGTCCCGAAGAGCTGGAGCAGCCGGGCCGCACCGTGAGTCAGCCCCGCGTACATGAGGAGCGACCAGTTGGCGGCTCCGAAAAACTCGATGCAGGCATTGGTCACGCTCACGGGGAACCCCTGCCCCCCCACCTCTTCGGGGTCGCTCATGGCGAGCCACCCGCCCTCGCAATAACGCTGATAGGGAGTGTGGAACGATTCAGGCGCCTTCACCTCCCCGTTTTCCAGCCGGCACCCTTCCCGGTCGCCCTTGACGTTGGCGGGGTAGAATTCCCTTTCGGCAAGCCTCTCCGCCTGTTCGACCGCCATGTCGAACATCTCCCGCGAAAACTCGGAGTAAAGTGGCGCCTTGCAGAGCTCCTCGATGCGCAACTGCTCGTAAAGAACGAATTTCACGTCGCGCTCATCCACCAGGATCTTCATAGTTTGGTTCCTCCCTCTATGTGCTTGGAATCGTGCCTGGATTCCGCAGATTCCGATCCGCCCTGATCCCCGGCGTTGACTTCATCCCGCCCGATGCCCCGCATGAACAGGTCCACGAGGGGCAGAACGAGATCACCCAAATTCTGTTTCATCCCGGACATGACCCATGTGGAGACGACCTCGTCGATGGTTCCAAATACCAATCGCTTGACCAGTCCGACGGGGATGTCCGGTCGAAAAACGCCCTCATTCTGACCCTGTCGAACGATCTCGCCGATGAGATCCAGGTATTCCTTGAGCTCGCTCTTGGCATACTCCCGCATGAACCGCTGGCTCTGGCGGAGCTCGACCTGGAAGACAGCCGCCATGTGGGGGTTGGACTGAAACTCGGCCAGGTGCATGCGAATGAGGCAGAGGAGACTCGACCGAGCGTCTCCTTCCATGAGAGCCGCCTCGCGAAACCGTGCAACGGCTTCGCGCATTTTGACCTCGAAGATGGAGATGAGGATGTCGTCCTTGCTCTTGAAATAGAGGTAGACGGTGCCGTCGGCCACCTTGGCCTCCCGGGCGATCTCGGAGACCTTGGCCTGGAAGAAGCCTTTGCTGGCAAAGACCTTGACGGCGGCATCCAGGATGCGCTGGTGCTTGTCGGGCGCTTTGAGCCTCATGGAGCCTTGATTCCCTCGCCAATAGATTATGAATGAACCATCATTCATTTATTAGGTACACCACGATGAAAGCGGCGTCAAGGATTTCTTGCGCCTTGCCGGAGGGGAGATCTCCATGAGCGGCTTCATTCCGCGCTGAGATTCTCTGGACAGACTCGCGCGAAAGCTTTACACAGTAAAGACGCCGAATCAAAAGACTGAGATCATGGGGAGGGGAAATGGAGGAGCATGTCTGGTTTGCCAACTATGATGCCCAGGTGCCGCGAACGATTGAGATACCCGAAACGCCCCTGCCAATCCTTCTGAAAGCCAACGCCGAGCGTTACGCGGCCGTCGTGGCCACCGACTTTTTCGGGGCCACGATCACCTACGGAGACCTCTGGCGGCAGATCATGAGCTTCGCGAGCGGCCTGCGTCAACTGGGGGTGCAACCGGGAGCACGGGTCGCCGTCATGCTTCCCAACTGCCCCCAGACCGTCATCGCTTTCTATGCCACCCTCTGGTTGGGCGGCGTCGTGGTCATGACCAACCCCATGTACGTGGAACGGGAGATGGAGCACCAGTGGAAGGACTCGGAAGCCGAGGTGCTCATCGTACTGGACCATCTCTACCCCAAAGTGGAAAAGGTCCTCCCCCTCACGCGCATTCGCAGGGTGATAGTCACCAGCATCAAGGACTACCTCCCGTTCCCCCTCAAATACCTTTATCCCATCAAGGCCTGGAAGCAGAAGCTCTTCACGGCGGTCCCCTACTCCGAAGCCACCGTCAGGTTCACGAGCCTCGTCCGAGCCACCCCCCCGGACCAGCCACCCTGCCCGGTTCGCCTGGATGACCTGGCCCTGCTTCAGTACACGGGGGGAACCACCGGAACCGCCAAGGGGGTCATGCTCACCCACCGGAACATCCTGGCCAACGTCCTCCAGCTGGGAGCGTGGTTCACGACCCTGCACTACGGGCAGGAGCGCTTCCTCAGCATTCTTCCCTTCTTTCACGTGTTCGGCATGACCGTCTGCCTGAATCTCCCGCTCTATTCGGGATCCACCATGATCCTGGTCCCCCGGTTCGAAATCGACCAGTTCCTGAAGATCCTGCACAAGAGCAAGCCGACGCTCTTTCCGGGGGTTCCCACCCTCTTCATCGCCATCGTCCATCACCCCAGGATCCAGTCCTTCGATCTCTCCTCCATTCGGTACTGCATCACCGGCTCGGCCCCGATGCCCGTCGAGGTGCTCCGGAAGTTCGAAGAGCTCACCGGAAGCGTCATCATCGAAGGCTTCGGCCTCACCGAGTCCAGCCCGGTCACCCACGCCAACCCGCTCCAGGGAAAGCGCAAGATCGGCTCCATCGGAATTCCGCTCCCGTCCACAGAAGCCAGGGTCGTCCCCCTGGACCTGGGAGCCGATGAAATCCCTCCCGGGGAGCCTGGAGAGCTCGTCGTGCGGGGCCCCCAGGTCATGAAGGGATACTGGAAAATGGGCGAGGAGACGGCGTCCGCCCTGCGTGACGGCTGGCTCTACACCGGAGACATCGCCACCATCGACCAGGAGGGTTACACGTTCATCGTGGACCGGAAGAAGGACATGATCATCGCCGGAGGCTACAACGTTTATCCCCGCGAGATTGACGAAGTCCTCTACGAGCATCCCAAGGTCATGGATGCGGTCTCCATCGGTGTTCCGGACCCTTACCGCGGCGAGACGGTGAAGGCCTTCGTGGTTCCGAAGCCGGGGGAGCACCCGACGGAAAAGGAGATCATCGATTTCTGCAAAAGCAGGCTCGCCGCTTACAAGGTGCCCAAGGTCGTGGAGTTTCGGGGCAGCCTCCCCAAGACCAACGTCGGCAAGATCCTGAGGAAAGACCTCCGGCGGGAAGAACTGGCGCGCTCCCGCAATTCCGGAGATTAATACAGAGGGGACTCACCCTGTAGCGATCAGGTTTCTTCTCTCCTCCGCGTCTCTGCGTCTCTGCGTCTCTGCGCGAGGATACTCTTTTGGAGGTGAGCATGCTGCCCGATGCATCCAGGATAACCCGGTTCCTCCAGACGGATCTGTGGCGCACGCGGCTGTCCGAGCTGCCGGCTTCGCGGGCCATGGCCTTTCGAGCATTGCGCATTGCCCTGCGATCCATCCGGCAGTTCTCGGAGGACCATTGCCTGCTGCGCGCTTCAGCCCTCACCCTCTTCACCCTCCTTTCCATCGTCCCCATGTTTGCCATGGCCTTCGGCATCGCCCAGGGCTTCGGGCTCCAGGGTGCCATCGAGCGGGAGGTCCTCAAACAGCTGGCCGGTCAGGAGGAGGTGGCCCGATGGATCATGAGCTTCGCCCAGTCACTCCTGCAGACGACCCACGGCGGCATCATAGCCGGCATCGGAGTGGCCCTGCTCTTCTGGACCGTCATGGGGGTCCTCAACAACATCGAAATCTCCCTGAACGCCATATGGAAGACCGAATCGCAGCGAACCTTCGCCCGGCGCGTCAGCGACTACCTCTCATTCATGCTCGTCGCCCCCATCCTCCTCGTCATCTCCAGCAGCCTGACGGTGATGCTCTCCCAGCAGGTGGGCTTCATGAGCGAGCGGTTTGAGATCGTCGGGTACTTCCATTCCCTCATCCTGGGCCTCCTGCAGCTGTCGCCCTATGTGGTGATGTGGGCCCTCTTCACCTTCCTGTACGTCTTCATGCCCAACACCAGGGTCCGGATTGCTTCGGCTGCTGTGGGCGGCATCCTCGCCGGCACGCTCTACCAGATCTTCCAGGCAGCCTATATCTATTTTCAGGTGGGCATGTCCAATTACAACGCCATCTACGGGAGCTTCGCCGCCCTGCCCCTCTTCCTCACCTGGCTCCAGGCGAGCTGGATGATCGTGCTGCTCGGGGCCGAGATTTCGTGTGCCCATCAGAACGTGGACTGGCTCGAGTGCGAGCCTCAGGTTTCCGGTCTCAACCGCACCACCAGGAACCTCGTGGCGTTGTGGGCCATGCAGCAGATCGCGAAACGTTTTACCGAAGGGGCCCGCGGCTCCTCCATGGAAGAGCTCTCCCGCTCGGGCGGCCTGCCCATCCTGCTGGTCCGGCAGACGCTGCAGGAGCTCGAGGAGTCGGGCCTGGTCGCCGCCGCCGTGGCTCGGCGTGATATCAAGGGGAGCCGGCAGACCGGAGACCTCGGTGAAATGGTGTTTCAACCGGCAGTTCCCGTGATGAGCCTGACCCTTCGAGAGGTGCTGGACCGGCTGGAAGCGCAGGGAAGCAGCGGGGATCAGGATTCAGAGCATCACTGCCTTGCAGGGCTCAAAAACCATTTGCATGCCTTGAGGGAGTTGAACCGATCGGTTCAGGATTCGCCTGCTAACCGGCGCCTTCTGGATCTCTGATGGAATCCGGCCACTCTTGCCGGATACGCTTGATTTCGTCAATGAGTGATGGCAGGTGCTGTTCGATGATGTTCCAGATTTCGCTCAGGTCGACCCGATCATAGGCATGGATCAGCACATCTCGAAACCCGGCAATTCTTCGCCATGGCACTTTCGGGTGCGCAGCGACGAATTCGGGGGACAGCCGTTTGGCTGCCTCACCGACGACCTCGAAGTTGCGGATTACAGCATCCTGGGTTTTCGGATCGGCCATGAAGTGTTCCCGGCCATTTTGCGTGTAATCCCGGATCCGTCCCAAACATTCTTCGATTTGGACGATGTAAGTCAGCATGCTTTTCACAGAGGCACGACCTCCTGATGCACGCGGTCTCGAATGGTCCAATGCAGAGCCTTCTCATTGACCATGTCCACCTTGCAGTCAAGGATGTCTTCAAGGTCCTGAATGAGGGCCACATGATCCAGAAGGCTCCTGCCAGGCTCCATCTCCACGAGAATGTCGACATCGCTGTCCGGATTGGCCTCTCCTCGTGCAACCGAACCGAAAACACGGAGATTGTGTGCACCATGCCTGGCTGCTATGCTCAGAATTTCCTGTCGCTTCAATCTCAATCTGTCCAGAAGACTCATAAGCCCTCACTCATTGCATTCCATGGAGAGCCGAGGGTACCACCGTTTATTCCTGCGACACACTCACGGAACATCCCTTCTCGGCTGATGCACCGCCATCAGAGCCCCATGGTCAGAATCTCCGGATTCGTGAGGTGTCGCCTTTGTAAACACCCTGGATGCCGGCTCCCGGCTTGAAACATGCCGGGACAGGCTTCACCGTCATGAAAGACGCGAATAGCAGTGTTTGGCGTCATCCCGGCAGTCTTCGAGCCGGAAACCATGCGCGCTCCGCATAGTTCAGGCCTTGATCATTCGATTATAGAATTATGCCACAAAATTGCCCAAGGCCCAAAGAAGTTCAGCTCATGAGGCGAAACGTGTGGAGAAAACCCGTGAGACCTGAGAGACTGTTGCCGCGTGGGAGAAACACGGCATTCCCTCTGCAGGCTTCACATAATTGGCCTCATGAGCCAGAAGTTCAAAGGTAAGCTCAAGGCTTCTCCACCCAGCCGATCCCATCGCCTGTTTGACAGTCGAACGATTCTATTATCTATTGCCATTCAATGCCAAATGTTCAAACCGGTATGAAATGCGGGACCCAACCAACCTATCGGGGAATGTGATGACCCTGCTGCGGAATGCGAAGGACCACGGAAACGACCTGACGCCGATCTTCTCCGTGCTTGCATTTCTGGGTTGCTGCGTGTCTATGGTACTCTTTTCCGACGCTCTGGCCTATGAAGTCCGCTGGGAGGGGCTCGAGAACAAATCCATTCGCACGGACCTGAAATCGGTCTCGGACACCCTCAGATGGAGGGACAGGCCTCCCGTCAGCCTCGGGCTTTTGCGGCGTCGGGCGCAGGGAGACATCGAGCAGTTTCGCAAGGTGCTACGGTCGGCAGGTTACTATGGAGCGGAAATCAGCTTTGATGTCAGCGAAGAGAAGGATGATTCCATCGTCACGTTCGACGTCCGAACCGGAGAGGTCTTCAGGTTGGAGTCCATCGAGTGGACGACGGACGATCAAAACCAGAAGATCCTGAAGCGGCTTCCGACACCCGACGACCTGGGGCTGCGCAAGGGGGAGCCCGCTCGCGCCCAGGCCATTCTGGATGCTGAAAGAAGGCTCATCCAGGCGCTCAAAAAGAGAGGGCGGCCCTTTGCCGCGGTGGAGGACCGCAGGGTCGTCGTCGACCACCGGACCCAAACCGTCTGCGTGACTTTCCACCTTGCTCCGGGCCCTGTGGCCAGATTCGGCGCCACCACCATTACCGGACTCAAGACTGTTGAAGAGAGCTTCGTCCGGAATCGGCTCCTCTGGAAGCAGGGGGAGCGCTGGAATGCAGACCTGATCACCGAAACCCAGAAGGAGCTCACCCAGAGCGCGCTTTTCACCCTGGTTCGCATGACGCACGCCGACAGTCTCGATGCAACCGGCGAGCTGCCGCTCACCGTGGATGTGCATGAAGGCAAGCATCGGAGCGTCAAGATCGGGGCCAGCTACAAGACCGAGGAGGGGCCCGGCGGGAAATTCAGCTGGGAGCATCGCAACCTCTTCCATCACGGGGAGAAGCTTCTGCTCAGCGCCACCGGATCGGCCATCTCCACCGCCTTCGACGCCTCGTTCCTCAAGCCCGACTTCCTGGCCCCCAACCAGTCGCTCCTCATCGCCTCGCGGCTGGCCAACGACGACACGGACGCATACCTGAGCCGCTACCTGGAAGCGGGGGTCAGCCTGGAGCGCAAGGCCGGAAGGACCATCAAGTGGAGCGCCGGCCCGGCCTTCCGCTGGTCCCGGGTCGAGCAGTTCGAGGAAACGGACGAGTTCGCCCTCATCTCAGTGCAGTCCCATTTTGACTGGGACCGGAGCGACAACCTCCTGGACCCCACCCGGGGCGGCCGGCTCAAGGTTCAGCTGGCCCCCTATTGGGACACCCTGGGGACGTCCCTCACCTTCACCAGGGGCAGCGTCAGCTACAGCCACTATTTCACTCTCATGGAAAAACCCCGCATCGTTTTCGCGGCCCGGGCGGGCCTGGGGTCGATGGTGGGGGCCGAGCGGGACGCCGTGCCGGCGGACCTGCGCTTCTATGCGGGCGGAGGCGGCTCCATCCGAGGCTACCCGTTCCAGACGGTGGGGCCGCTCCTGGACGATGAGCCCATCGGGGGGCGCTCGCTCTTTGATGTCAACACCGAGCTTCGGGTCCGCGTCACGCGCAACATCGGCATCGTCGGCTTCATCGACGGCGGCAGCGCCTTCGAAGCCGTCACTCCCGACTTCAGCGAAGAGATCCTCTGGGGCGCCGGCCTCGGCTTCCGCTACCACACCCCCATCGGCCCCCTGCGCCTCGACTTCGCATTCCCCCTGCAGCGCCGCGACGGAATCGACGATTGGTTCCAGGTCTACGTCAGCATCGGCCAGGCCTTTTGATTCAGAGGTCGTTCAGGAGCCGGATCGATCCCGTATGGCGCATCCGTTCCGCAAACCGCGCGTCCGCGGTGATGAGAATCGCCTCCACTTCAACCGCCGCCGCAAGATACGCGGCATCGTAGAAAGTCACTCGGTTTTCCTTCATCCAGCCAAAGCAGAGCGACACCATGTACCGGCTGAGCGGCAGGCCTTTGAGTCCGAGGTCGAGCAGTCGACTCATCCTTGCCATGGCCTAAACTCCCGACCCAGAAAATTCCCGACCTCGTATTCCCAGAGGGTGGGGGCCAGCAGCTCGACCCGACCTTCAGCCCAAGCATTCAGCAGCTCCGTGGCCTTTTCGTGGTCGTGCTCCTCACGGTCTCCGAGAACCCACTTCAGGATGACCGATGCGTCCACCACGTATCGCTTCATTCAGTGCCCGCCCCGGTCATGTCCCAGCTTCTCAACGATTTCGCCCGTGGAGAAACTCCGCCCTTCCGGCGGACTGTTAGAGATCGCCTCGACGGCCAATCGCCGCCGTATCCGCTCCAGCTCCCTCCGAAGAGCCTCATTCAACACTTGGCTCCGCTTCCCCGAGGGAACGAGCTCTTCCAACTCCCTGCAAAGGGCCTCTTCGATGAGGAAATTGAGCTTCCTGGACGCTCTTCTCATTAGTTACTCCATCATGGTTTTCCTGAATTATCAGCACTTATTCTACCCATCACTCCCCTCCCCTTCAAGCCTTTGCTGCCAACAAAGCGCTGGCGTTGCCCACCGAATGATTCGCCTTCACGGCCTCGTAGGGTGGGCAAGATGGAACCCTTGCCCACCCTGCGAGGGAACAGGTTCCCCCTTCATTTCTGGTTGCGTCACCCAATGCCTGAATAAAAAACCGGGAGCCAAAAACCGGGGCCAAATCCCAAGGGCTCAAAGGCCAAGGGCAACAGACCTGGAGAGGCGGAAGCCAACGACGCCGTTGCGGTCGCCGGGCGGGTCGTTGTAGCGGTACGCCGACCGGCAGTAGGACGCGACGTCGCGCCAGCTGC
>Ga0105106_10002417_pt1 | contig 13458 bp, 11 predicted proteins | sample PPLLaktember2015_5_FD_79109 | JGI IMG/M metagenome (GOLD analysis project Ga0105106, IMG submission 79109) | Freshwater sediment microbial communities from Prairie Pothole Lake near Jamestown, North Dakota, USA - PPLs Lake P8 Core (1) Depth... | ecosystem: Environmental > Aquatic > Freshwater >...
AGTCGGGGCCGACCGGTGCCGGCTCGGGCTTCTCCGGCTCGGCAATCCCGCGCAGCCAATCCAGGCTTTCATCGGCGGCCGCCACGGGAGCCAATGGCGGGGCGGCTACACCCTGCATCCAGTCGGGGGCGCGCGGAGGCTCCGGGACCGGGGGCACGGCGGCTTCGCTGACCCCGCTCAGCCAATCTGCCTGAGGGGCCGGCGGCTCACTCGGTTCTGGAGCGGCGGCGCCACGCAGCCAATCGGGCGCCTGTCGCTCCGCAGGAGCCTCGTCCTCCGGGGCCGATTCCAGCCTGGCCAGCCAGGCCTCGTCCGGCGTGGCGGGCGCCTCCTCCGGCTGTGGTCGCTGTCGCAAGAAGTCCAGGTCTTCGGCGCTCAACGGTTCCTGCTGCGCGGCGGCTTCCGTGATTCCGGAGAGCCATGCCGGCGGGGCATGATCGGGCGCCTGCTCGGGTTCCGGGGGAGTCTCATCAGCCGCCGCGGACATGGCGCTCAGCCAGGCTGGCTGCTCAGCTCCTTCGACCGAAGGCGGTTCGACTTCCGCCTCAGGCTCGGACGGCCAGGCCGGTTCGGCGGGGGGCACGGGCTCGGCCGGCGGTTCCGCCGGCGCCCGTCGCAGCTCCGGCGGTCGACGGTCGCCCAGCCAGGTGACGATAGTCTCGGTTGCGCCGTCGGCGGGCTTGTCCAGCCAGCCAGGCATCTGCGAGGCATCGGCTGGGAACATGCCCAAGGAAGGCTCGGCTGTCCCGGGTACGGGTTCGGGCGAAACCGCCGGCGCCGCTGCGCTGGCTTCCTCGAGCCAACCGGGGACCGGGCCCTCGTCCAGCGGCGCGGCCGACTCACCTGCCGATGCTGGCGGCGGACCAGCCGGGGAAGGGGCGTCGCGCGGGGCAATCGCCTGGACCCAGTCGGGGATCTCTGCCGGCGCCAGTCCCGTATCGTCGGCTGCAGGTGGCTCGGGCGGGATGCCGGCCTCCAGGCCGGCGAGCTCGGAATCGCTGAAGGCCAGGGGGCCCTCTTTGGCCGTGCCGGTCGATTCCTGCCAACCGGCCTGGCGCATCCAGTCCGGTATGTTTTGCGGGCCAACGCCAGCAGCGAAGGGCGCGGTGGGCGGCTCGGACGCGGCTGGAACCGGGGGCGGCGGCTGGGCGGGTTTGGGCGCCACCGCCGGCGCCGCCGGCGCGGCAATCGCGCTTCGTTCGGCCTCCAGAGACTCCAGCCAGCCCGGCATGGCGCTGGCTACCTGCTGCTGCGGTTTGGGCTCGCTCCCGATCGTGGTGGCCCAATCTGGCTGGGCCGCGGGGACTGCCAGGCCGGGATACCATTCCAGCCGCTCGATGTGCACGGAACCCGCGTCCACCGCGCGTGGGTCCACCATGGCGTTCTCGATGAAGGCGGCGTAGGGGTCCAGCATCGCCAGCCGGCGATGGTACGGGGTGGCTTCAGGTGATTTCCCGGCCGATTGGTAGGCGGAGGCCAGGATGCGATTCGCTTCTCGGCAATAGGGGAGCTTGTCGAGGATGCGGGTACACAGCTCGACGGCTTCCGCGCGCTGGCCCACCTTCCAGTGCATCTCCGCTAAGGCCACTTGCAGGTCGGGACGGTTCTGGTCCTCCTGCAGGGCGGCACGCAACTCGGCTGCGGCCTGAGGGTAGAGCTCCCCCTGGGCATACATGCGCGCCAGGGCGCCGCGTGTCAGGCGCACTTTGTGTGGCTCGATGCCGTCCCGCCGGCCGATCAGGCGGCGGAGTTCCTGCTGGATGGCCGGATTGGCCGGGCTGGTCTCAAACGCCCGCTCCATGTGCCAGATGGCCGCGTCGATATTGCCCTCGTCCTCGCGGACGATCGACATGCCCACCTGGGAGACGAAGTCGTCGGGCACTGCCGAGAGGACCCGCTGGAAGATATCGGCCGCGTCGCCGTAACGTTTGGCCTCCAGGTAGGCCTTCCCGAGCAGCCGATAGGTATCCAGGTGCTTGGGGTAGGTCTCCAGGATGTGACGGCTGTGCGCGATCGCTTCGTCGAGCTGTTCCCTCTCGATCAGCTCATCGATTTCCTTCAGGTAGGCGCGCAGCGATACGTCAGCCATTGGCCATCCCGCACCTGAGTATGCCCCAGAGTGGGGCTTTGTGCAAGCGGGACTCCCGGTTCAGCAGCATCGTCCCACTTCCGGTTGCAATAGTCGGGCCGAGAGGCAACCGGGACCGAGGTCCCGCCGCGGGCGCAGGAGGCGCGAGGACGTGCAGGCTGCCCCGGAACGGGGCCCCGCATGGAACCACGCGTGTCAGACCTGGGCGGGAAGGGGGCGTCGTGGCAGCCGGCGGCCAGGCTCCCTTGCCCTGGCCACGGCCGCAGCCAGCCGCCGCACGCCTTCGTGGAGCATGCTGTCCGGGTAGAGGGTGAAATTCATGCGCAAGTAGGGTTGGTCCTTCTCGGCCGGGTAGAACAGAGAGCCGGGAGCGAAGATCACCCCCTCTTGCGCGGCCAGCGGATACAACTCGGTGGCCGACAGATCTCCGGGGAGACGGACCCAGATGAACAGTCCTCCCTGCGGCGTCAGCCAGCGTGTCCCTTCGGGCATGTAGGCTTTCAAGGCTTCGACCAGGCTGTCGCGGCGGGCGCGATAGATGCGGCAGGCGCGGCGCAGGTGCGTCTGATAGCGTCCGACGGTAATGTAGGCCTGCAGGGCGCGCTGCATCAGGTTCGAGGTGGCGATGTCCGTCGTACGCTTGAGCGCCAGCAACCCGTTGTAGATCGGGCCGGAGGCGACCAGGAAGCCGACGCGCAGCCCGGGCATGAGCATCTTCGAGAACGTGCCGGTATAGATGACCCAGCCGCCGGGGTCGAGCGCCTTGAGGGCCGGGAGGGCGCGGCCATCGTAGCGCAAGTCGCCGGCAAAGTCGTCCTCGACCACCGGGACGTTGTAGCGTTGGGCCAGGGCAAGCACCTGCCGCCGGCGGCCGGCGCTCAGGCACAGACCGGTTGGGTTGTGGAATGTGGGGATGGTGTACAGCAGCCTGGCTCGGCCGCTCTGCATCCCTTCCTCCAGACGGTCCACCCGCATGCCGTCCTCGTCCATGGGGATGCCCTGAAGGTGGACATCGAGGGAGCGGAACAGATCGATGGCCCCGGGGTAGGTGGGGCTCTCGACCAGGACGCGGTCGCCCGGGTGAAGGAGCAGCCGGGCCACCAGCGCCAGGGCCTGCTGCGAGCCGGAGGTGATCAGCACCTCCTCGGGTCTGGCTGGGATGCCCTGGGCCCCAAGGATGTGGGCGATCGTGGCGCACAGCGCCGGGTTCCCGGCGCGATCGCCGTAGCCGAGGGTCTCGGAGTCCGCCTCGCGCAAGACGGCAGCTAGTGCCTTGCGGAAATCGACGATCGGAAACAGGTCGGTTGCGCCCATTCCCGAGGCGAACGAGATCGGGTCGGGGCCGGGCGTGGCTGAGAGGAGGCTATCCAACTCGCGCATGGCCGGGAGCCAGGTGCTGGTCAGCAGGCGCTGCTGCCAAAGCGGCCAATCTCCATCGGACCTCTCTGCCGCAGCCCGATCCGTGCCGCCCGGTGGCGTGGCGACGTAAGTCCCGCTGCCCATGCGGCTGATCAGCAGGCCCTCCGACTCGAGATCCGCGTACGCATTGGCGACGGTCACCCGGCTGGTGCCGAGCAAGCGAGCCAGTTCCCGGGTGGCTGGAAGGCGCGTCTCCGGCGCCAGACTCCCGGTCCGTATCTGCTCGCGCAGAAAGCCGGTGATCTGCTGATAGAGTGGGACCGGACTGGTTCGGTCGAGGGGTATCCGCACGGTGGACTCCCTGTTGGATCCGGCTTGCCATCAGCCGGACTCTATCCATAGCATGATTCCGAGGCTGCGGGTAGGGCCAATCGGGGCTACCGCCCAGAATCGGGCGCCGATCTGCCCGCGCCTCGAGCGCCGGAAGGGACCCGTTCAGGCAATCGGGCCTACAATACTGGCGCACCGATCGGGCACGAGGGGAGAGAGCAGGCTCAGGGCGCGGCCCGCCTGCCTGTCGGAGCCTGGGGGCTCGATGAGCAGCACGAAACCGCTCCCGCCGCCGCAAAGAGCCGGCTCGTTGAGCCTGGAGGCGGCGCTCGACCAGCGACACAGTTGCCGGGATCTGTCCTCCCAACCGTTGGGCGACCAGGAGGTTGGCCAACTCCTCTGGGCGGCCCAGGGGATCAGCGCGCGCGGCCAACGAACGGTCCCTTCCGCCGGAGGGCTCAATCCGCTCGAGGTCTACACCGTTTCTCTTGAAGGCGTTTCCCACTACGATCCAGCCAAGCACGCCCTGCGACGCCTGGGCACGCGCGACATCCGTCAGGACCTGGCGCGGGCGGCGCTTTCACAGGAATTCATCGCCCGGGCCCCGCTGACGATCGTGCTGTGCGCGGTGCAGGCGCGCACCGCGCGCCGCTATGGACCTGAGCGCGGCCCGCGCTACGTCCTGATGGAGGTCGGGCACGCCGCTCAGAATGTGCTTCTGCAGGCCGTGGCCCTGCACCTGGGGGCAGTGCCGGTCGGCGCCTTCGATGACCGGGCCGTCCACAGCCTGATGCCGATCCCGGCCGATCACGAGCCGCTCTACTTGCTTCCGATCGGTCACCCACTCAAGACCTGACAGAGAGAGAGCCGCCATGTTGGATATCCTGCTCACTGAGAAGCAACGCCAGCTGCGCGCCGAGGTCGAAGACTTCGTCCGCTCCGTTCCGCGCGATCTCCTGCTGGACATGGATGCCGATCGCGTGCGCTATCCCCGTCACTACTTGCAGCAGGCGGCCGAGCGGGGGCTGCTGGGCCTGCGATTCCCGAGCGCCCATGCCGGGCGCGAACTGGGGTGGGCGGAAGAGATCCTGGCGCTGGAAAGCATCGGGGTGCTCGGTTCCTCCCTGGCTTGCCTGTACAGCCTGGTCTCGATCGTCGGCGAGGCGCTGGCCGTTTTCGGGACCGAGGCGCAGAAGGAACGCTTCCTGAGGCCGATGCTGGAAGGCAAGCTGGCGCCGGCGGAGGCTCTGACGGAGCCGCGCGGTGGATCGGATTTCTTCGGTACGACGACCGTTGCCGAGCGGGCGGCGGACGGCTTCCGCCTGACGGGCCAGAAGCGGTTCATCGTCGGTGCCGAGGGGGCGGACTTCTTTCTGGTCTATGCCAAAACCGATCCGCTGGCGCCGGCGCGGCAATCGATCAGCGCCTTCCTGGTCGAGCGCGGCCCGGGTGTCGAGGTCGAGCACGTTTACGGGTTGATGGGGACGCGCGGCGGCGGTACCGGCCGGCTGATCTTCCGTCAGGTACATGTCCCGGAGGAGAACCTGCTCGGCTCGCTTCACGGCGGGAGCGAGGTCTTTCACCAGATGATGATCCCCGAACGCATGACGACGGCCGCCGGCGCCCTGGGGCTGGCGCGGTCGGCGCTCGAGATCGCCGTCGGCTACGCCGACCGGCGCATGGCCTTCGGACAGAAGATCCGCGAATTCGAGGGCGTCTCTTTCAAGATCGCCGAGAGCCTGACCAGGCTGGATGCGACCGCGGCCCTCGTGCGCGCCACCGCACAGGCCATCGATGCCGGCGACGAGCGCGGCCGCCTGCGCCGGCTGGTCAGCGAAAGCAAGAAGCTCTCGACCGAGACCGCCTGGGAAGTCGTCAACCACGCCATGCAGATTCTGGGCGGCATCGGCTACACCGACGTCTATCCGATCGAGCGCATCCTGCGCGATATCCGACTGATGATGATCTGGACCGGGACCAACGAGATCATGAACCTGGTGATCCAGCATGAGTACTACCGTGAGCGGGGGCGGCGCTCGCCGGGCGGGCGCGACAGCGAGGCCGACGCGACCGGATCCGGGCTGGAGGCCGAGAAGGTCTACGCCTAGCCCGGTCGGGTCCGGCGCTGCGCAGGGAGGGCGATGTGGGCGAACGCGTACAGGCTCTGGTCGACAAGCTCGAACGCGGCGAGCAGAAGTCGCGGACGATCTTCGGGCAACTCCCGGCCGAGCAGTGGGAGGCTATCGTTTACGCTGAGCCGGCGCCATGGAGGCTGCGCGACCTGCTGGCTCATTTCGTTTCGTCGGAAGTGGAGCTCCTGCACCTCGCTCAGGATGTCGCCTCCGGAGGACCCGGCGCGCCGGAGGGCTACGACTACGACGCGTTCAACGCCAGCGAGCAGGCGCGGCTGTCATCGCGGTCGGTGGAGGATTTGATGTCGGCCCTGGGCGAGGCTCGCCGGGCGACGCTCGCCTGGCTGCGGACCTTACCGGAAGAGGCGCTCGACCATCTTGGACGTCATCCGGCGCTTGGGGAGGTCAGCCTGGAGACCCTGGTATTGGCCATCTATGGGCATCAGCTGATGCATATGCGCGATGTGCAGCGCTTGTGGACGCAGGCGACCGCCGCAGAAGGCGCGAGCTGAGGCGAAGCCCGGAGTCCAGCATGGGCGATGAGTCGATGAAGGGCAAGGTCGTGATCGTGACCGGGGCGTCGAGCGGGATCGGCGAAGCGCTGGCGCTGCAGCTGGCCAGCGAGGGGGCGGCCGTCGCTCTGGCCGCCCGGCGGGCGGAGCGGCTTGAGCGGCTGGCAGAGACCTGCCGCCAGAGGGGCGGCCGCGCCCTGGCCGCCACGACAGACGTGGCTGACGAATCCGCCTGCAAGGACCTCGTCGAGCGCGTCGTCGCCGAGTTTGGTCGCCTGGACATGCTGGTCAACAATGCCGGGATCACCGTCGGCGCGCTGCTCACGGATCTCCCCGACCTCAGCCTCTTCCGGCGGGTGATGGACGTCAATTTCCTGGGCACAGTGTGCTGCACCTACTACTGTCTACCCCATTTGAAGGAGACAGCCGGACGCGTTCTGAATATCGCCAGCCTGGGCGCCGTGCTGCCGATCCCGTACAACACCAGCTACATCGCCAGCAAGCACGCCATGCTTGGCTTCTCCGACTCGCTGCGAATGGAATTGGCTGGGACCGGCGTGAGTGTCACCCTGATCTGTCCGTACTGGGTGGTGACCGAGTTCCACGAGAGCATGCTGGACCGCACCGGCCAGCGGCGCGGTCCCCGCGGCCGGGCGATCTACACTCGCCGCTCGATGACCGCCGACCGCTGCGCCGCCATCGCTCTCCGAGCGGCACGCAGGCGCCGGCGCCAGGTCGTCATGGCTCCCGGTGGAATAGCGATGTGGGGCAGGCTTGTCGCCCCAACGCTGGTCGATAAGATCATCCTCAAGGCCTTCTTCGGGCCGGCCATCCGTCGGGCGCGCGCCGGCCGCAGCTGAGCCGCGCTGGCGAGGCGACGGACGCGCGGGAGCATCCTTCCCTTCGCACACGCATGCTGGGAACTTCGTCGCCGGCGCCGCGGCGCGTTACAATCGCGGGGTGGCCGGGCCGAGCCCGGACGGCAGGCGGCGTGAATGTCCAATCTGGCAGGCGTTCTCTCGGCGATCGTATCGGCGACGGCTTGGGGCATCGGCGATTTCGCCGGCGGCATGGCCGCCCGGCGGGAGAGCCCCATCCGGGTCCTGGGCGTCGTCAGCGGGGCGGGCCTCCTGGCCTTGCTTGCCGCCGCGCTCATCATCGGCGAGCCGCTGCCGCAGCTGGTGGACGTCGGCTGGGGCTTGGTGGGCGGGGCGGCCGGCGCACTCGGCATCGTGACGTTCTACCGCGCGCTGGCGGAGGGGAGCGCGGCGGTCGTATCGCCGACGGCGGCGGTGGTCGGCGCGGCGATCCCCATCGTCGCCGGCGCGATCCTGGAGGGGCCGCCGGGCGGCGTACAGCTCTTGGGCATTGCCGTCGGCCTGGTGGGCATCTGGCTGGTCAGCCGATCGCCGCAAGGATCGAGAGCCGAGGCTCGCCGCGACCTCTCTCGGGCCCTCCTGGCAGGCGTGTGCTTTGGCGCCTTCTTCATCTGCTTGGCCCAGGTCTCGCAGGGCTCGGTGTTCGTCCCGCTGGTGGCGGCCAAGGCTGCCGCGCTGGCCGTGTCCATCGCCATCCTGGCTCGCCGCGGCAGCCTGGTCCCCCTGATGCGGCCTCACCCGTGGGCACTGGCGGCCGGCGTGCTCGATGCGGCCGGGAATGTCTTCTACGTCCTCGCTCGCCAGCTGAGTCGCCTGGACGTGGCCGCGGTGCTCGTGTCCATGTATCCGGCCCTGACTGTGATGCTGGCGCGTGGCCTGCTCAAGCAGGCGGTTTCCGGGGGACAATGGACCGGGATCGGGCTGTGCCTGGTGTCGGTCGCATTAATCGCCATCTGACCCGCCCCGGCTTGCCCGGCCGTGTCGGCAGGAGTCTAAAGCGTGAAGAGGATCATCCATCTGTCCGATCCGCATATGGGCTTCTCGAACCTGAGCCAGCGCTTCCGGTCCATCGTTGACAACATCCTGTTCGCCATGCATCCGGCGGAACGATTCGTCATCGTCATCACCGGGGACCTGGTCGATCAGGCAGGCCGGCCGGTCAACTACGTCGCCGCCGTCCGCCAGCTTCGCCGCCTGCGACTGGCGGGCTTCACCGTCCTGCTCGTCCCCGGGAACCATGACTACGGCAACGGCCTGGTCGGCGACAAGCGCTTCGTGCAACGGTTCAAGCAGGCGTTCTTTGGAACGCTCGACTTCGAGTATCCACTCCTCGACGTGATCGAGGGGACGGCGTTCATCGGCCTCGACTCGATGGCGCAGGAGCTGGATTGGGATGACCGCTTGTTCGCCGAGGGAGAGCTGGGATCGGCGCAGCTAAGCCGGCTGGACGAGATGCTGAAGAGCCGGCCCGTGCTGGCCGCCCGGCAGCGCGTGGTCTACCTGCATCATCATCCCTTCGACTCGCTACCGCTGCACCAGCTCAAGGATTCGGCTGCGTTGGGGATGGTGCTACGTCGGCACGGGAATATCGACGCACTGCTCTACGGCCACAATCATGCCGCCCGCAAGCGTAACGGCATGTGGGGGATCGCTCGCTGCTACGACGGCGGTTCGGCCACGCGCAAGCTGGGCGCGGCGGGTGTGCATCGGGTCATCGACCTGAGGCGGGACCCGCGACTGGACTGGGCGGGCGACTTCCACGGCAACTACTGAGCGGCCGGCAGGCTGCACGGCCGCCGGGCCGAGTGTCCCGGCGCCTAGTCCGCCCGCCGGCCGGCCCGATGCGCGGCCAGAAACGCATCTACAGCCTCGCGGCGCGGCAGGCTGGGCTCGGCCCCGGCCTGGGTCACACACAGCGCGCCGGCGGCGTTGGCGAAGCGCAGCGAGTCCTCCAGCGACAGCCCCTCGGCCAGGGCCACCGCCCAGGCGCCGCAGAACGCATCGCCGGCGCCGGTCGGGTCGACGGCCTGCACCGGGAAGGCCGGGACATGCCGTTCGACCTGAGGCGTCACGGCGACCGCTCCCTGCGCGCCCAAGGTCACCACCGCACCGCGTCGCAGCCCGCGTGCCACGAGCGCCCGAGCCGCTTGGCGGGCGGCGCCCAAGCCGTCGACGCGGATGCCGCTCAGCATTTCCGCCTCGACCTCGTTGGCGATCAACCAGTCGATCAGGTCGGCGCCCTGCGGCCCGCGTTCGAGGAACCCGCGGGCGTCGGGGTGCGCCGGCGCCGGGTTGAAGACGACCGATGCGCCCGCCTGGCGCGCGATCTCGGCCGCCCGCAGGCAGGCGGCAAACGGCACCTCCATCTGCAGCAGGAGCACCTGGCTCGACTCCACCTGCGCCCGGGCCGCCTCGACATCGGCCGCGGAAAGCCGCGTGTTGGCCAGCGGGACGCCCACTATGCAGTTCTCGCCCTGGGGGTCGATCAACGGAATCCCCAGGCTGGTTCCGAGCTGCTCGTCGCGGACCACGTGCCGGTGCTCGATCCCTTCCCGATCGAGCAGCTGGGCGAAGCGGTCGGCGAACGCGTCGTTGCCGACGCGGCCGACCATGGAGACATGGGCGCCGAGTCGCCGGGCGGTGACGGCCTGGTTGAATCCTTTGCCCCCGGCGAATATCTCGAACCGGGTCGGGTGCAGCGTCTCACCCCGGCGCGGGAAGTGAGGCACCCACAGGGTCAGATCCAGCACCAGGCTACCGACCACCGCCACCCGGCGGCCTTGTGTGTGTTCGGGCACGCGCACCTCGCCGGCCCGGCGCCTGCTCCCGGGCATGCCCTCAGTCTACCTCGGATGGCACCTGAGACATGAGCGCCCCGCCTGCACAGGGGCCAGATGTGGCACATTCGAGCCGCGCCATCGGGCCGGCAGTATTCCTGAGGATTTCGGGCCGCGGCGCCGGGGTGGGAGGCCGCGGCCGGGTCGCCGTTGACAATCTAGAACAAATGCCCTATTGTGGTAGGCGTTCGGCAGGTCCCTGCTGTCACCCCCCAACCCGCTTCTGGGGCACTATGCCTGGAACCCACGTAGCCGCGGCTGCGCCGGTCTTCCGGTCATGTCAACACGAGGTCGAGCGTGAACGCCATCGAAGTCGAGCATCTTCGCCGTGAGTACAAGGCCCGCATGGGCGTCATCCGGCGCACGACCAAGCTGGTCGTGGCGGTCGACGACATCTCCTTCGACGTCAAGCCGGGCGAGCTGTTCGGCATGCTCGGACCAAACGGCGCCGGCAAGACGACCACGGTCAAGATGCTGACCACGCTGTTGCTGCCTACGCGTGGCGCGGCGCGGGTGCTCGGGTTCGACGTCGCCAAGCAGGCCGACAAGATCCGCGGGCGAATCGGATTCATCTTCGGAGGGGAGCGGGGCCTGTATTGGCGGCTCTCGGGCACCGACAACCTGCGCTACTTCGCCAGCCTGTACCACGTCGAGCCGGAGGTCTCCCGCAAGCGTATCCCCGAACTGATGGAAATGGTCGGACTGGGCGACCGGGCCAAGGAGAAGGTCGAAGGCTACTCGCGCGGCATGATGCAGCGGCTGCATATCGCCCGCACGCTACTGCACGACCCGGAAGTGCTGTTCCTGGATGAGCCGACCATCGGCCTGGACCCGGTCGGGGCGCGCGAGGTGCGGCAGACGATTCGCGACCTGCAGGCCGAGAAGAAGACGATCCTGCTGACCACTCACTACATGTTCGAGGCCGACGCCCTGTGCCAGCGTGTGGCTGTGATCAACAAGGGCAACATCGTCGCCCTGGATACCCCGCAGGCTCTGAAGGGCCACGTGGCCGACCTGTCGGTGGTCGAGGTGGAGGTCTTCGGCATCCCGCTCGAGGTCGTCGAGCGCGTCCGCAGCCAGTCTTTCGTCGACACCGTCTCGGTCGAGGACATGGACCAGCGTCAGACGCTGCGCATCCAGACGGCGCGCGGCTCGGAGGCCGTGTCTGACCTGATAGGCCTGCTCAGCGGGCTGCGCGTCGGCAAGGTCGTCGTGCGCGAGCCGACGCTGGAGGACGCCTACGTGCGGCTAGTCGGAGGCGAGGCATGAGCATCGCGGACCTGCGCAACAACGGCCGGGTGGCCTGGGCGGCGTTCGTCATGACCCTGCGCATGAACGCCCCTGACCCGTTCACGCTCTTCACCATCGTCGTCCAGCCGCTGATCGTCGCCCTGTTGGCCATGTGGATGCTGGTCGAGCGCGGCGCCAGCAACGCCATCTTTGTCGTGGTCGGCAGCGGGATGACCGGCCTGTGGAGCGGGTTGCTCTTCCTGGGCGGAAACAGCATCAACTGGGAACGCTGGACCGGGACGCTCGAGCTGATCGTGGGACAACCGACGCCCGTCTCGGTGATCGTCTTCGGGAAGAACCTGGCCATCGTCGTCCAGTCGCTGAGCGGGATGGTCGTCTGTTACGCGCTGGCCGCCCTGATATTCCGCCAGCCGCTGTCCGTCGAGGAGCCGCTGTTGTTCGCGGTTTCTCTCCTGCTGACCGTCGTGGCCTTCGTTACCTTCGGCCTGGTGATCGCCCCGATCTTCCTGCTCAGCCCGGCGGTGCAAAGCTTCCAGAATGCGCTCGAGTTTCCCATCTACATGCTCTGCGGTTTCCTGTTCCCGATCGCGCTGCTGCCCGGCTGGTCGACGCCGCTGAGCTACATCCTGGGGCCGTACTGGGCAGCCCGCGCACTCCACGGGACGGCCACGGGCGGGGCGAGCCTTGACGAAGTGCTGATCAGTTGGGGGATGATGCTGGGGCTTTCGCTCATCTACCTGCTGCTCTCGGGCCGCCTGATGGATCTCATGTTGAAGCGCGCCCGCGCCGACGCCACCTTGCGCATGGAGTAGGGGCTGAAGATGCTGCATCGACTGTGGGTCAACGTGCGGCTGTTCCTGCAGGGCGCGCTGCTTACCTACATCGCCCTGTTCCACTGGCTGCGCCCGGTGACGTACCTGGCCTCCAAGATTGTCATGCCGCTGGTGCAGATCCTGTTCTGGACGCTGCTGGGCACCTTCGCCACCGGGACTGCCAGCGCCTCCTTCTACGTCATCGGCAACGCCGTCCAACTGGCCGCCGTCAACGGCATCTACGGTGTGACCATGAGCGTCGGCGGCGACCGCTGGGCCGGCACCCTGCCTTACCTCTTCGGTACACCGGCCAATCGCCTGGCCCTGTTCTCCGGCCGAGCGTTCATGCACGTGCTGGACGGCACGCTGGGCGTGATCATGGCCTTTGGCTGGGGCGTCCTGCTCTTCGGCCTCGATCTCTCTCAGACCGATCTTCCAGCGCTGGCGTTGGTCATCTTGATTACGACCTACAGCACCTCCGGCCTGGGCCTGTTCCTGGGCTGCATCAGCCTGGTCAGCATCGAGACGATGTTCATCAACAACACGATGTACTTCCTGCTGCTGCTGTTCTCTGGCGCGAACATCCCGCTGAGCAGCATGCCCGGATGGATGCAGGCCATCTCATGGTGCCTGCCACTGACGCGCGGGATCGCCTCGGCCCGGGCCTTGATCGACGGCGCGACGCTGCGGGACGTCTCGCCCTGGCTCCTGGGCGAGCTGGCTCTGGGGACGGTCTACATCCTGGTGGGGTACAGCCTGTTCCGCTGGTTCGAATTGCAGGCCAAGCGCCTCGGGCGGCTCGAGGGCTTCTAGCCATATCGGTCGCGGTATCAATCAAAAGCCCGGCCGCTGCGGGCCGGGCTTTGCGTTGCCGGGATTGCGCCCCCGTTTGGCCGCGCGCCAGGTGTCATTGGGCCCCGCGCCCTAGATGTCATTGCGGGGGCTACTCCTTGCATGTCATTGCGAGGCCCGCGAAGCGGGCCGTGGCAATCTCCGCGTGTGGACGTACGCATGGCTGCGAGGAGATTGCCACGTCGGCCTTCGGCCTCCTCGAAATGACATTGTGCGCGGCTACTCTCCGTCAACCCCCGTCAGTGCCGCCTCCGGCAGCCAGCCCGAACCCTGCTCCCGGCTTACCGGCCACCAGTACGTACCGGAGGCGAAGATGCCCTCCAGTCCGCTGAGCGGATGCTCAATCGTGCCCCAAATCCCCGCCGAGAGCGTGCCCTGGCTCCTGTAGCCGGCGCCGGGGCCGAGG
>Ga0105106_10002418_pt1 | contig 13457 bp, 9 predicted proteins | sample PPLLaktember2015_5_FD_79109 | JGI IMG/M metagenome (GOLD analysis project Ga0105106, IMG submission 79109) | Freshwater sediment microbial communities from Prairie Pothole Lake near Jamestown, North Dakota, USA - PPLs Lake P8 Core (1) Depth... | ecosystem: Environmental > Aquatic > Freshwater >...
AAGAATGGATAATTTACCAAGAATTCGTATTGCCCAGTTGCCAACGCCGGTGGAGGCGCTGCCGCGTTTATCCGCAGCGCTGGGTGGTTTACGCGTCTTTGTCAAGCGAGATGACCAAACCGGCCTGGCTTTCGGCGGGAATAAAACCCGCAAGCTGGAACTTTTGCTGGCAGAGGCCCAAGCCAATGGCGCCCGCACCCTGATTACAGCCGGCGCCATCCAATCCAATCACTGCCGGCAGACGGCAGCCGCCGCAGCTCGCTTTGGAATGGATTGCGTACTAGTCCTAACGGGCGAAAGACCAGCCTCGACCAGCGCCAATCTGCTGCTCGATCAAGTATTAGGTGCTGAGATCGTTTGGGGAATGATGGATGAAAGGGACGACCTGTTAAGCCTAACGTTTGAAAAAGCATGGGAGCAAGGACGACGACCTTACCTTGTGCCATACGGAGGTTCAAGCCCCACCGGCGCAGCTGCTTACGCCCTGGCGATGCAGGAATTCATGGAACAGTGCAACCAGTCTCCAATGGAGCGAGCGCCGGATTGGATTGTGTTCGCCTCATCATCAGGGGGAACTCAAGCGGGTCTGGTAGTAGGCGCTCGCTTGACGGGTTACCAGGGTAAGATCCTGGGAATCAGCGTGGACCAAAACGCAGCTCGCCTGCAGGAGCGAGTGTCGAGCCTAGCGACCGAAACAGCCAGCCGGTTGGGCGAAACGATGCGTTTCTCGCCGGAAGATGTGCAGGTTGACGCGAATTATATTGGCGGTGGCTATGGGGTGATGGGACCTGCCGAAAGGGAAGCTATCCTGTTATTTGCGCGGCAGGAAGGATTGCTTTTGGATCCTGTATATACGGGGCGGGCTGCAGCCGGTTTGATGGACCTGGCACGTAATGGCGCCTTTGGTGCCAACGATCGTGTGCTTTTCTGGCACACAGGCGGCGCGCCAGCCTTGTTTGCCGATAAGTACCGGGAGTTATTCTAGGAGTCCCTAACGGATTTTATAAGACTTACCTGGCTGGCAAAATCCAGGGAGGATTCGCGCTGTTAGCGAAAACGGCGGCGCCGGCGATCTGAGGACTCTGTGAACATACGACGCAGCCAGGCTTTATATGAAAGCAGACGAATCTCAGAGCCGGCGAGGCGCGCCAATTCGACATTTGCATCCTGGGTTGGGCTGTAAGTGGCGGCATGGTATTCAGCAACCAGGGATTGAGCGGGGGGTTGCGCAGGCGGTAGCTCTGAACCCAGGTGGATAGCACGCTCAGCGGGAGTATCATCGGGCTTGGGTGGACTACCGATGCGGCGCAAAGCCAGGTTCAGCTCGAGGTAGGCGCGCTGCAATGGAGATAGCGCAGAGCGATAGGCCCATTCTGCCAGGAATTTTGGCGGCTGGAGGCCGGCGCGGCGAAAGCTACGCTCCAACAGGATCGGAAAGCCGGATAGACGACTGCGGAATTGTTTGCGGCGTAACAAGCCCACCAACAAGATCGCCAGAGCCGCCAGCAATCCCGTTAGGACGACATAATATACGGTGGTATTTTGCCCGGCGTCGCCGGTATCTGTCGAAGTATTATTGGATTCAGCAGATTGGTCGCGTTCGGTGATCCGGTCGATATCTTCTTCGATGGGGTCGAAAGGCGGGGCAGCAGGAAGACCGGATGCCTCGCCAAGCGGGCGAACGATCACGGGTTGGGCGGTGGTGGGCTCGAATTCCACCCAGCCAATATTCGGGAAATACACTTCGGGCCAGGCATGAGCGTCGCGCTGGCGGACGACGTAGATATCGTTAATTTCCTGGCTCTCGCCCTGCGCATAGCCGACAGCGAGACGGGCTGGGATGCCCAGTGAGCGCAACAACACCACTTCCGCGCTGGCATAATAATTACAAAAACCCTGGCGCACATCGAAAAGAAACCAATCTACCAGGTCTTGATTGTTGGGGAGCGAAGGGACGGACTCTACATATTCGATATTGGAGCGCAGATAATTGGTAATTGCAATGACGATATCATAAGGGTTGTTATTCCCTTCTGCGATTTGTGCTGCTAACTGGTGTGTGCGTCCGGTGATGGTTTCGGGCAGCTGCAAATACCGATCAGTGACCCATTCAGGGTAATCGGTGCCAGCCTCCCGCAAGCCAGATATGGTAAGTGCATTGAGCGATGAGCGTAAGTTATAAATTTCCCCGGCTCTCAGGGCGGGGGTTGCACGCAGCGAACCTAAATCTACGCTTCCATCTGGATTGAAGGTTAGTTCGGCCTGGGTGGGCCGGCTGAGCCAAACGGGTTGCCCCATGGTGAAAAGGGTCGCCAAAGGGGAGCCTAACGAGAAAGAGAAGGGGTACATACCCGGCGCATTATCCCCCATGTCGGGAAAATCCAGATCGAAATCCTGTGCTGCAAGAGCATGGGTGGTCTTTAGTGAACTGGTCCAGCCATTTTCATAATTGTCATATACGCGCGCTCGCCAGTAAAAACGGGTCCCGGGCGGAGTATCAGAGGGAATCAGCACGCTAAAGATGACACTATCACTCAGGCGGTTGCCGCGCCCCAGCGAAAGACTCGGCCCGTAATAATCGCTGACGATACCCACTGTGGAGCGCAGGGAGGCAAAAGCATTGTCCAAGGTGTTGCGTAGGTTCCGCCAGGGCTGTTTGAATTGCTGCCAGGCGCTGGCAGCTGCGGGTAAATTTTCTGCCAGGGCTGGGGCAGTCCAGGAAAGGGCCAGGATCACGATCGAAATCATCAGGGTGATACGCACAAAATCCAGCCCCAGGTAAGGCGGTAAGTAGGTGTTGGTTTGCTCCCAGCGGTGCTTATTTTGTACGTAAACCAGGCGGGCAACGAGCAGGAGAGCGAACAGCAGGTAAACCACCAGGTATCCGACCCGGCGAGTGATATAAGCATCGTAGGAGTGGATGAGCACCAGAGCCACACCGGTGGGAAGGATGACAATCCAGGGGTGAGCGCTGCGAGTGATGGAATAGCCTGCATGGGCGCCGAGCACCCAAAAAACTGCCCCCATAAGGACCAGGAACAGCAGGCTATCTGGAACTGATTTTTGCTGGAGGAGGTTGTTGATGATGAGATTCAAGCGCCCGGTCAGGCTGGTCAAGCGCTCCAGCCAGGGGATGCCTTCTCCAAGGGTGAGCCCGACCCGCCATGTGATGACATAAAGACCATACACCAGGGCAAAAAAGCTGGATAAGCGCGGCGAGAAACGGCTGCTGCCAAGCGCCAGACCAGCCGCCAACCCTAAATAAGTGATTGTGCGAGTGATTTCAAGGTGCTGGGTCCAACCTGTAGACGCCAGACGGGTGAAAGCAGTGGTGAGCACGACCAGCAGCAGAAAAATTGCGGGCAGGTCCCACCAGCGAATCGGGGATTTTGTTGTTGAGGTTGTCATCCGGCACCAGTCAATTTCGGCGCAATGCGCCGCGCCTCCGAAGGGTCATCCATTGATTTTACCAACCAGATGGTCGTTGGGTTCACACCATTCTGAAAATTCGGGAGGGCGGGGTGTGTGGCGGCGCAAAGCGCCGCCACACACCCCGCATACTCTTATTCTTCGGATAGACACTACGTAATTGTAATCCATGAGTCTAAGGAATAATGATGAATGGGAGGTTAAACGGACATGAATGAAAATTGAAAATCGAGGGTACTTATGGTAAAATCGCCCTGTTATTGTGAAAAATTAGCAATCGCCAAGATTTTGGCGATATCAAGGAGCCTGCATGACAAACGATTGGCTATTTATCGGCATTTTTTTGTTGCTTGCCCCTGTTTTTCCTGCATTAGCCTTAGTAATTCCTCGGCTGATCGCCCCTAGAAAACCAAATCCATTAAAATCCCAGACCTATGAATGTGGCATCGAAACCGTAGGCGATACCTGGGTGCAGTTTCGGGTCCAATACTACATATTTGCCTTGGTATTCCTGATTTTCGATGTCGAAACCGTCTTTTTATTTCCATGGGCGGTTGCCTTTGGTCAGTTGCCCTTGTTTGCTGTGATGGAGGGGGTGCTGTTTATCCTCATCCTGGTTGCCGGGCTGATGTATGCCTGGCGCAAGGGCGTCCTGGAATGGTTCTAATAAAGGCGAATTTGTTTTTTTCAAAGGCTGACGGGATACTCCATCAGCCTTTATTTGCGCGTAAAGGAGTGATTGGATGGGTGACCCGGTAACTCTTATTGCACAATGGCTGAATGGACTGCTCAGTGGTTGGGGGTTGGCTCCAGGCCTGGTAACCCTGATCCTGATTGTGATCGGTGTTGTGGTGCTGGCAACCATAGCGCTTGTGATCGACATCTTCATGGTGTGGCTCGAGCGGAAGTTCGTGGCGCGCTTCCAGGATCGAATTGGTCCTAACCGGTTGGGACCATTTGGGCTGGTGCAGCCGTTGGCCGATGTAATCAAATTGTTAATCAAGGAAGACATCACGCCATTCGGCGCGGATAAGATCGTGTATAACATCGCACCGATTATGGCGCTTGCCACGGTTTTACTACTGTGGGCGGTTTTGCCATTCTCTGCTACCACATATGGCACCAACTTAAATGTAGGGGTGTTGTATATCGTTGCAGTGGGCGCCATCAGCACTCTAGGGATCATTATGGCAGGCTGGTCGTCGAACAACAAGTACGCCTTAATTGGAGCGTTCCGGACCGTGGCGCAAATGGTATCGTACGAGGTGCCCATGGTGATCGCTCTGTTGGTTCCGGTGATCCTGGCGCGTTCAATGGGGCTGAAGGACATTGTCGACGAGCAGGTCATCTGGTTCATCGTAGCCGCCCCGATTGCAGCGATCCTGGTCTTTGTGACCAACATCGCCGAACTGGGGCGTGCCCCATTTGACCTGGTTGAGGCGGAATCGGAGATCGTCGCCGGTTTCCACATTGAATATACCGGCATGAAATTTGGATTATTCTACGCTGGTGAACTGCTGCACGCGTTAACCATTGGCGGGATTTTCTCGGCGCTGTTCCTCGGCGGATGGCGCGGACCTGGCGCAGAGACGTACCCAATTCTGGGCATTTTCTGGTTCTTTCTCAAGATGTTCTTCATGTATTGGGTGATTGCCTGGGTGAAGTATACATTCCCGCGCATTCGAATTGACCAGATGTTGAATTTCAACTGGAAATTCCTCACCCCACTGGCGCTGGTGGTGCTGGTGGTGACTGCCATCCTGGATAAGGTTCTACCGCACGAACCTTTGTGGGTCTATTCTTTAGGCATGTTGGCCGCAAACCTGGTGATCGCTTGGGTCACACTACAAATATTACGCTCGCGCGCCCGCAAGGAACGCCAGCGTGTGGCGGAACCAGGTCCGATTGCGCGACCGCCGGAGGCCAATCCATCTACCACGCAAGCTTCAACGACGCCGCAAGTTTAATGATCGGCTCTCACCCACTGGGATGGGTGAGGGCGCCTGGAGTGTGTACATGTCTGCAATGCAAATCGTTTTTATCTTAATTGCCGCGGCGACCCTGGGGGCTGCGGCGATGGTTGTAATTGCACGCAATATGGTGCATTCGGCTTTGTGGCTGGTAGCGACGCTGTTTGGGGTTGCAGTGTTCTACGCCATTCTAAATGCTGGCTTTTTGGCGGTGGCGCAGGTTGTCATCTACATCGGTGCGATTGCCATCCTGATGATTTTCGCGATAATGCTCACCCGGAAGGTGACCGGGGATATGGGACCCGGCCTCAATCCAAATTGGATGTGGGCGGCTTTGATCTCGGCGGTGATGTTCGGGGGGATCGCCTGGATGCTCTCCAGCTGGCAGGGGTTCTCCTCCCCGTTGGCAGCCTTGGGTTCCAGAGATGACTCGCTGCAACAATTGGGCATGGCATTAGTATCTCCAGATTATTACGTGATCCCCTTTGAGGTAGCCTCGGTACTGCTGTTGGCTGCGCTGATAGGGGCGATTATGGTGGCATGGGAGAGGAAATAACATGGTTCCTTTATCCTGGTATCTGATTTTTTCAGCGGCGCTCTTCTGCATAGGTCTGTTTGGCGTGCTGGCGCGCAGGAACGCAGTGGCAATCTTGATGGGCGTCGAACTGATGCTGAACGCCGTGAATGTGAACCTGGTAGCGTTCTGGCGTTACCGCACCCCTGATCAAATTGCCGGGCAGGCTTTTGCCGTGATCGTGTTTGCGGTGGCGGCAGCCGAAGTCGCGGTTGGTCTGGCGTTGATCATTTCAATTTACCGCCGCCGCAACACGGTGGTGGCAGATGAGATCGATTTGTTGAAATTCTAAGCGTGATACGTGATATAGGTTGCAGGACACGGATTTTGTGTATGGAACGAAATATTATGGCACCAAGCAGGAGTTGTTATGACGACTGAATCCATCATCTGGCTTATTCCTCTGCCGCCACTATTGGCGTTTTTCTTGATCGTGCTGCTCACCCACCGCAATAAGGCTCTCAGCCATGTGATCGCCGTGGGGGCTGCGCTGCTTTCCTGGTTGGGGAGCATGATAGTTTTCTTTCGAGCCATGGGGACTGAGCATTTTGGGGAGCACTTTTTTGGCTCCTCGATTCCATGGTTGGCGACTGGCGACACCTATCTCAAGATCGGGGTGCAAATAGACCCACTCTCAGCGGTGAGCCTGTTCTTTGTGGCGTGGACCATTTTAACGATTTTCATTTACAGCGTGGGTTATAACAACTATGGACAGCCGCGCGGCGACCACGACCGGCCGGGCTTGCCGCCACATGGCGCTACGGTGAGCGACGCGCATGGGCACACGCACAAAGTCCCGTCGATCGAACCGATGTACTCGCGTTTCTTTGCCTTCATCGGTTTATTTGCTTTCGGCATGTACACCCTGGTGGTCAGCGATAACCTGCTGACCTTGTTCGTGGGCTGGGAAATCATGGGGCTTTGCTCGTACCTGCTGATTGGTTTCTGGTACGGCAAGCCTTCCGCGCGAGCTGCCATGATCAAAGCCTTCATCACCACACGTATCGGTGATGTATTCATGTTATTGGGACTGGCGTACCTTTATTCCGTCACCGGCACACTCAATTACCGTGAGATCTTCTATAGCGAAGAAATGCTGCATCATCTGGCGGAAATGCCATCGTACATCGCAGGGTTATCCGCAGCCGGATTGATTGGCATCCTGCTCTTCATCGGCGCGGTGGGCAAATCCGCACAATTCCCGCTGCACGTGTGGCTGCCGGATGCAATGGAAGGCCCCACGCCTGTCTCAGCGATGATCCATGCTGCTACAATGGTTTCAGCGGGCGTGTACATGATCATCCGCGTCTTTCCGCTGCTCTCAGCGGGCATGGATCACAGTGGGCTGACGGCCCCGATGCAGGTGATGGCTTTCATTGGCGCGTTCACGGCGCTCTTCTCAGCCACGATTGCCCTGGCGCAGAACGATATCAAGCGCGTGCTGGCTTATTCAACGATCTCGCAGCTCGGTTACATGGTGGCGGCGCTGGGGATTGGGGCGTACGTGGCAGCCGCATTTCACCTGATCACCCACGCTTTCTTCAAGGCGCTTTTATTCCTGGGTTCAGGCTCGGTGATCCACGGAATGGAGCACGGGGTTCTGCATACGAATTCGCACGTGGATCCACAGGACATGTATAACATGGGCGGGCTGCGCAAGAAAATGCCAGTGACCTTTTGGACATTCTTGATCGGTGGTCTTGCCCTCTCGGGCTTTCCATTGGTAACGGCGGGCTTTTGGTCCAAGGACGAGATCCTGGCAGACGCTTTCGGTCACGGACATTACCTGGTATTTGGAACTCTGGCGCTGGCGGCGCTGCTAACCGCCTTCTACACCATGCGCCAGATCACCTTGACCTTCTTTGGCGAGCCACGCACCGAAGCCGCAAAGCATGCCAAGGAAACGCCCTGGACGATGACCCTACCGCTGGTGATCCTGGCGGTGTTCGCGGTGACTGCTGGATGGGCGGGGATACCCGAACACTTCCCAGCGATTGGAGGGCTGCTGCCCAATTGGTTCCACGAGTTTGTCGGCGGCACACTGCTAGAGCATCCGGAGGCGCTGGATTTCAATATGGTCCCGCTGCTCACATCGCTGGTCGTAGCATTGGGAGGGCTTTACTTGGGCTGGATGGTGTACCGCAATATCCAGGCAGGCGCCCAGGATCCGGTCGAAGAGGCAGCACCCGGGCTGCACCGCGTTCTGAAAAATAAATACTACTTCGATGAGCTATACGACCGTGTGTTCGTCAAGCCTGCTTTTTGGCTGTCGGAAACCTTCACTTCCGCTTGGATGGATCGCAAGGTAATCGATGGCTTCTTACACTGGGTGGCGATGATCACCAGTGTGATCGGCAATGCCCTGCGCAATTATATCGATAAAGCGGTAATCAACTGGAGCGGCGATTTCGTTGGGGAGGGCGCAAAGCGCCTGGGCCGCACCTTCCGATTTATCCAAACCGGGCACATTCAGCAATACATGATCGGTGCATTGGTGACCATCGCGATCTTTAGCGTACTCTTCTATTATTTGATTGCAGGTTCTTAACATTTGGAGCCTGGCAGCGAACTGCCGGTGCACAAGCAAGTTTGTGCCCTCCAAAGATAACAGGAGTGACAGATGGATTTTATTGCCAGTCATTTACTCACGCTGATTTTGTTCTCGCCAGTATTGGCAGCGGTGATCCTTTTCTTCATCCCACGCGACCAGGATGACCTTGTGCGTTGGGGAGCTTTTGTGTTCAGTTTCATCCCCTTTGTGCTGTCTTTGGCACTGTGGTTCGGATTTGATGCGGGCCAGGCGGGATTTCAGTTTGAGGAAAAGGCCATTTGGTATGCAGCCATCGGCTCTTCTTACCACTTAGGGGTAGATGGCATCTCCATTACGATGGTCTTGCTCACCACATTGCTCACACCATTGGCGGTTCTGGCATCCTTCAGCATTAAAGAGAACGTCAAGGCGTATATGATGTTGTTCTTCTTGCTGGAATTGGGCATGTTGGGAGTTTTCCTTTCGTTGGATTTGCTACTCTTCTTCGTGTTTTGGGAGTTCGGTCTGGTGCCGATGTACTTCCTGATCAACCAATGGGGCAGCGAAAAAGGCGAGCGAGAAATCTGGGGCGGGCGCAAGATTCCTGCTCGGACGTATGCTTCCTTCAAGTTTATGATCTACACAATGGCTGGCTCGCTCGGGTTGCTGCTGGCAATCCAAATGATCGGCGTGGCAGTTCGAACCTACGACATGACACAGCTCTTTTTGATATGGCCCGGTCTGCGTGAGCTTCCCAACGTGCCTTTGGGCTTATCGATCAGTGTGGTGAAATCGATCGCTTTTTGGGCCTTTGCGATTGCCTTCGCCATCAAAGTGCCGGTGTGGCCCTTCCACACCTGGCTACCCGATGCCCACACCGAAGCACCCACCGCGGGCTCGATGATCCTGGCAGGGGTGTTGCTCAAGCTGGGCGCTTACGGATTTTTACGCCTGGTGCTGCCTTTATACCCGGTGGAGGCCAAATATTTCGCCGGGGCCTTGGGTTTCCTGGCGGTAATGGCAATCATCTTCGGGGCCTTCGCCTCTTACGGCCAAAACGATTTCAAGCGCCTGGTGGCGTATTCTTCGGTGAATCACATGGGCTTTGTGGTGCTCGGCATCGCTGCTGCAGCTTTCGCCAGCGGCACCCAGGATGCGAGGATCGCTTTGAACGGGGCGGTGCTGCAAATGTTCAACCATGGCCTCTCCGCAGCGGGAATGTTCTTTCTGGTAGGTGTGATCTACGAGCGCACCCACACCCGCAACCTCGATGAATTTGGCGGATTATTCCCGTTGGTTCCCGTTTATGGCGGCATTTTGATGTTTACCTCCATGGCATCGTTGGGTTTACCAGGATTGAATGGTTTCATCTCCGAGTTCCTGGTAGTGCGAGGCGCCTGGCCAATCTTTACACTCTACACGGCTCTGGCAATGATCGGGCTTTTGTTCACAGGCCTTTACATTTTGCGAGGGCTCAAGCAGGTATTGCAAGGTCCGTTAAACGAGCACTGGGTAGGACACTTGACCGAAATCAACACGCGCGAGATTTTCGTCATCGTCCCTCTGATGATCTTGATGCTGTGGATTGGCATCTGGCCCGGATGGATTCTGGATGTGATTAATAAGGCAGTGGTGATGCTATTCTAAGAGCAGGGGAAAAGGGATAGGGTATTCGCTGTCCCGATTCCTTTCCCCCTTTCCCATGTTTTGAGGTGATCCATGCAATTTCCTATTCTAAGCGTTATCATCTTTACCCCCATCGTAGCAGCTGTGTTGATTTTGTTCATCCCGGCGGAACGAAAGACCGAGGTGCGCATGACAGCCCTGGCAGCAGCAACATTTGCCTTGCTGCTTTCCCTGTGGGCGTACTTTTCCTACGATGTCTCTGCAGGGGGATACCAATTGTTGGAGAAATACACCTGGCTGCCCGCCCTGGGGATTTCCTACCAGGTGGGTATTGATGGGATGAATGCCCCCCTGATATTGCTGACCGGTGTGGTGATGTTCACCGGTGTGCTCATCTCCTGGGGCATCGATGACCGCCCGCGCGAGTTTTTCGCTTTTCTTTTTATCCTGGCGACGGGTGTCTTCGGTGTATTTGTTGCGCTGGATTTGTTTATGTTGTTCTTCTTCTATGAAATCGCCGTCTTTCCCATGTACTTATTGATTGCGATCTGGGGATGGAAGGAAACGCGCGAGTATGCGGCGATGAAACTGACCCTGTACCTGTTCATCGGCTCCGTGATTGCCCTGGTTGGCGCGCTGGCGATGTACTTCTCGTCTGGGTTGGGCACGTTTGATATGTTAGCCCTGGAGCAAGCGGGCTTTTCCACGCGATTCCAGCAAATATGGTTTCCATTCGTCTTCTTCGGTTTCGCTGTGCTAGGGGGCATTTTCCCCTTCCATAACTGGTCGCCCGATGGCCACGTGGCAGCGCCTACGGCTGTCTCCATGTTCCACGCGGGTGTGCTGATGAAATTGGGAGCATTCGCCGCCCTGCGGGTGGGCATCATGCTCATGCCAGAAGGCGCCAAGATGCATATGCCCTGGATTATCCTGTTATCGCTGGTAAATGTGGTGTATGGAGCATACATCGCAAGCGTTCAAAACGATTTCAAATACGTCATCGGTTTCTCGTCCGTCTCTCACATGGGCCTGGTGGCGATGGGATTTGCTACCTTGACCCGAAATGGGATGATTGGGGCAGGGGTGCAAATGTTCTCGCACGGGGTGATGACGGCTCTCTTCTTTGCTGTGGTGGGGATGGTGTATGACCAGGCGCACACGCGTGATATCCCGCGTCTTAGCGGTTTCCGTAAGGTGATGCCACTCGTGGCAGTAGCGTTCATTGTGGGTGGTTTGGTATCGATGGGTATGCCGGGATTTTCGGGATTTATTGCCGAATTTCCGATCTTTATGGGTGTGTGGGAATCGCACCCGTGGATCGCTATCGTAGCCGCTATTTCGATTGTGATCACAGCATCCTATATTATCCGCATCATCGGGAAGGTGTTTTTCGGGACGATACCGGAGGAGTTCGATCATCACGTCCACGATGTAACTGTTTTGGACAAAGTGGCGTTGGTTTTCCTATCCGGTATCCTGATCATCGTGGGTGTGTACCCCTCCATCATGGTGCCGATGGTCGAATCGGGCGTGGATAAAATCCTGGCCCTGTTGGGAGGTGCGTAAGTGGATACGAGTCTATTCGCAGGGAGTGTTAATGCGAGCATGATCCTGGCGGTTTTACCAGAGATTCTGTTGTTGGTTTTGGCGCTGGTGGTGTTAGCCCTGGATTTGAGCCTGCGCGACGAACAGCGCAGCAGCCTGGGTTGGATCACCGCTGGCGGCTTGCTGGTGACGATCCTGATAAGCCTGGCAGTGGGTCGACCGGGAGCCGAATCACGCTTTGTATGGGGCGGCATGCTGCGCCACGATTGGTTGGGTTTCACCTTTAAGATGATGTTCCTGTTTGCAGCAGCGATTACAGCGTTATTTTCAAGCGAGCTGGCGCGCATGGGAAAGCGGGGTGAATTCTACCTGCTGATGCTGGCGTCTACCCTCGGAATGAATCTGATGGCCTCCTCGGCTGACCTGATCATGCTCTACCTGGCGATTGAGACCACCTCGATACCCCTTTATGTATTGGCTGGTTTCCTGACACGGGATGAAAAATCCACGGAATCGGGTTTCAAGTATTTACTCTTTGGCGCGATGACATCTGCTGTGATGCTGTACGGCTTCAGTCTGTTGTTTGGTTTTGCTGGCACCTCAAGCATTTACGGGTTGGCACAGGGAATATCCAGCGGTCAGCTACCCACAGGCGCGCTATTCGGCTGCCTGCTGCTTATCCTGGTGGGTTTCGGCTTCAAGATATCTGTTGTGCCCCTGCATTTTTGGGCGCCGGATGTATATGAAGGCGCTCCGACCCCAATCGCGGGTTTCCTCTCCACCGCCTCCAAGGCTGCCGGGTTTGCGGTACTGATGCGCGTGCTGTTGGCAGCCTTCCCGCTCAACAGCGAAATTGCCGGGTATTGGGTGGCAATTGCTGCGGTGCTCTCCACAGTGACGATGACCGTGGGCAACTTCCTGGCTTTGGCTCAGAAGAATATCAAGCGCATGCTGGCTTATTCCTCCATCGCGCATGCAGGCTATGCCCTGATCGGCGTAGTGGCTGCCTCGCAACTGGGGATGACCAGTGTGGTGTTCTACCTGGTAGCTTACATCTTCACCAACCTGGCAGCTTTTGGTGTTGTTGCTGCGTTTGGGCGTGTGGCGGGCTCGGATGACATTGCGGCTTATGCGGGGATGAGCCGGCGTTCGCCCTGGTTGGCCCTGGCGCTCATGGTGGCTTTCCTTTCGCTGGCGGGTATGCCGCCTTTCGGTGGCTTTATCGTCAAGTTCGCGGTATTCGCCGCGGCTGTGAATGCCAACCTGATCTGGTTGGCTTTTGTGGGCGTAATCAACTCCATCATCGGGTTGTACTACTATTTGACCGTGCTCAAAGTGGTTTACCTGTATCGCTCCGAAGAAGAAGAAAAGCCACTTCCGGTGCCTGCTTCGCATACCCTGGCGTTAGGACTGTTGGTTGTAGGCATCATTCTGATCGGTACTGTGCTTGCGCCATGGTTTGGAATGTCGAATACAGCAGCGGCAGGGTTGTTTTAGGAGGGCAGTTATTGGCGGTCAGCTATTAGCTGTCAGCTATTGGCTATTAGCTATTGGCTATTAGCTATTGGTTAATCCCTTCTGGTGGAATGACCTGAGGATGTGATGCAGGATTTTCGAAAGCTGAAAGTATGGGAGCGAAGTCATAAGATAGCTCCAGAAATCTATCGGAGGACTGATGATTTTCCACGGAGTGAAATTTTTGGCCTTACTAGCAATTACGTCGGTCAAGCATCTCTATAGCTGCCAACATCGCCGAGGGATGCGGCAGAGGTAGCGATGCAGA
>Ga0105106_10002419_pt1 | contig 13457 bp, 11 predicted proteins | sample PPLLaktember2015_5_FD_79109 | JGI IMG/M metagenome (GOLD analysis project Ga0105106, IMG submission 79109) | Freshwater sediment microbial communities from Prairie Pothole Lake near Jamestown, North Dakota, USA - PPLs Lake P8 Core (1) Depth... | ecosystem: Environmental > Aquatic > Freshwater >...
GGGGTAGCGGAGTCGTTCACGGTCGGGAAGCTTAGGGGTCGGGGCGGAGAGCCCGGGCCGGCCGGCCGGCCGGGATCGCGGTTCGGGGCGGCGCGCGACGGACCGAAGATAGCACGGGGGCCGTGCCGGAAAGACCCTTGAAAACACGGTGGTTTCCCCCAAGTTCCTAAGCAAAGCCGTCCCGCCCGGGACCGGGAGGAGATTCCATGCGCTTCGACAAGCTCACTACCAAGTTCCAGCAGGCCCTCGCCGACGCCCAGAGCGCCGCGTTGGCCAACGACAACGGGTTCATCGAACCGCCGCACCTGCTCGCGGCGCTGCTCGCCCAGGAGGACGGCGGCACATCGTCGCTGCTCGCCCGGGCGGGCGTCGCGGTGCCGCGTCTCCAGACGGCGCTCAAGGCCGCGATCGCCCGCCTGCCCAAGGTCGAGGGCACCGGCGGCGAGATCACCGTCTCGCGCGACCTCAACAACCTGTTCAACCTCACCGACAAGGAAGCGACGAAGCGGGGCGACCAGTTCATCGCCTCGGAACTCTTCCTGCTCGCCGCCGCCGACGACAAGGGTGAGACCGGCCGGCTGCTGCGCGAGGCGGGCGTGAACCGCAAGTCGCTCGAGTCCGCGATCGATGCCGTGCGCGGCGGCGCGGGCGTCGACAGCCAGGAGGCCGAAGGCCAGCGCGAGGCGTTGAAGAAGTACACGATCGACCTCACCGACCGCGCGCGCCTGGGCAAGCTCGACCCGGTGATCGGCCGCGACGACGAGATCCGCCGCACGATCCAGATCCTGCAGCGGCGCACTAAGAACAATCCGGTGCTGATCGGCGAGCCGGGCGTGGGCAAGACGGCCATCGTCGAGGGCCTGGCGCAGCGCATCGTCGACGGCACGGTGCCGGAAACGCTCAAGAACAAGCGCGTGCTTTCGCTCGACATGGCGCAGCTCCTCGCCGGCGCCAAGTACCGCGGCGAGTTCGAGGAGCGCCTGAAGGCGGTCCTCAAGGACATCGCGGCCGACGAAGGCCGCACGATCGTCTTCATCGACGAACTCCACACGATGGTCGGCGCCGGCAAGGCCGAAGGCGCGATCGATGCCGGCAACATGCTGAAGCCCGCGCTCGCCCGCGGCGAGCTGCACTGCGTGGGCGCGACCACCCTCGACGAGTACCGCAAGTACATCGAGAAGGACGCGGCACTCGAGCGCCGCTTCCAGAAGGTGCTGGTCGACGAGCCGTCGGTGGAGGCGACGATCGCGATCCTGCGCGGCCTGCAGGAGCGCTACGAGATCCACCACGGCGTCGAGATCACCGACCCGGCGATCGTCGCCGCGGCGGAGCTCTCGCACCGCTACATCACCGACCGCTTCCTGCCCGACAAGGCGATCGACCTGATCGACGAGGCCGGGGCGCGGATCAAGATGGAGATCGACTCCAAGCCCGAGTCGATGGACAAGCTCGACCGCCGGCTGATCCAGTTGAAGATCGAGCGCGAAGCGGTGAAGAAGGAGACCGACGACGCATCGAAGAAGCGCCTCGCCGCGATCGAGGACGAGATCGCCAAGCTCGAGCGCGAGTACGCCGACCTCGAGGAAGTGTGGAAGGCCGAGAAGGCCAATGTCGCCGGCACGCAGCACATCAAGGAGGAGATCGACAAGATCAAGCTCCAGATGGAGGACGCGCGCCGCAAGGGCGACTGGCAGCGGATGTCCGAGCTCCAGTACGGCCAGTTGCCGCAGCTCGAGGCGCAATTGAAGAAGGCCGACGAGGCGGCGACCGGCGGCGCCAAGCCCACGCTGCTGCGCACCCAGGTCGGCGCCGAGGAGATCGCCGAGGTCGTCTCGCGCGCGACTGGCATCCCCGTGTCGAAGATGATGCAGGGCGAGCGCGACAAGCTGCTGCAGATGGAGGACGCGTTGCACAAGCGCGTCGTCGGCCAGAACGAGGCGGTCCGGCTCGTCTCCGACGCGATCCGCCGCTCGCGCTCGGGGCTCGCCGACCCGAACCGCCCCTACGGCTCGTTCCTGTTCCTCGGGCCGACCGGCGTGGGCAAGACCGAGCTCTGCAAGGCGCTCGCCGAGTTCCTGTTCGACTCCGAGCAGCACATGATCCGGGTCGACATGTCCGAGTTCATGGAGAAGCACTCGGTGGCGCGGCTGATCGGCGCGCCGCCCGGGTACGTGGGCTACGAGGAGGGCGGCCACCTCACCGAGGCCGTGCGCAGAAAGCCGTACTCGGTGATCCTGCTCGACGAGGTCGAGAAGGCCCATCCGGACGTCTTCAACGTGCTGCTGCAGGTGCTCGACGACGGACGCATGACCGACGGGCAGGGCCGCACCGTGGACTTCAAGAACACGGTGATCGTGATGACCTCCAACCTCGGCTCGCACAAGATCCAGCAGCTGACCGACGAGGGTTCCGAGCAGGCACTGATCAAGATCGCGGTGATGGCCGAGGTCAAGGCCAACTTCCGTCCGGAGTTCGTGAACCGCATCGACGAGATCGTCGTGTTCCACCCGCTCTCGGAGAAGCAGATCGGCGACATCGCCAAGATCCAGCTCGCGGGACTCGAGTCGCGGCTCGCCAAGCTCGAGATCAGGCTCGACCTCAAGGAGGCCGCGCTCAAGGTCGTCGCCGCGGCGGGCTTCGATCCGGTTTACGGCGCGCGGCCGCTCAAGCGGGCCATCCAGCAGCAGATCGAGAACCCGCTCGCCAAGGAGATCCTCTCCGGGCACTATGCCGCGGGCGACACCGTGACGGTCGGCGCGACCGGTGGGGAGATCACGTTCGCGAAGACCGGTGCGTAGTGGGCGGGCCGGTCGCTTCGCCTCTGCAACGCGCGCGCGGCACGTCGTGACGCGCGTTGGGGCGATGGCAGCTCGACTGGCGTGGCACGTGTCGCCGCGGCCCGACAGCTGCACGCGCGGGGAACTTCACGCGGGGAGACGGGGTCCATTGCAGGCGTCGGGCTGACTCCTCCCGGCGCTTGCAAGCTCGGCCTCTCCCCCCGCGAGGCCCCGCGGCGCGACGATCCGTACCGGATCTCGCGCCGCGGTGCGGCATGCAAGCCGTCGCGTATGCTTGCACGATGTCCGCCTGCGGCAGCCACCACGCGCGCGAGCCTTCACCGTGGATCGTGCGCTTTGCGCATCTCGTCCCGGTGCACGCGCGTGTGCTCGACCTCGCCTGCGGCCACGGTCGGCACGCACGTTTCTTCGCCGGGCGCGGCGCGCGCGTGCTCGCGGTCGATCGCGATGCCGACGCACTGTCCACGCTCGCCGACACCCGCGGGGTCGACACGCGTGTCGCCGATCTGGAGGCTGGAGGCTGGCCCCTGGGCGACGAGCGCTTCGACGCGATCGTGGTGACGAACTACCTGCACCGGCCGCTGTTCGCGCCGATGCTCGCCGCGCTCGCGCCCGACGGGGTGCTGCTCTACGAGACGTTCGCGGCGGGGCACGAAGCCTATGGACGGCCGTCGAACCCGGCCTTCCTGCTCGAGCGGAACGAGCTCGCGGAGGTACTGGGGAAGCGCCTGACGATTGTCGCCTTCGAGCAGGGCCACTCGAGCACGCAAGGGCACGACGCGGTCGTCCAGCGCGTAGCCGCGGTCGGGACGGCGCGTGCGTGGCCGCCCCTGCTGCAGGCCGATGCCGGCGTCGCAGCGTGAATGGAGCGAATCGGGGTAAAATCACATATTTAGCGATGTCGACCCCAATGCTCACTGGAAGCCTTGTCGCGATCGTCACCCCGATGCGCCCAGGGGGCGCGCTCGACCTCGACGCCCTGCGCTCGCTCATCGACTGGCACGTCGCCGAGGGTACCGCCGGCATCGTGATCGTCGGCACTACCGGCGAGTCGCCGACGGTCGATTGGGACGAGCACTGCCTGCTGATCAAGACGGCGGTCGAGCACGCCGGCAAGCGCGTGCCGGTGATCGCCGGCACCGGCGCCAACTCGACGCGCGAAGCGATCGAACTCACCGAGTACGCGAAAAAGGTCGGCGCGGCTTTCTGTCTGTCAGTCGTTCCCTACTACAACAAGCCGACGCAGGAGGGCCTCTACCGGCACTTCGCCGAGATCGCGAAGGTCGGCCTGCCGGTGATCCTCTACAACGTACCCGGCCGCACGGTCGCCGACCTGTCGAACGAAACCGTGCTGCGCCTCGCCGAGGTGCCCGGGATCGTCGGGCTGAAGGACGCCACCGCGGACATCGGTCGCGGCAGCGAGCTCTTGCGCGGGCTGAACGCGAAGGGCCACACCGGTTTCGCCGTCTACAGCGGCGAGGACATCACCGCGCTGCCGTTGATGATGATGGGCGGCCACGGGGTGATCTCGGTCACCGCGAACGTCGCGCCGCGGCTGGTGAGCGCGATGTGCAAGGCGGCGCTCGGCGGCGACTACGCGCTGGCGCGCGCCACGAACGACCGCCTGCTGCCGCTGCACCGCAAGTTGTTCGTCGAGGCGAACCCGATTCCCGTCAAGTGGGCCCTGGCCGAGATGGGCCGGATCGGAGGCGAGCTGCGGCTGCCGCTCGTGCCGCTGTCTCCCCAGTTCCACGACACCGTCCGCTCCGCGCTGCGCGAAGCGGGGTGTCTCTCGTAATACGGAAAGCCGATGGACGCTGTGTACTGCACGCTGCGGCGAGTTGCCGCGCTCTCGGTGATCGCCGCGGTTGCCGCCGCCCTCGCGGGCTGCGAGACGTTCGGCAGCAACACCAGCATGGGCAAGCGCATCGACTACAAGTCGACGAGCTCGGCGCCCGCGCTGGAGATTCCGCCCGACCTCGATACGCCCCGCTTCGACGACCGCTTCAGTGCGCCGACGACCGCGAGCGGGCTCGCCGCCCAGCAGTCGGGCGGGCGCGCCAAGCAGACCGAACTGCTGCCGCAGAACCCCGATGCGCGCCTCGTGCGCGCGGGCACCGAGCGCTGGCTGGTGGTGAAGGTCGCGCCCGAGCAGGCGTGGAACACGGCGCGGCAATTCTGGACCGACCTCGGGTTCGTGGTCGCGGTCGAACAGCCGGCGATTGGCGTGATGGAGACCGACTGGGCCGAGAACCGCGCCGAGATTCCCAACGATCCGGTGCGCAACCTGATCGGCAAGTACATCGACATTTTCTACACGACCTACAAGCGCGACAAGTTCCGCACGCGCATCGAGCGCGGCATCGAGCCGGGGACGGTCGAAGTCTTCATCTCGCACCGCGGCATGGAGCAGGTGCCGACGACCAAGATCGACGGCGGATCCCCTGCCGCGTTCGCGTGGGCGGTGCTGCCGCCGAATCCCAACGTCGAGGCCGAGATGCTCGGGCGGATGATGCTGCGCTTCGGCGCTCCGCAGCCGGCCGTCACCGCGGCGCTCGCCACGACGGCGGCTCCGGCGCCGGGGCAGCCGGCCGCGGCCGACAAGGCACGTCTCGAGCGATCCCCCGACGGCACCGTGAAGCTCGTCATCGACGACTCCTTCGACCAGGCGTGGCGCCGGGTGGGCCTCGCGCTCGACCGCACGGGCTTCACCGTGGTCGACCGCGATCGCACGAGCGGCCTCTACTACGTTCGCTATGCCGATCCGGATTCCGATGCGACGAAGGCCCGCGAAGCGGGCTGGCTCGACAAGCTGATGTTCTGGAAGACCGACGACAAGGACCGCCCCGAGCAATACCGGATCAAAGTTGCCGAGGAGCCGCCCAAGTCGGCGGTGACGGTCCAGGATCCGAAGGGTGCGACCGACCGGTCGGCGAACAGCGAGCGCATCCTCGCGCTGCTGCGCGAGCAGCTCCGCTAGCGCGGGCACGTCGCGTCTTGCGACCGGACGGACACGCGCCGCGGTGATGCGCTTCGCTTCGCTCGGCTCGGGTAGCGAGGGCAACGGGCTCGTTGTCGAGTCGGGAGCGACGCGGGTCCTCGTCGATTGCGGGTTCGGGGTGCGCGAGACGGCCTCGCGCCTCGCCCGACTCGGCCTGGCGCCCGGCGACGTCACCGCGATCTTCATCACCCACGAGCACTCCGACCACGTCGGCGGCGTCGCGGCGTTCGCCGCGCGCCACGACATCCCGGTGTGGCTCACGTTCGGCACGCTCGACGCCGTGTGCGAGCGCCTGGCCGACGTGCCGAGGGTGTACTCGTTCGACTCGCACGACGTCCTCGCGATCGGCGAGCTCGAGGTGCGGCCGTTCCCGGTGCCCCACGACGCACGCGATCCGGTGCAGTACGTGGTGAGCGACGGCGCCGCGCGCCTCGGTGTGCTGACCGACCTGGGTGTCATCACTGCGCATGTCGAGGCGAGCCTCACTGGCTGCGACGCGCTGGTGCTCGAGTGCAACCACGACGACGCGATGCTCGCCGGCGGCCGCTATCCGTATCCGCTCAAGCAGCGCATCGCGGGGCGACTGGGGCATCTGTGCAACGACGCGGCTGCGGAGCTCTTGCGCTCGCTCGACACGTCGCGACTGCGGCACGTCGTTGCCGCGCACCTCTCGAAGGAAAACAACACGCCGGAGCTCGCGCGCGCCGCGCTGGCCGGCGCGCTCGGATGCGCGCAGGACTGGATCGGCATCGCCGACCAGGCGGCGGGTTTCGACTGGCGGTCGCTGTAGCGCGAACACGGAGAACGACATGGACAAGCTCACTGAAAACCGCCGGGAGCTCTACCGCGGCAAGGCCAAGACGGTCTTCGCAACCGACGATCCGAACATCCTCGTGATGCACTACCGCGACGACGTCTCGGCGTTCGACGGCGCGAAGCTCGCCAAGCTCGAGCTGAAGGGCGAGACCAACAACCGCATCAACGCGCACGTGATGGGATTGCTCGCCCAGGCCGGCGTCAAGACCCACTTCGTGCGGCTCCTGAACGAGCGCGAGTCGCTGGTGAAGGCGATGAAGATGCTGCCGGTCGAGTGCGTGGTGCGCAACGTCGTCGCCGGCTCGATGGCCAAGCGCTATGGCATCGAGGAGGGCACGAAGCTCCTGGAGCCGATCTTCGAGTTCTTCCTGAAGAGCGACGCGCTGCACGACCCGCTGGTGAACGACGACCACATCCGCGTGCTCGGCTGGGCGACGCCCGACGAGATTGCGCAGATGAAGGCGCTCACGCACAAGGTCAACGGCGTGCTGAAGCCACTGTTCGCCGACGCGGGCATCGATCTCGTCGACTACAAGCTGGAGTTCGGCCACACTCTCGACGATCCGAAGGGACCGGTCGTGCTGGGCGACGAGTTCACGCCCGACGGCTGTCGGCTGTGGGACGCGAAGACCGGCGAGAAGATGGACAAGGACCGCTTCCGCCGCGACCTCGGCAGCGTGATCGAGCACTACCGCGAGGTCGCGAAGCGAATCGGCGTACCGCTCTGACCATCGGTCAAGAAGTAGGGTCAGACCCTACTTTCGCTGCTTTCGGCGCGACGATCTACAAGCCCAGCACGGAGCCGCCGAGCGCCGGCTCGCCCGTCGCCCAGATCTCCTCGAAGCGATTGACCAGGGGTTTCGCGGCCTGCGGCATCTCGATCGCGAGCGTCGCGCCCGGCTGGTCGACGTGGTGGCGATGCAGGTAATGCCGGCCGTCGGCGATGACCAGCGCGTCCGAGGCGTGCCGCGCCTCCGTGCCGGTGCGCCAGATGGCCATCGCGTGCGCGTAGATCTTGAGCAGCGCCAGCAGCCGCGGGCACGCGGTCTCGAGATGGCGCGTGTCATGCACGATGATCGACAGGCGGACGTTGCGCGAGCGGCGCAGGAAGCGCGTGAGCCGCTCCGCGCGGTCGGCACCGTTCCATCCGCCCTCGACGAGGTCGCGGTCGAATACCTGCAGCGTGCTCTGCGCGAGGTCGATCAGCCCGTCGATCGCGCGCGACTGCTCCGCGCTGCCCTGGACGCGAATTTCCTGCGGGTCCGGACGTGCTTCAGGAGGCGGGGGCGAGGAAGCCATGGCGGTACCACTCGTGGAGGAGCGAGACGGTTAGCTTCGGCAGCGCGGCGCACGCGGACCCCGGCAGCACGCGATCGTTGGCGAGCCGCGCCAATGCATCGCGACGCTCGGCGGGCCAAGCGACGGCCTCGCCGTTGACGTAGAGCGCGTCGTCGTCATAGAGGAGTTGCGTGCGACGGTCGAGGACGATGCCGCGCGACGCGACGCGACGGGCGAAGCCGGCGCGCGGCAGCGGCGACTGCGGCGGAGCGAAGAACACCGAGGGCTTCGGTTCCGACAGGAAGGTGCCGAGGAAGCGCGCGAGCGCCGGGGCATCCCATCGCACCGCCGACAGCATCTTCGTCACGCGGCGCTGCATCGCGGCGCCGATGCGTGCCGGCTCGCGGGTCCTCGCGAGGTCGGGGTCGGCGTAGCGGCCCTCGAGCGCGATCTCGTCGCGCAGGAAGTCGAGGAACGCCGTGGCGATCTCCTGCGCGGAGGCGGCGCGAAAGCCGATCGAATAGGTCGTGCACTCGTCGACCGCGATGCCGTCGTGCGCGTATTGCGGCGGCAGGTACAGCATGTCACCGGGCGCGAGCACCTCGTCGTGCCCGGGCGAGAACCGGCGCAGGATCTTGAGGGGCACGCGCGGCACCAGCGAGAGGTCGTCCTGGCGGCCGTAGCGCCAGCGTCTCCGGCCGAAGCCCTGCAGCAGGAAGACGTCGTACGAGTCGAAGTGCGGGCCGACGCCGCCTCCCGGCACGGCGTAGCTCACCATCAGGTCGTCGAGTCGCGCGAACGGCAGGAAGGCGAAGCGGCGCAGAAGCGCATCCGCCGCTTCGAGATGCAGGTTGAGGCCCTGCACCAGCAAGGTCCAGTCGCGCGGCGGCAGTCCGCGGAAGTCCCCGCGGCGAAACGGACCGTGCGCGAGCGACCAGCGCCGGCCCTCCCGCACCACCAGCCGCGACTCGACGTCGTCGCGCATCGCGAGCCGCTGCAGCGCCGCGGCATCGGCGAGGCCCGCGAAGTCGGGGACCGCGGCGCGAACGAGTCGCGCCTCCTTCTGCCAGTGCCGGCGCAGGAAGGAGGCGACGGAAAGCCCGCCGAGGAGCGAGCGCGTCGTGTCCGTCATGTCGCGGATTATAGGTCGGCCGGTGCCACGACCGGTGCGCGCTACAATGCCGGACCGCAGCGAAGAGACCTGCTCCCGGCGCCGCGGACTTCACCCCTGCCGAGGCCCCGATGAACATCTTCGCCAACACCGTCGTCTCGATCACGTTCAAGCTCTTCGACGACAAGAACGCCGTGATCGAGGAGACCCGCGAGCCGGTCACCTACCTCCACGGCGGCCACTCGGGCATGTTCCCGAAGGTCGAAGAGGCGCTCAACTTCAAGCAGGTGGGCGACTCGGTTTCGGTATCCCTCGAGCCCGACGACGCGTTCGGCGAATACGACCCCGAGATGATCCGCATGGAGGCGGTGGATACCCTGCCACCCGATGTCGCGATCGGTGGCCACCTCGTGGCGGAGGAGAACGGCGAGGAGCACGTCTGGCGCGTCACCAGCATCGCGGACGGCAAGGCGGTGCTCGACGGCAACCACGAGCTCGCGGGGCAGCGGCTGCGTTTCGATGCCACCGTCGTCGAGATCCGCCCCGCGACGCAGGAAGAGATCGCGCACGGCCACGTGCACGGGCCGCACGGGCACCATCACTGAGGGTCAGTCGCGGGCGCGGAAAAGTAGGGTCAGACTCGACTTTCCGCTCTCGCAGTCTGCGACATCTGGCGCCAGGGCGCGGAAAGTCGAGTCTGACCCTACTTTTCGCCGGCGAGCCGCTTGAGCTCGTAGAGCGCCTCGAGCGCCTCGCGCGGCGAGAGCGCGTCGGGGTCGAGCGCGGCGATGCGCTCGGCGAGCGCTTCGGCGCGTGCCGTCTCCGGTGCCGCGGACGTCGTCGCGGGCGGCGCGGCGAACAGGTCCGGCTGGCCATCGGCCCTCGCGTTGAACTGATCGAGGCGCGCGAGATAGGCGCGCGCCTGCCTGACCGTGTCGCCGGGCACGCCGGCGAGCTTTGCCACCTGCAGGCCGTAGCTGCGATTCGCCGGTCCTTCCTCGACCGCGTGCAGGAACACGATGCCGTCGCGATGCTCGACCGCGTCGAAGTGCACGTTGGCGCATCCCTCGATCTCCGCGGCGAGCGCAGTGAGTTCGAAGTAGTGCGTCGCGAAGAGCGTCAGGCTGCGATTCTTCTCCGCGAGGTGATGGGCGATCGCCCACGCGAGCGCCAGGCCGTCGAACGTGGACGTGCCGCGCCCGATCTCGTCGATCAGCACGAGGCTGCGCGGGGTCGCCCGGTTCAGGATGTAGGCCGCCTCGGTCATCTCGACCATGAACGTCGAGCGCCCGCCGGCGAGATCGTCGGCGGCACCGATGCGCGTGAAGATCGCGTCGAGGGGGCCGATCGTCGCTTCGGCGGCCGGCACGAACACGCCGCAATGGGCGAGCAGCCCCACCACCGCGGCCTGCCGCATGTACGTGGACTTGCCGCCCATGTTGGGGCCGGTGACGACCAAGAGCCGCCGGTCGCGGCCGAGCACGAGATCGTTGGGGATGAAGTTCCCGACCTGTCGCTCGACGACCGGGTGGCGCCCCCCGAGGATCGTGATGCCGCCCTCGCTGGAAAAGCGCGGACGCGACAAACGCAGTGCCTGCGCCCGCTCGGCGAGCGCGGTGAGTACGTCGAGATCGGCGAGCGCGTCGGCCGCTTGCTGCAACGCCGGGATCGCGGGGGCCAGGTCGGCAAGCAGTACCTCGAAGAGTTGCTTCTCGCGCGCGAGCGCGCGCTCCTGCGCAGACAGCGCCTTGTCCTCGAAGGTCTTGAGCTCGGGTGTGATGTAGCGCTCGGCATTCTTGAGCGTCTGCCGGCGCCGGTACTCGGCGGGCACGCGCTCGACATGGGCATTGGTGACCTCGATGTAGAAGCCGTGCACGCGGTTGAACTCGACCTTGAGGTTCGGGATGCCGGTGCGCTCGCGCTCGCGGCGCTCGAGGTCGACCAGGAACTCGCCGCAGTGCGCGTCGATGCCACGCAGCTCGTCCAGCGCCTCGTCGAAGCCCGGGGCGATGACGCCGCCGTCGCGCAGGTTCGTAGCAGGCTCGGGCGCGATGGCCCGCGCGAGCAGCGCGGCCCACTGGACGTCGAGTCCCAGTGCATGACGAGCGACGGCGAGCAGCGGTACCTCGATGCCGTCGAGCAGCGCCGCGACGGCCGGCACCGCGGCGAGCGTGTCGCGCAATCCCGCGAGATCGCGCGGGCGCGCGGTGAGGAGGGCAATGCGCGACGCAATGCGTTCGACGTCCGCGGTGCGCTTCAGCCGCTCGGCGACGGAGGCGCGGACGTCGGGGCGCTCGAGCAACGCTTCGGTGGCGTCGTGGCGGCTCGCGGCGCGCGATGGATCGGCGAGCGGCTGGGTGAGCCACTGACGCAGCCGCCGGCTGCCTGCGGCGGTCACGCAGGCATCGAAGAGCGACAGCAACGTCGGCGCGGGCTCGCCGCCCAGCGTTGCGGTGATCTCGAGGTTGCGGCGGGTGGCCGGATCGAGCGCCAGGAACTCGCCGCGTTGCTCGACCCGCATCTCGCGCACGTGCGACAGCGCGGTCTGCTGGGTCGCGCTCGCGTAGGCCACGAGGGCGCCCGCTGCAGACACGGCAAGCGGCACTTCGCTCGCCCCGTAGGCGCCGAGGTCACGGGTGCCGAGCTGGCGCGCGAGCGCCTGCTCGGCCGAGGCACGGTCGAAGTGCCACGCAGGCAGGGCCCGCGCCGGCACCGCGCGGCCACGCATCGATGGCGCGGGCAGATCCTCGGGCAGCAGCAGTTCGGCCGGTTCGATCCGCTCGAGTGTCGCGGTCGCCTCCGCCAGCGGGCCTTCGGACAGGGTGAGTGCGCCCGACGCAAGATTGAGCCAGGCGACTCCGGCACGCTTCCCCTCGGAAAGATACGCCGCGAGCAGGCTGTCGCGCCGCGCGTCGAGCAGGTTGGCGTCGGTGATCGTCCCCGGCGTGACGATGCGCGCCACCTTGCGCTCCACGGGTCCTTTCGACGTCGCCGGGTCGCCGTACTGCTCGACGATCACCACCGACTCGCCGGTCTTCATCAGCTTCGCGAGGTGCTGCTCGACCGCGTGGAACGGCACGCCGGCCATGGGGATCGGCGCCCCGGCCGAGGCGCCCCGCGAGGTGAGCGTGATGTCGAGCAGCCGCGCCGCGCGCTCGGCGTCGGCGTAGAAGAGCTCGTAGAAGTCGCCCATCCGGTAGAAGACGAGCTTGTCCGGATGATCCGCCTTGACGCGCAGGTACTGCTGCATCATCGGCGTGTGCGCCGCGAGCGGCGCGCGCTCGGGCGGGAGCGCCGCGGCGGGAACGCGGGGCGGCGCGGCGGCAGTCATCCCGCGATTATACGAACGCCAAAAAAAACGGAGCCCACGAGAGGCTCCGTTTCCGGTTGGGCGCGTTCCCTCAGGGCTTGCGGCGGCGCATGACTCCTGCGGCAGCGGCGGCAAGACCCAGCAGAGCGAGCGAGCCCGGCTCGGGAACCTTGAGCGGCGGGCGCAGGCCGGTGATCAGGTCCTGGCCGTTTTCGCCCCGGGTGTGCAGCGTCATCACGAGCGCCGGATCGAGCGCGGCGGCCACGCCGTAGTTGGCGAGGATGCCATTCAGCGCGGTCACCGTTCCGGCGGCCAGTCCAGCTGCCTGGAAATTGCCGGCGGTCAGGTTGAAGGCACCGCCGTCGTCGTAAAGCGTCTCCCAGAGGCCGATCTGGATCGCCGCGGCGAGGGAGGCCGTAGATGCGTGCAACCAGTCATACGCGTCGCCGCCGGCGATGAAGGCGTTGACAGCGCCGAGGAAATTGAGCGTCGACTGCGTGACCCCGAACGGGGTGGGCGGGTTGGTGCCGAAGACCGCCGTGTACGTGTTGCCGCCGAGGAACTCGCCCAGGTCGTAGCAGTAGGCGAACATCTGGCTCGTCGAATCGACGAAGCTGCTCGAGGTCAGCTCCGGACCCGTGAATGCGGTCACGTTGCCCGTGAACCGGGCGGCCGTCGTATTGGTGGTGTATGTCCCCGTGACCGCAATGCCGTCGCCGCTGCCTACGGCCCAGCTTCCGACAGTGACCGTCGCCGCGCCGGCCGTCGCCGAGACCGCGAGCGCCGTTGCCGCCACCAAACCCCTGATTGCCTTCATTGCGTTCCTCAGTTGGTTGCCTTCTGCAAGGTACACAGCAATCGGCGGGCCAATAGTTCTAACGCAATGAATTGCCTTGAGAAAACGGATCGAGCATCACCGACAGTCGGTGTCGGCGTAAACAGTGTCGACGCTATTTCGTAAAGGTTGTCGACACATTGTGGTCCACGATTTGCCCGGCCCTGGAAAGGACCCGCTGCCGAACGTAACGGAACGTGGATGATCGACAGGTCGGCCGCTGTGGGCAGGACCTGAAGGGAGGGGCGATTGGATCCTGGACGGCGCCGCCGCGGGGCGGGCGGGCCGCTACGGCACGGGCGCGACTA
>Ga0105106_10002420_pt1 | contig 13457 bp, 10 predicted proteins | sample PPLLaktember2015_5_FD_79109 | JGI IMG/M metagenome (GOLD analysis project Ga0105106, IMG submission 79109) | Freshwater sediment microbial communities from Prairie Pothole Lake near Jamestown, North Dakota, USA - PPLs Lake P8 Core (1) Depth... | ecosystem: Environmental > Aquatic > Freshwater >...
GGCCGAGGCCGCGCACCTGCGCGACGTTCGGATGGTCGGCGAGCGAGGCCAGGCGGCGCGCCAGCAGCGCTCCCATCTCGGCAGCGCGCTCGACGAGGTGCTCGCGCTCCAGGATCTCGAGCACCTTGTCCGCCGCAGCACACGAGCCGGGATGCGCGCCGTAGGTGTAGAACATCACCTCGTCGCCGCGCTCGGCGATCGGCGCCACCACCTCCTCGCGCGCAAAGATCCCGCAGATCGGCGCGTAGCCGCCGGCGAGGCCCTTGCCGCCGACCAGCAGGTCCGGCACGACGCCCCAGTGGTCGACCGCGAACTTGCGCCCCGTGCGGCCGAAGCCGGTCATCACCTCGTCCGCGATCAGCAGCACGCCGTGGCGGCGGCAGATCTCGGCGACGCGCTGCCAGTACCCGGCGGGCGGCACCAGCGCGCCCGCCGTCGAGCCGCCGACCGGCTCCGCCACGAACGCCGCCACCGTGTCGGGCCCCTCGCGCAGGATGGTCGCCTCGAGCGCGTCGGCGCAGGCCAGCGTGCAGGCGCCCTGCGCGCGGCACAGGCCGCAGCGCAGCGGGTAGCAGGCGGGGATCTTCGGCGACTCGAACAGGAGCGGCGCGAAGGCCGCGCGGCGCCGCTCGTGCCCGCCGATCGCGAGGGTCGCGAGGGTCGTCCCGTGGTAGGAGAGCTCGCGGCCGATCACCTTCCAGCGCGACGGGCGCCCGGCGGAGACGTGGTGCTGGCGCGCCACGCGGATCGCCGCGTCCATCGCCTCGGAGCCGCCGCTCGCGAAGACGCAGCGCGTGAGGCCGGGCGGGAGCCAGCGCTCCTGCAGGCGCTCGGTGAGCCGAAGCCGGCTCGGCGTCGCGAAGGGCGGCACCACGTAGGTCTCGGTGGCCAGCGCCTCCCGCACCGCGTCGGCCACCTCGGTGCGGCCGTGCCCGACGTTTGCGACGATGGCGCCGCCCGCGGCGTCGTAGATGCGCCGCCCGTCGGGTGTGACGAGCCAGGGTCCCTCGGTCCGCGCCACCGCCACCGGCGGCGGCTCGCCGCGCGACACGAACGGCAGGCGTCGCGTGCGGGAGGGGTCCATGTCCGAGGCGAGTGTGGAGCAGGGCGAACGGCCCGGCCAGGGCCGCGTGCCGCTCGGCGCTCGCCTCTTCTTCGGCGCCGGCGCGGCGGCCGAGGGCACCCAGAACGTCGCCTTCAACGTGTTCCTGCTCTTCTACTACAACCAGGTGCTCGGCCTCAGCGGCTCCTGGACGGGCGCGGCGCTGTTCCTCGCCCTCTGCATCGACGCGCTGATGGACCCGCTCGTCGGCTCGCTCTCCGACGGCTGGCGCTCGCGCTTCGGGCGGCGGCATCCCTTCATGTACGCCTCGGCGCTGCCGCTCGCCGCGAGCTTCCTGCTGCTGTTCAGCCCGCCGGCGGGCCTCGGCGGGCCGGGCCTCTTCGCGTGGCTGCTCGCCTGCTCGGTGGGCGTAGGGGTCTCGATGACGCTCTACCAGATCCCGAGCGGCGCCATGGTGCCCGAGCTCACCTCGAACTACGACGAGCGCACGAGCCTCGTCTCCTGGCGCGTGCTGTTCGGCTGGCTCGGGGCCATCGCCGTCTCCCAGATGGGCTACCTCGTCTACTTCGGCACCCTCGCCGATGGCAGCGACGGGCGGCTCGACGCCTCGCGCTACGCGGGCTTCGGCTTCACCTGCGCGCTCGCGGCGGGAGCGGCCGTTGCGATCAGCACCCTCGGCACCCACCGCCTGATCCCGCGACTGCACGCCGTGGAGAGCGTGCCCTTCTCGATGCGGCGCTTCGGCGGCGAGCTGCGCGACGTCTTCGCCAACCGCTCGTTCCGGATGCTGCTCGGCGCGGCGCTCTTCGCTTCGGTGGCGGGCGGCTTCAGCGACGTGGTCGGCCTCTACGTCAACACCTACTACTGGGAGCTCTCCAGCGAGCAGATCGCGATCCTCGTGTACGGCATGGTCGCGTCGGTGCTGATCGGCTTCGCGGTGACGCGCCCGATCACCGAGCGCTTCGACAAGAAGGACGCGGCCCTCGGTCTCGCGGCCTTCGCGATCGCGCTCGGCCCGGCGCCGATCTTCTTGCGCCAGCTCGGCTGGTTCCCGCCGAACGGCCACGTCTCGATCGTACCGCTGCTGTTCGGCCACGCGGTGGTGCTCGTCACCTGCGTGGTGTCGATCGGCATCATCGTCGCGTCGATGATCGCCGACGTGGTCGACGAGAACGAGCTGGCGACCGGGAAGCGCCAGGAGGGCCTGTTCATGGCGACGATCGCCTTCACCACCAAGGCCACCTCGGGCCTCGGCGGCTTCTTCGCCGGGATCGCCCTCGACGCCATCGCCTTCCCGCGCGGCAGCGCGCCGGGCGGCGTGGCGGCCGAGAAGGTCGATGCCCTCGGCCTGGCGGTGGGGCCGGGCCTGATGCTGTTCTTCCTGCTGACCCTGGTGTTCCTGGCGCGCTACGACCTCACGCGGGAACGCCACCGCGCGGTGATGGAAGCGCTCGAGGCGCGGCGCCGCGAGGCTAGGGAGAGCGCCGTGCCGGGGTGAAGGGGCGCACCGCGCCGCGCGCGCGCAGCTCGCCGATCGTCAGCACCTCGCCCGTCACCGTGACCGGCTGGCGGGCGAACCAGAGCACCGCGTCCGACATGATGACGGCGTCCTCGAAGGGAAGGTCGACGTCCGGCGGCAGCGTCGCGGCGAAGCCCTCGGTCCAGACGGGCACCTCGAGCCGGATGCAGTTCACCGCCACCCTGCCGCGCAGGTCGTGGGCCAGGGAGCGCGTCATCGCCTCGAGGGCCGCCTTGGTGGTGGTGTAGCCCGCGCGGCCGAAGCTCGGCGCCTGGGACGCGCCGGACGAGATGTTGACGACGTGCCCCTCCCCCGGCTTCATGCGCGGCGCGAAGTAGTAGACGAAGTAGAAGGGCCCGTTGACGTTCACCTCGAGCCCGAGCCGCCAGCGCTTCGTGCTGTCCTCGAGCGCGGGCTTCGGCGGCGCGAGCGCGGCGTTGTTCACCACCAGGTCGCAGCGCCCCCACTCGGAGAAGACGCACTCGGCGAGGGCCGCGACCCCCTCTTCGTCGCGCACGTCCAGCACCACCGGCATCGCGCGCCGCCCCGCGGCGCGCACCTCCGCGGCGGTCGCCTCGATCGTCCCCGGCAGCCGCCCCCGGCTGCCCTCGCTCGAGCGCGCCGTGCACACCACGTCGTACCCGGCCCGCGCGAGATCCCCGCACAGCCGCCGCCCGATCCCACGGCTGGCTCCGGTCACGACGGCGACGGGGGAGGACATGCCTCCGGGACCGTAGCAGCGGGAAAGGGGGGACGGTCTTAAGCAGTTAAGAAACTATTCCCGAGGGGCGGATTACTTAACTTCTTAAGACCGTCCCCGCTTCGAGCGCGTCACTGCCAGCGCGCCGAGGGCGAAGAGCAGCAGCGCGCTCGGCTCGGGGATCACGCCTTCGGCGACGACGCGGGCGCCGCCGGTCGTCACCTGGAGCGGGGCGCCGAAGCCGTCGCCGGCGATGGCCTGGCTGAAGCCGAGGCTGCTCGTGCCCTCGGCGATCGGCGTGAAGCGCAGCGTCGCCAGCACGAAGGAGTCGGACTGGAGCGCGTCGAGATCCGCGGGCGAGAGCAGCGAGACCTCGGCGAGGTCGAGGACCCCCGCCGCCGCGCCGGAGGACTGGAGCGAACCGGCGCCGAGGGCCCCGACCAGCGACGACGAGTTGAACGCCAGAAATGCGGGATCGAAGGTGATGTCGACGTCATAGGAGCCGAGCGACGGGGCCACGGCGTCGCCGAGGCCGCTCACCACGACGTCGAGGTCGAAGGCCACCCCCACAGTTCCCGTCACCAGCGCGGGCGAGAGCCCGATCGAGATCGCCCCGGCGCCCGCCGGCGCCAGCGCCAGCAGCAGGCCGAGAGCCAGCATCGTCTTCCTCATCGCGAAACCTCCGCTTCGTGTGCCGCGCGCCGGCTCCGCCTGCGCCGCGCTGCGGCCAGCAGCGCCAGCACGCCGAGGGGCTCGATCCCGAGCAGCCCGCAGGCGGGCGGGGGCGGGCAGGTCGCCGAGCCGATGCAGAGGCGACACTTGCTGGCGTCGAGCACCGTGATCGTACCGTCGTGATCCGCGTCGCGCGGGTCGTCGGGGCCGCTCGCCGCGGTGTTGCGCGCGGCGAAGATCGCCGCGACGTCGGCTTCGTCGATCGTCCCGAAGGGGGCCGCGGCGTCGCAGAGCAGCGCGCCGGCCGCCTCGAACCGCGCGACGAGCAGCGCGTAGTCGAAGGGGCCGTCCGGGTGAACGCCCTGGTAGCCGCTGTCCCGGTAGCCCGTGACCGCGATGCCGACCTGCGAGGCGCCCGCCGGCGCGCTGCGCGCGAGGTTCGAGAACAGCCCGGGGCCGCCGTCGTCGTCCTCCGCGAAGAGAGCGCCCGCGTCGAAGAGGCCGAGGCGCGTGTCGCCCAGCTCGGCGCTCGGGAGCGGCGAGCCGGTGGCGGCGTCGAGCGGGAAGAGCGACACCGCGATGGAGTCGCCGGCCGCGACGGGCAGCGTGTAGCGGTCGACGTCGAGGCTGCCGAGCGTCCCGCGCAGCAGGCCTCCCGCCGGGATCGCGTCGGCGTCGCCCGCGAGGTCGTTCGGCTCGCTCTCGCCCGGGAGCGGCGGCGCGCCGACGCCCACCACGAGCCGGTACGGCGCGGGCTGCGCCGCGCCCTCCGCGTGCGATCCGTCGAAGTCGTCGTCGCGGAAGCCCGAGATGCGGATCTCGTAGCTGCCCCCCGCGCTCGCCTCGAGGGCCACGCGCGAGAGGAAGCCGTCGCCACCGTCGTCGTCCGTCGCCAGCACCGCGCCGCCGAGGGAGATCGAGAGGCGCGTGTCCGTGAACGCGCCGTCCTGCGCGTCGAAGAGCGCCACGAAGAGCTGCTCGCCGGCCGCGACCTCGATCGTGTAGACATCCACGTCGAGCGGCTCGAGCGCTCCCTCCGCCGTCGCCAGCGGCCCGGCGAGCGCCACCGGCTCCGCGGGCTCCGCCGCGCGCGCGGCGCCCGCCGCGAGCCCGAGCGCCACCGCCAACACGAGCCCCGCGCCGCTCCTTCGCTGCCGTCGCTTCGCCATTCCCGGGATCCTCACGGCGCGAGCCGGATCGTGACCTTGAGCTGCTGCACCGACGCGAGCGGATCGGCCCCCGAGTGGCTCGCGCTCGCGGCCGCCAGCCGGTCGACGACGTCGAGGTAGGGCTTCGCCGTGGTCGCCGCGTTCCCGGTGAGGTCGACCGCGATCGCCTTCCCCACCTGGGCGCCGAACACCGTGAACACGATGTTGAACTGCGGATCGGTGATCACGGCCTCCGAGGCCGGCTGGTTCCAGCCGACGCCCGCCGGCACGCAGAGCGCCGGGTCGCCGGGATCGAGCTCGAGCCCGCAGTCCGTCGAGGTCAGCCGGTAGGTCTCGGCGAAGCTGCGCAGCGCCCCGTCCTTCTCGTACTCGAGCAGCAGCGTGAGCCGCGCGTTCGCGGCGCGATCGCCCGTGTCCGCGCCCTCGTCCCAGCCGGTCACATCCTCGTCCGCGATCACGGTGAGCGTCCCGCGCACGGCGACCGCCGAGGCGAGGTCCGCCGGGTCGCCCACGCAGGTGCCCGAGGCGCAGTCGCCGCCCGCCGTGGTGGGCGTGCAGGCGATGCTGGCGTTCTCCGCGCAGACCGCGTCGATGCCGGAAGGCGCGGGCCGAGGATCGGGGTTGAAGGCCGCGGCGCCGTGGGCGGCGAGCGCCGCCGCGGCGACGGCCAGGAAGAGAGGTCGCATGCGCTTTTCTCCCGAGGGCAGGGAAATCCCTATCTACCACGGAATGTGTGTCGAAAAGGGAGAATTCCGTGACCAAAACCCCTCAAGCGCGGGAAAAAGCCAACACGTAGACGTCGACCGGATCGGCTCGGCCCCGAATGCGCTGGCCGGGGCGCGCCTCGAAGCCGTCCCCGAAGGGACCGGAGGCGGACCAGGTGGCCGCGTCGACGGCGACCTGGACGTCGAGGTCGCGGGTCAGCTTCTCGAGGCGGGCCGCGAGGTTGGTCGTGTTGCCGAGGGCGCTCCAGATGTTGCGGTCGATGGCGCGGACGCTCCCGACGAAAGCCGGCCCCGAGGCCACCCCCACCCCGACCGAGAGGCGCGTGCCGTCGATCTCGAGGGCGCCGACCTCGGCCACGAGGTCTCGCGCCGCCCGTAGCGCGGCCTCCTCCTTGCGCGGCAGCGGCCGCGGCGCCCCGAACACCGCCATCATGCCGTCGCCGTTGAACTCGACCACCACGCCGCCGTGGCGCAGCACCACGTCCGAGACCGTCCGCGTGTAGCGGTTCACGCTGTCGAAGATCTCCGGGGCCGCGCGCCGCTCGGCGAAGCTCGTGTAGCCGCGCACGTCGACGAACAGCACCGACACCTCGCGCTCGCCCTCCTCGAGGTCGCCGCCGCTGGCGAGCTCCTCGGCGATGGCGCCCGGCACGAACCGCCGCAGCTTCTCCATCATCTCGCGCTCCTGGCGCCGCACCTCGGCGTCGTCGAAGCGGCGCAGCTCGGTGGAGGCGAGGTCCGCGAGGCCCTGGAGCAGCACGCGATCCGTCTCGGTGTAGATGTCGCCCGACTCCTTCTGGCCGAGACAGACGAAGGCCGCCAGCTCGTCGGCCGGGATCAGCGGCACCAGGAGCTGCGCGCCCATCCCCTCGAGCACCGCGCGCTCGGCGCGCGCGGCGGGCGCTGCCGTTCGCCAGCGCCAGCGCGCGAGGTCGATCGCCTCGCCCGTCTGGCCGAGCAGCGCGACGATCGGCCCGCCGCCGCCGAAGGACGGCGCGATCGCGGCCCCGCGCGCGTAGAGCGGGGCGTAGGCGTCGGCCGCGCGCGCGTAGATGGCGAGGCAGTCGGGGCGCAGCAGCTCGTCGAGGCGCGCCCCGAGCAGCGCCAGCACGTCGCCCGGCTTCTCGCAGTGCGCCAGCTCCGAGCGCAGCCGGCTCGCGCCGTGCTCGAGGGCGCGCCGCTCGGGGAACATCAGCCGCTCGAGGCGCGGCCTCACCACGCGCTGCGCGCCGCCGATCAGCGGCGTCACCGCCACGGCGAGCAGGATCTGGCTGGTCTGCGGATCGAGGGACGCCACGTGCGCCAGCGCGCCCGACGCCGCCGGCGCGCCGGCCAGCATGCCCGCGAAGGCCACGCCGATCAGCAGGCTGTAGCTCGCCGCCGCGCTGATCAGCCGGTCGACGTCGAAGAGGTGATCGCGGTGGAACGCCACGAACAGGCACAGCGGGATCGCCACCACCGCGCAGAGGCTCAGGTGGTAGAGCCACCAGAGCTGCGGGAAGAGCACCGCGACGCCGCCGGCGATCAGCGGGCCGCTGAGGCCCACGTAAAAGCCGAGCAGCGCCCAGCGGAGCTGGCGCCGCCCGAAGGCGCCCGAGCGCAGGTAGCCGCGCGCGAAGAGCGCGAGCAGCGTCGCGATCAGCGCCACGTTCCCGGCGAGGGCGAGGGGCTGGCCGATCGACGGAGGCCAGGGCGTGCCGAACACCCAGCTCGTGAGCGCGGGGCCGTTCAGCACGAACAGCCAGGGCAGCCAGCGCGCGGCACGGCCGTGGGTCGCGGCCTCCTCCGGAAACAGCAGCAGCACGCGCAGGCACTCGGGGCCGGCGAGGGCCGGCGCGGCCAGCAGCGTCGCCAGCGCGAGGGCGTTGTGGATGGCGCCGTCGCCGGGGAAGGCGTGCCACGACATCGCGTAGGAGAGGCTCGCGAGGAAGAAGGCGCGCGCCGCGGGAGAGCCGCGCGCGCGGCGGAAGCCGAGCAGGCCGATCGCCGCGAAGGCGAGGGACAGCGCCGCCGTCCGCCAGGGCAGCAGCACGGGATCGAGGCGCAGCGCGGCGTCGTGCTCGGCGCCGGCGCGCGCCACGCGAAGCGTCACGCGGAGATCGGCGTCGGCCTCGGCGAAGAGCGCCGCGACGACGGCCTCGCGCGTGCTGCCCGACAGAGGGCGCCCGCCGACGGCGACCACGCGATCGCCGGCGCGCGGCGCGTCGGCCGCCGCCGCGGCCTCGGGCCAGACCTCGATCACCGAGGGCCGCTCCCCCGGCGGCGCCGAGGCGAAGGCTGCGGGCACCCAGCCGATGCGGCCCGTGGCGAGGCGCTGGACGTGCAGGCCGAACCCGACCGCCCAGATCGCGAACACCAGCAGCAGCAGCGCGCGATCCGACCGCCGCAGCCGCCGCGTCATGCGACGGCCCCGAGGCGCGCGGCGCCGCCGGCGCGCAGACGAGCCAGCGTGGCGAGGGCGACCCCCGCGAACGCCAGGTGCTGGGACACGTCTCCGATCCGCTGGTAGGGCGTCGCGGCGCGCGAGCGCAGCACCTCGCCGTGCAGCACCTCGGCGCCGCCGTACCGGGACGTGGCCACGATGCGGCCGTGCGGATCCACGAGGGCCGAGTAGCCGGTGGGCGTCGCGCGCAGCAGCCAGCGGCGCGTCTCGATCGCGCGCAGCGACGCCGTCTCGAGCTGGAGCCGCGCGGCCGAGGCGGAGGCGAACCAGAAGTCGTTCGAGGGGTTCGCCAGCAGCTCGGCGCCGTCCGCGGCGAGGCGGCGCGCGACGTCCGGGAACATCGCCTCCGCGCACAGGAAGGCGCCGACGGCGGCGGCCTCGCCGCGCAGCACGCGCGGCGCGTCCCCCGCAACGTAGCCGCCGCCGGCCCCAGGCCAGAGCGCGCCGAACGGCGAGCGCTCGGCGAAGGGCACGAGCCGGGTCTTGTCGGAGCGCGCCGCGACCTCGCCGTGGGAGAGCAGGAACACCGAGTTGAAGTAGCGCGCCGCGCCGCCGGGCCGCGTGTAGTGCGGCGCGCCGAGCACCACATCGGGGCCGCCGCCGTCCAGCGCCGCGCGCAGCGCCGCATGCTCGGGGCCCGGGTCGCGCAGGTAGAAGTCGATCGCGTGCTCCGGCCAGACCACGAGGCGCGGCGCGCTGCCCGTCGCCGCGCGATGGAGCGCGAGGGTGCGGCGCAGGTTCGGCTCGCTCTGCGCCGCGTCGAAGCGGAAGCCCCAGGTGACGCCGCTCTGCACCAGCGCGACGGGCAGCGGCTCGCCCTCGCCGAAGGGCTGGCCGAGGCGCAGCGCGCCGTAGGCCCACCCGGCGACGAGCAGTGCGACGACCCCCGCGACGTGGAGCTGCGCTCGCGGCGCGCGCAACTCGGGCGCCGCCAGCGACGCGAGCGCCGCGCCGCCGAGCGCCACCAGGAAGCCGGGCCCCGCCGGCCCGGCGAGGTCCGCGGTCTGCGCGAACGGCGTACCCACGGCGGTGTAGCCCGCGAGGGCCCAGGGCGAGCCCAGCGGCCCGTGGCAGCGCAGCCACTCGGCGCCGAGCCAGCCGGCCGCCACCAGCCAGGGCGTCGGCGGCCGGCGCCGCGCGCACCACGCCAGCCAGCCCGCGAAGGCCGCGTAGGCGGGCCCGATGCCGCAGACGCCGAGGGCCACCAGCGCCGCGACGCCCACCGGCTGCGACGCCCCGAAGAACTCGCCCAGCATGCGCGGCATCCAGCTCGTGACGCCGAGGGTGGCGGCGGCGCCCCACAGCAGCCCAAGCGCGAGCGCCGCGCCCACCCGGCTGCGCGCCGCGGCCACGAACAGCGGAGCCAGCGCCAGCGGCGCGAGCGCGCGCAGCGAGAGCGGCGGGAAGCAGAGCGCGTAGAGGCCCGCGGAGGCCAGCGCCAGCAGCGCGCGGGTCATTGGGGGGCGGCTTCGAGGGGGAAGCGATCGAGGGCGCGCATGCGGCGCCAGAGGGAGCGCGCGTCGCGCGGCAGCCGCGCGCTGTAGGCCAGGTAGTCCGGCAGCGTGGCGAAGGTGCGCTCCGCTGCGGCGAAGTGCGGATCCGCGCGCAGCGTCTGCTCGCGCACGGGCGGCACGGCCGACGGGTCTTCGCGGTAGCGGCGCACCCACTCGCGCAGCCGCGCGTGGTAGCCGGCGTCCTCGACGATCGCGCCGATCGTGCGCTGGCGCGGGTGCGAGCCGGCGAGCATCTGGTCGAGCTGGCGCTCCAGCTCGTCGAGGCCGCCCTCGAAGCACTGCAGGATCTGGACGTCGTAGATCGGGTTCAGGTGCGTCACCTGCATCAGGTGACCGATGATGGTGTCGCGGTCGGAGAGGAAGCCGGTCGGGTCGATCATCGAGACCGGGTCGTCGAGGACGCGCAGCAGCTGGTGGAAGCCGAAGGAGATGCCCTTCTGCCTGTAGTAGTCGCGCGAGCCCGGCTCGATCATGAAGCGCAGCATGTCGATCCCGCCGAAGACGAGCTGGAGGCGCGTCGGGCGGGCGGGCGCGAGACCGCGGGATTCGAGGGTGGCGAGCCGGCGCTCCACTTCGCCGCGGTCCGCCCAGAGCCGCAGGGTGCGCCCCAGGCGGCGCAGCTTGCCGCCGATCTCGCGCGGCCCGCCGAGGGCTGCGCGCACCAGGGTGAGGGGGCTGGCGGTGGTCCGGAGGGTCACGCGTCCGAGTGTACGTGCTCGCTGACCGCGCAGCGAAGCGCCGCGAGGCCGGCCAGGGCGTCGCCGCGGGTCACGAGATCGAAGAGCCGCAGCACGCCTCCCTGGCGCGGCGCGGCGCGCAGCGCGCGCGCCGCCCAGAGCGGCGGCGCCGAGGGCACGTCGAGGCCCTCGCTCACGGCCACGACCTCGACGTGCTCCGCCAGCCGGCCGCCGGCCAGGGCCTCGACCCGCAGCACCCCGCGCGGCGAGCCGAAGCGGCCGACGAGGCGAACCGCGGGCACGGCGGCGCGCACGAGCTGCCCGAGGCGCTCGTCGGAGAGGCGCGCGAGGTAGGGAGCCGCGAGCCGGAGCGCGGGCGCGAGGGCGGCGCGATCGAAGCCGACGTGGAAGCGCAGCGGCACCTCGCGGGCGCCGATGCGCACGCGCTCGCCGGCGAGACCCGACGGGTAGCGGCCGAAGGCGAGGCTGCGGCCGTCGGCGCGCCGCCGCACGACCTCGTCGTACCAGCGCCCGCCGCCCGGCGCCTCGCGGCCGAGCGGCCGCAGCAGACCCTGGAGGAGCGGGACGCTCGGGGGGTTCCGCGTGCCGAGCGAGAGCCAGGCGTCGACCGCCGAGAGCCCGTCGACCCGCGCGAAGCCCTGGGCGAAGAGCTCGACCAGGCCGGGCACCGTCGAGCAGCCGGGCACGAACGCGACGCCGGCGGCCGCCGCGCCCGCGCGCTCCGCGGCGGCGCGCAGCGCGGCGATGAAGGCGGCGCCCTCGGCGAGGTCGATGTAGTGGGTGTGCGCGGCGACGCAGGCCTCGACCACCGGCTTCGGGTCGTAGTCGTAGGGGCCGACGACATTGACGAGCAGGTCGATGTCGCCGAGCACCCGCGAGAGCGAGAGGCCGTCGCGGACGTCCGCCGAGCGGGCGCCCCGGCCGAGCGCGGCGGGCCCGCGCCGCGAGGCCGGCACGACCCGCGCGCCGGGGAGCCCCTCCTCGAGCAGGCGCGTCACGCGCCGCCCGAGGACACCCCCCGCTCCGAGCACCAGCACCGACTCGATCCGCGCCGCCACGAATGCGACGATAACGACCGTGGGCGCGGGGGGTCGATCGCCGGCTTCGCGGGTGCGGGGGGTCCTCGGGGGGTTGGCCCTCGCGGCGGGCTCCCTGCTGCTCGCAGGCGCGGCCGCGGAGGTGGTGCTGCGCGCCTTCCCGGCGCTGATCCCGCCGGGGGTCTACGGCGCCGGGCGCTTCGACCCGGGCCTCGGCATGCACGTGCGCGCCGGCGAGGTGCTCTACACCCGCAGCGGCGTGGTCCGCAAGCAGGCGAACGCCGACGGCTTCCTCGACGTCCCTCACCAGGCGGCCAGGCCCCCCGGCAGCTTCCGCATCGGCTTCTTCGGCGACTCCTACGTCGAGGCGAATCAGGTGCCGACCGACGTCACCTTCTTCCGGCTGCTCCCAGGGCTGATGGAGCCGCGCGCGGTGGAGAGCTTCGGCTTCGGGCTCTCGGGCTGGGGCACGCTCCAGGCCTTCCGCGCCTTCGAGCGCATGGCGCCGCGCTACGACCTCGATCTCGCGGTCTACGTCTTCGTCGAGAACGACCCGGGCGACAACGCCCTCGCGCTCTCCGCCCACCGCCACGACGCCGCGATGCCGTACGCCGAGCTCGACGACGCGCCCCCCGGCTACCGCGTGGTCGAGGCGCAGCCGCCCGCCGGGCCGCTCTGGTTCCGAGCCGCCAAGGCCGTGCAGGAGCGCTCGCTGCTGGCGCAGGTGGTCTGGGTGAGGCTGCGGCTGCTCCAGCAGGAGGGCCTGCGGCCGCGGGCGCGCGCGGAGGAGAAGGCGATGCGCGAGCGTGCGCCGCGGAGGCCCGGCTCGAAGCCCGACCCGAACGACATCCCCACCTCCTGGTCCAAGCGCGAGCGGGGCGAGGTGCTGCTGCTCGCGGAGCGCATCCTCGCCGACTGGCAGCGCAGCGCGAACGCGGGGGGCCGCGGCCTCGCCGTCCTTTACGTGCCGCGCGGCAACGACATGCTGACGGGCCTGCTGACCGAGCAGGAATCGTGGCTCCCCTGGCTGCGCGGCGCCTGCGCGAAGCTCGGCATCCCGCTCCTCGACCCGCGCACCGCCCTCCGCGCCCGCATGGAAGCCGGCGACCCCGTCTTCGACGACCACTGGACCCCCGCCGGCCACGAAACCATCGCGCACTTCCTCGCCGAGGAGCTGGTTTCATCAGGAGGGGACGGAGTCAACTAATCAACTAAGTCCCCCCGCGGGTGGAATCGGTTGATTAGTTGACTCCGTCCCCGTCGCGGTAGCGTGGGGGATGGACCGATTCTCGAAGCGCTTGCTGGCGCTGATCGTGACTGCGCTGGTCGGATGCGGCGGGATGGTGGCGGACGTGCCGGCGGCGGCGCCGGGCGAGACGCGAACGCTCGCGGCCGGCGGCGAGCGGCGGGACGTGCGCTTCCCGTGCGAGGGCTCGGAGTGCGCCGCGTGGCTCTATCGGCCGGCGTCGCCGGAGCGCCCGCCGATCGTGGTGATGGGCCACGGCTTCGCCGGCACGCGCGACGTCGGGCTCCCCTACTTCGCCGAGCAGCTCGCCGCGCGCGGCATGGCGGTGCTGCTGTTCGACTACCGGACCTTCGGGGCGAGCGGCGGCGGGCCGCGCCAGCTCGTCGACCCCTGGCGCCAGCTCGAAGACTGGCGGGCCGCCCTCGCGTTCGTGCGCTCGCAGCCGAACCTCGACGGCGAGCGCGTGGCGCTGTTCGGGAGCTCCCTCGGCGCCGGGCACGCGGTGATGACCGCGGCCGACGACGGGGGGGTGCGCGCGGTCGTGGCCCAGGCTCCGCTCATCGACAGCGGCGTCGAAGGCGAGGCCTCCTTCCCGGGCGCGGCCTGGGCCGTTCGCATCCTCTTCACCGCGTGGGGGGACCTGCTGGCTTCCATGGCGGGGCGCCAGGTCA
>Ga0105106_10002422_pt1 | contig 13450 bp, 6 predicted proteins | sample PPLLaktember2015_5_FD_79109 | JGI IMG/M metagenome (GOLD analysis project Ga0105106, IMG submission 79109) | Freshwater sediment microbial communities from Prairie Pothole Lake near Jamestown, North Dakota, USA - PPLs Lake P8 Core (1) Depth... | ecosystem: Environmental > Aquatic > Freshwater >...
GGCGTCGGCGTGATCGCGCTGCTGTTTCTCGCCATCGTGAAGTTCAAGTGGCACGTCTTTCTGGCGCTCCTGGTGCCGATTCTCCTCTTCGGGCTGATGCCCGGCATCGGGCAGCGCGAGTTCATCGCGGCCTTCGAACAGGGATTCGGCCGCACCATCCAGAGCATCGCCGTCGTCATCGTGCTGGGGTCGGTCATTGCCGAGGCGCTCAAACATACCGGCGGCATCGAGCGAATCACCGCTTCGATGATTGCGTGGGTAGGGCACCGCCGAATGCCGCTGGCCCTGACGCTGAGCGGCTGGGTCATCGGTATCGCCATCTTTTCAGACGTCGGCTACGTCATTCTCAACCCGCTCGTCCACTCGGCGGCCCTGAAAAGCGGCACGACGATGAGCCTTATGGCGACCGGGCTCGTCGGATCGATGCAGCTCACGCACGCGATGGTGCCGCCGACGCCGGGGCCGCTGGCTGCAGTGGCACTGGTCGGTGCCGATCTCGGCACCGTGATTTTCTACGGATCGGTCGTCACCATCATCGCGTCGATCGCGGGATGGCTGTTCGCGCTCGTCGTCGGGCCCCGCGTGGTCTCGCCGCCTTCGAGCGAGTTCGTGGGGCAGTCCTTCATCGAGCAGGGCCGCGAGGCGGAGCTGCCGTCCACATGGCGGGCGTACGCGCCGATCGTCGTGCCCTTGGCGCTCATCGCCGGCCAGAGCGCGGCTGCCAACATGCTGCCCGAGGGGCACATCGTCAACCGCGTGATGCTCTATCTGGGCTGGCCCGTCATCGCCCTCGGCATCGGCATTCTGCTCGCGTACTGGAATACGAGCCCGTCGCAGGGGGAGGCACGCGTAAGCACGTGGGTCGAAGACGCGCTCCGCACCTCGGCGATGATCATCATGGTGACAGGGCTGGGTGGCGCCTTGAGCTACATCCTGCGCGAGACGCCGGCCGTCGAAGCGATTGCGCGGGCCGTATCGTCGACGGGCCTGCCCGCGATCTTCCTGCCGTTCGTCCTGGGTGTGGTCGGCAACATGGTGACCGGATCGACCACGGTGGGCGTGATTACGGCTGCGTCGGTGACGGCGCCGATTCTGGGCACGCTCAACCTTCGGCCGGAGGCGGCCATGCTGGCCGGCGCTGCCGGATCCATGATCATCAAGTACCCGAACTCGAGCTATTTCTGGGTATGCACGTCCTTGTCGCGCATGCCGTTGAACGCGGCGATGATCTCGTACGGCGGTGTCACGTTCGTCGGTGGGGTCGTCGCCATGGCGTGCGTGTATCTGTTCTGGGCTCTTGGACTGATTTGATGTAGAAATAGCTCCAATGTCCAAGGTCCCAATCAATCGATCGCAGGGCCGATCGCTCGTCGTTTCGAGCCGGGGAGTGGTTGCCACCGAGCATCCGCTCGCCTCGCAGGCCGACGCGACGGTACTGGCGCAAGGCGGCCATGCCGTCGACGCCGCGGTTGCGGCGAACGCCGTCATGGGCGTTGTCTGTCCGATGATGTGCGGCGTTGGCGGCGACCTGTTTGCGATCGTCTCTGAGAGCAGCGGAAAGCTGCACGGCGTGAACGCCAGCGGGTGGGCGCCTGCTGCGCTGACGCCCGATGTGCTCGAGGGTCGCGGTCTCACGAGCATGCCGCAGACAGGCGCGCATTCGGTGACGGTGCCCGGAGCCGTTGCGGGCTGGTTGCTTCTGGTCGAGCGCTTCGGACGCACGCCGCTCGCGCGCGTCCTCGAGCCGGCCGTCGCGATTGCAGACGAGGGATTTCCCGTTGCCGAGATCACCAGCCAGGAATGGCACATTCAGGAGTCGTTTCTGCGCGGCGATCCCGAGGCTGCCCGGACGTTCCTGCCCGATGCCCGGCCGCTTGCGCTCGGCGAGATATTCCGCAACCGCGATCTCGCATGGACCTATCGGCAGATTGCCGAGCGCGGCAAGGAAGGCTTCTACGAGGGAGAAGTCGCTCGACGGCTCATTGCTGGCCTGGAGCGCCGCGGCGCGACGATGGCGGCAAACGATCTTGCGCAGTTCCACGCGCAGTGGGTCGATCCGATTTCAACCACGTACCAGGGGTGGGATGTCTTCGAGATTCCGCCCAACGGCGCGGGCATCGCGGCGCTGATGATGTTGAACATGATGGAAGCATTCCCGTTGGCCGAGGCTGGCCACAATTCCATCGACACGCTGCACATGATGATCGAGGCGAAGAAGCTGGCCTATGCAGACATGCTGCGCCACGTCGCCGATCCGAAATTCGCACACGTTCCAGTAAGTGCGATGCTGAACAAGGAGTACGCGCGCGATCGCGCAGGGCTCATCGAGCCGTCCAATGCCCAGCCCCGCGCCGAGTCGGGCTCGCTGCCTGTACACGCCGGTGACACGACCTACCTGTGTGTTGCCGATCGCGACGGCAACATGGTGTCGCTGATTCAAAGCAATTTCGCCAGCTTTGGATCCGGGATTGTCGCCGAGGGCACCGGTTTCCCGCTGCAGAACCGCGGCGCGCTGTTCACGCTCGATCGCCGGCATCCCAACGTGCTCGCGCCGCACAAGCGCCCGCTGCACACCATCATTCCCGCCTTCATGAGCCACGGCGACACCCGGATCGCCTTCGGCATCATGGGCGGATGGAACCAGTCCCAGGCCCACGCGCAGTTTGTGTCGAACCTCGTCGATCACGGGATGAACATTCAGGCGGCGCTCGAGGCCGCGCGCTTCACGAAGCTGTCGTTCGACGGTGTGGACGTCTCGATCGAACGACGGATTCCCGCCGAGGTGCAGCGGGGTCTCGCCGAACGCGGACATGCGCTCGACGTGCAGGGCGACTGCTGCAGCCTCATGGGCGGCGGGCAGGCGGTGTTGCGCAGGGACGGGGTGAACTTCGGCGCCTCTGATCCACGGAAGGATGGCGCGGCAGTGCCTGAGCCTGTAGGGAAAAAGGAATAGGGCGATTCCTTTCTTCCCTCTTCCCTCCTATGACCACTCCCTACCACTTGAATTGATACGCCAGCCTCGGGAACCGGCCCGGCATGATGGCGGTGACCTGGCCGAGCGATGTGCCTACGGCATCGGTCATCGTCCGAATGGAGTTGTTGTTGAACAGGTTGAAGACATCGAACTGGAACGTGTGCACCTTACTGCCGTAGCGGATGTTCTTCTTCACGTTGATGTCGAGTTGATCCCAGCGCTCTCCAAACAGCGAACCGGGCTCGGTGAGCACGATCGTCTGAGCTTGGGTGCGTCCGCCGGGGAACAGGCTTGCGGCAGGCTGCCAGGTGATGACGCGCTCCAGGCCCGCGTAGCTTTGCAGCACGGCGCCGAAGTCGATGCCATACGGCAGCGAGTAATTGCCAGCCAGCTTGAACTCGTGAATGAACGGGATGTCGAAGTTCCTCTGGTCGCAGAAGCGGCCACCCTGCGCCACCGGACGGCCCTGGTACAAATCTCCGGTGGTTGGCCCGTTCGGGTTGTCATCGGACTCGCAGAACACCGACACGTTCTTCTCGGCGGTCCAGCTGCCGAAGATGGCGGCGCCGCCGGTCAGACGCGCCGAGAAGGACGCTTCGAGCCCCGTATAGAGCGATTTGTTGTCGTTGCTGCTCCGGTCGATGAGCCCCCGACCGAAGACCGAGTTCTTCGCGGCGTTCAGGTTGTAAAGGGTGATGATCTCGTTCTGGCTGAGCACCCCCGCCACCTCGGGATCTCTGGAGATGTTCGCCCAGTCGCTTGCCGGAATGCCGGTGTTGAACGCGGTGTAGTCGGCTTCGGTGATGAAGGATCGATCGGTCAACTGGATGTTCTTGATCTGCCGCTTGAACAGCATGAACCCGACGGCGAGCCGCGGCGCGACCTGATGCTGTACCCCGGCGGTGAACTCCAGGTTGTACTGGCGTTGCAGGTCGCCCGGATTGCGGTCGGCGCGTAGCCCGAAGTTGCCGCCGCTCGGGCTCGGGCCGATTTCGTGATCCTGCACGATGTCGTCGCGGTCGGTGGGAAGCACCACCCCCGAGCACGCATTGCCGGCCGCATTGAGCGTGCAGTCACGCCAGTTGCGCGTTTCCGAGCGCAGGCCGGCGTCGGCGTATACCAGAAACGGATCGGCGTCGTACTGGCGATGATACTTGCTGAAGTTCGTCTTCAGGGCCGTGCGGCCGTCACCGAAGAGGTCGTAGACGACGGCAAATCGCGGCGCGTAGTCCGGGCCCCACTTGATCAGGTCGTACTGCGCCGGAAAGAACTTGTCGGCCGAAAACCGGCCGGCTGGCGAGCTCGCCGCGTCCATGCCCGCCGCGAACCACTCGATGCGGAGGCCCGGATTCAGAGTGATCCGCTTGAACGTCCACGAGTCCTGCACGAAGAGGGCCGAGTCGTACTGCACACGGCCAGGCGCTTCGAGCGGCGTGTTCCAGACGGTGACCGTGCTCGGGTTGCCGTTGTTGTAGGTCTGCTGGAGATCGCCGTTGTACTCGTTCGCCATGCGGCCGTCCGGGCCGATCTCGTGCGTGTAGCCGAACTTCAGGTTGTGCGAGCCGGTCACATACGAGATGCGGCCGTCGAACACGATCCGCGTGTTGTCCTGCCGCTGGCTGAGCGACGAGCCCCAGTTCGTGCAGCCTGTGTCGTACGCGCAGAGCGGATGCACCATGCGCTGATTCGAGATGCGCTGCGTGTTGTAGTACCACTCGGGTGTTCCCCGATCGCGGATGTTGCCGATGTCGGGACCGCCGTGCCAGTCGAAGAGCGTCCAGGAGTACCCGCCCTCGAGAAGAATCTGGCTGCTGATCGGCGAGGTGTACTTGATGTTGCCCACGGTGTGATGCGCCTTGCGCGGATCGCGGAACTGGCCGGTCCGCGGATCCTGCCCGGCGCTGAACGTGCGCCCCTTGCGCTTCCACCACCGCTGGACGAAGGTCGCAAGCTTGTGCTGTTGCGCCGCCTGCCAGGTAAGTCGCAGCGAGGGGCCGCGCACGTAGGTGTCGAGGTATGAGTTGATGATCTCGCCCTGCGGTGTCGTGATCTGTACCGGCACGTCGGCGACCGTCTCGTCCGACGACTGATGGCGTGCCGAGACGAGGAACCACAGCTTGTCGCGCTTGATGGGCCCGCCAATCGACCCGGTGAACATGTGGATGTGCTTGATGCCGTTCGCGCTGCGGATGCTGCGCGGCGCGGCCCGCAACGTGTCGTCGACGTTGTCGCTCTGCCACTCGCCGCTGCTGAAGCCGAGGAACGCGGCGCCGCTGAAGATGTTGCCGCCGTCCTTCAGCACGCTGTTCATCCGGATGCCGCCGCCGGACGTGTCGGCCGGAATCGCGCTCGTCATGATCGTGATTTCCGACTGCAGCATGTCGTCGAAGTAGCTCTGCGAGGCGCCTTCGAGGCTCTGAATCGACATTCCCTCGACGAGTTGCTCGGCGTCATTCCCCGCGAGGCCGTGCGCCCGCAGGCCAACCTGTTCGGTCATGCGCGAGCCGCCGATGTCGGGCGTTCCGGGCCGCACGCCGGGCGACAGCACGCCGATCGACATGACGTTGCGCGAGACGGGCAGCGCATCGATGATGTCGCGCGTGATGACCTGCGTGCGCGAGGCCTGCTGCACGTCGATTTGCGGCGTCTCACCGGACACCGTAATGGTCTCTTCGAGCGCGCCGACCTTCATGTCGGCGTTGATCGTGACCACTACTTGCGATGGCACGTCGATGTTTTCTCGAACGACCGTGCTGAAGCCCGTCAGCGTGAACGCCAGTCGGTATATCCCCGGCCGCAAGGCCTCGAAGCGGTAACGTCCCTGCTCGTCGGTGACGGCCGTACGCACTTTTTCGATAATCGCGGGGCTGGTCGCCTCGACGGTGACGCCGGGGAGGACCCCGCCTGATTCGTCGCGAACCTGCCCGACGATCTGCGCCTGTGCCGAGGCGAGAGCTGGCAGAAGCAGCACGCACGCACACACCAAACCGAAAAGAAGCGGGACCCTTGCCTTCATGAGGCTCCTCCGTATACATGCTGGACTGATAGCGGTCGTCCAGACCTGCAATATCAATGCACACTATCCGGTCGGATAATACAGTCAAAACATGAATGAATTTATGGTTTGAATGTATCTAAATGTCTCGGACTACGGAGGGGCGTCGGAGCGATCCAATAGTTTGAAGTGGCGTAGCAGGGCGGGTCTCGGCGTGGCGGGTCTTAGTAGGGCGGGTCTTGTAAGACCCGCCCTACTAAGACCCGCCCTACGCTCCTTCGTAACTTCGTGCCTTTGTGGTCACCACTTGAACTGATACGCCAGCCTCGGGAACCGGCCCGGCAGAATCGCCGTGACCTGGCCGAGAGAACTGCCCACGGAGTCGGTCATCGTCCGGATCGAGTTGTTGTTGAACACATTGAATAAATCGAGTTGGAACGTGTGCACCTTGTTGCCATACCGGATGTTCTTCTTGACGTTGATGTCGAGCTGGTCCCATCGCTCGCCATACAGCGAGCCAGGCTCGTTGAGGACGATGGTTTGTGACTGGGTGCGTCCTCCTGGATAGAGGCTCGCGGCCGGCTGCCAGGTAATGACGCGCTCGAGGCCGCCAAAACTCTGCAACACGGCCCCGATGTCCAATCCGTACGGCAGCGAATAATTCCCGGCCAGCTTGAACTCGTGCAGGAACGGGATGTCGAACTCTCGCTGGTCGCAGAAGCGGCCGCCCTGCGCCACAGGCCGCCCTTGATAGAGATCGCCGGTCGTCGGCCCGTTCGGGTTGTCGTCGGACTCGCAGAAGACCGAGACATTCTTCTCCATCGTCCAGCTGCCAAACATCATCGCGCCACCAGGCAGCCGGGCCGAGAACGACGTCTCAACTCCCGTATACAGAGATTTGTTCTCGTTGCTGCTGCGGTCGATGAGGCCGCGGCCGAACACCGAGTTTTTCGCGGCATTGAGGTTGTAAATCGTGAGCACCTCGTTGCGATCGAGCACGGCGGCGACGTCTGAATCGCGCGCGACGTTGTTCCAGTCGCCTGCCGGAATCGTCGTCTGGAACGCGGTATAGTCGGCGCGGCCGATGAAGCTCCGATCGAGCAGGGCGATTTCCCGGATTTGCCGCTTGAAGAGCATGGCGCCCACCGCGAAACGCGGCATGACCTGATGCTGCACACCTGCAGTGAACTCCCAGTTGTACTGGCGTTCGAAATCTCCCGCGCTGCGATCCGCGCGCAGTCCGAAATTGCCGCCGCTCGGGCTGGGCCCAATCTCGTGATCCTGCGCGATGTCGTCGTTGTCGGTTGGCAGAGCGACACCGGAGCAGGCGTTCCCTGCTGCGTTCAGCGTGCAGTCGCGCCAGTTGCGATTCTCCGATCTCAACCCGGCGTCTGCATACACCAGGAAGGGGTCGGCGTCGTACTGGCGGTGGTATTTGCTGTAGTTCGTTTTCAGCGCCGTGCGGCCGTCGCCGAAAAGGTCGTACACGACCGCGAAGCGCGGTGCGTAATCGGGGCCCCACTTGATCAGGTTGTGCTGGGCTGGATAGAACCGCTCCGGCGAGAATCGTCCTGCCGGGTTGGCTGATGCATCCATACCAGCCGCAAACCATTCGATGCGTAATCCGGGATTGAGAGTGAGGCGTTTCAGGGTCCAGGTGTCCTGCATGAACAACGCCGAATCGTACTGGACGCGGCCGGGCGCCTGCAGTGGCGTGTTCCACACAGTCACCTCCGTCGGACGCCCGTTGTTGTAGCGTTGCTGGAGGTCGCCGTTGTACTCGTTGGCCAGACGGCCGTCCGGGCCAATCTCGTGCGTGTACCCAAACTTGAAGCTGTGTGAGCCCGTCACGTACGAGATGCGCCCGTCGAAGACGATCCGCGTGTTGTCTTGACGCTGGCTCAGCAGGGAACCCCAATTGGTACACCCCGTGTCGTAGGCGCACTGCGGGTGGATCATGCGAGAATTGGCGAATTTCTGCGTGAACTGGTACCACTCGGGCGTCCCGCGCTCCTTGATGTAGCCTTCGGTCGGACCGCCATGCCAGTCGAAGAGGGTCCACGAGTAGCCGCCTTCCACCAGAATCCTGCTGGTCAGCGGCGACATGTACTTGATGTTGCCGACCGTATGATGCGCCTTGCGCGGATCGCGGAATTGTCCGGTTCGTGGATCCTGGCCGGCGCTGAACGTCTTTCCTTTGCGCTTCCACCAGCGCTGCACGAAGCTCGCGAGCTTGTGCTTTGGATGCGCCTGCCACGTGAGGCGGAGCGACGGACCCCGTACGTAGGTATCCACGTAGGAATTGATGACGTCACCCTGCGGGGTGACGATCTGCACCGGAACATCCGCCACGGTCTCGTCGGACGATTGATGACGCGCCGTCATCAGGAACCAAAGCTTGTCGCGCACGATCGGGCCGCCGAGCGACCCGGTGAACATGTGGATGTGCTTGATGCCGTTGGCGCTGCGAATGCTGCGCGGCGCAGTGCGCAACTCATCATCGATGTTGTCGCTCTGCCAACTGCCACTGCTGAAACCGAGGAACGCCGCGCCGCTGAAGATGTTGCCGCCGTCCTTCAGCACGCTGTTCATCCGGATGCCCCCGCCGGAGGTGTCGGCCGGAATGGCGCTCGTCATGATTGTGATTTCCGATTGGAGCATGTCGTCGAAATACGCCTGAGACGCACCCTCGAGACTCTGAATCGACATGCCTTCGACAAGCTGCTCGGCGTCGTTGCCGGCCAGACCGTGGGCGCGGAGGCCGACCTGTTCGGTCATGCGCGAGCCGCCGATGTCGGGCGTACCTTGACGCACACCGGGAGACAGGACTCCGATCGACATCACGTTACGCGACACGGGCAGCGTGTCGATGACATCGCGCGAGATCACTTGCGTACGCGAGGCCTGCTGCACGTCGACTTGAGGGGTCTGACCAGAGACCGTGATCGTCTCCTCGAGCGCCCCGACCTTCATATCGGCGTTAATCGTGACGACCACCTGCGAGGGCACTTCCACGGCGTCGCGGACGACGGTTGCGAAACCGACGAGCGAGAACGACAGTCTGTAGGTGCCGGGCCGCAGCGCTTCGATGCGATATCGCCCCTGGTCGTCGGTGACGACCGTCCGCACTTTTTCGATAATCGCGGGGCTCGTGGCCTCGACGGTGACGCCCGGGAGCACGCCGCCGGACTCGTCGCGGACCTGTCCGACGATCTGTGCTTGTGCGTGCGCGAGCGACGGTATCAGCACGACCGCGCACAACGCGAGCGTGATGGTTGCGAGATATGGCTTGACCTCAACGTTCATGAGGTGACCTCCCCTCTAACACTTGTATTTCCAACCAGTTTTGCAGGTGGCGATACCGCCATGGTATGTCCCTCGCGATCGCGGCACCCCCGGGTATGGAATGTATAAACGGCGGAGAAATCATGTATTTCTGCACGACGCGGGTGCCCATCGCCGGTGCGTGCTAAGCTTCACGGCAAACCCGCAATTCTGGAGAGTTCCATGACTTTTGCGAAATTTTCGAGCGTCCTTTTGGCGCTCGCGGTGTGCGGAGCCGCTGCGCTGGTCGCCCAGGCGCCGGCCGGAATCGTGTGGACCTTCGATCGCCTCGAGAACATCGGCGGCTACAAGACAACCGTCGAAGGCAATCCCATGGTGATCGACACGCCGCTTGGCAAGGCGATCCAGTTCGACGGCGTGGACGATGCGATCTGGATCGAGAAACACCCGCTGGCGGGTGCAGCGACGTTCACGTTCGAGGCGATCTTCCGCCCCGACGGGGGCGCGTTCGAGCAACGGTGGTTCCATCTCGCCCAACGCGATGCCAAAACCGGCCTGCTGGCGAGCGCAGAGCATCCGAAGACGGGGCAGGATGCCAACCCGCGGTTTCTCTTCGAGATTCGTGTCGTCGAGAAGAACTGGTACCTCGATGCGTTCGTGAATGGCGACGGCTACAACCGGGCGCTCATCTTCAAGGACAAGCTGCATCCAGTCGGCCAGTGGTATCACGTGGCGCAGACGTTCGACGGCAAGATGTTCCGCAGTTATGTGAACGGCGTGCTGCAGGGCGAGGCGGAGATCGCGTTCAAGCCCCAGGGTGAAGGCGCCGCGTCGCTCGGCACGCGCATCAACCGGCGCAATTACTTCCAGGGCGCGATTCGGCAGGCCCGTTTCACGCCGCGCGCGCTGACGCCGGATCAGTTTCTGACAATGAAGTGACGCCGCTACACGCTACCAGCTACTAGCTACCAGCTAGGAATTGATTGAGGATTCGCTATGAAAAGCATCACATTCCTGCTCGCGGTGCTATGCCTGACGCCAAGTCATCTCGCCGCCCAAACCACGAATGACTACTTTGTCTACGCGGGCACCTACACCCATCCAAACGCGAAGACGACGTCCGAGTCGAAGGGTATCTACGCGTGGCGTTTCGACTCGAAGACGGGTGCGTTGACGCCGATCGGTTTGGTGGCCGAGACGAAGAACCCGGCTCATGTCTGGGCGAGCCCGGATGGGCGGTTTCTTTATGCGGTGAACTGGTCGACGGGCGACCCAGCCGGCGATACCGTCAGCTCGTTCGCGATCGATCGGAAGACAGGTGCGTTGAAATTTCTCAACAAAGTGAACTCGCACGGAGAGTCGCCGAATCAGATCGTCCTCGACCCGTCCGGGAAGATCGCGGCGACCGTGACATACAACGGCGGCACCATTACCGCATTTGGCGTCGAGCCGGATGGGCGGCTCACCGAAGCGATCTACACGGAGAAGCATGCGGGTCAGCCGCTCAGTCCCAAACAGCCAGGGCCACGCGCACACGGAATTGTCTTTACCAAGGACGGCCGCTGGGCCTATGTGGCTCAACTCGGCCTCGATCGCGTGTACACCTATCGCGTCGATCCCGCGAAGAGAACATTTTCGCCCGCCGATCCTCCGTTCGTGACGATGAATGCCGGCGGTTCGGGACCGCGCAGACTGCAGCTGCATCCAAATGGGAAATTCCTGTACGTCAACCACGAAACGGATTCGAAGGTGAGCGTCTTTGAAGTGAACGGGGCCAGCCTGAAGCAGATTCAAACGCTCTCCACATTGCCCGCCGACTACAAGGGCAACAACTCGACGGCAGAGATTCAGATCGAACAGACCGGCAAGTGGCTCTACGTCACCAACCGCGGCCACGACAGCATGGCGCACTACGCGGTCGATCCCGCGAAGGGCACACTGATGTTTGTCGGAAACATTCCATCGGGCGGCCGCACGCCGCGCAACATCACGATCGATCCGACCAACAGGTTTCTGATCGCCGCCAATCAGAACGGCAACAACATCGTTGTGTTCAGCATCGATCCAAAGACGGGGAATCTGACGCCGACTGGTGCGACCGGGCAGGTGCCGCAACCGGGGGGCGTGTTCTTCGTCAAGGCGCAGTAAGCGGATTAAGCACAGAGCTCCTGTATCATTCGAGCGTCCGAGGAGGCGAAATGCCAGTTCTGAAGAAAACCATTCTGCTGTGCGTCCTTGCCGCGGCGGCCGTCGTCGCCCAGGGCCAGCAGGCGAAGGTCTTTCCGCCGACCGCCGAGCAGAAGGCCGAAATCCACAAGAAGCTCGCCGAATTGAGCGCGCGAATCGCGGCCCTTGGAGACAAGAAAACCGATCCGGCGCTTCTCTCCGACGTGCAGATATACCGGAAGGCGGCTGAATACATCCTGCGCTTCCCGGAAGAGTTCTTCGGCCCGAATTACGCCGCCGAGACGATCGCGGCGCTCGATACCGGCATCGGGCGCGCCATCGAGCTCGAGAACGGCACGTCGTCGTGGACGAGGAAGACGGGTAACATCGTGCGCGGTTTCGTGTCGCGCATCGATGGCAGCGTGCAGCCGTACGGCGTGACCATTCCGGCGTCCTACGACGGCAAGCGGCCGATGCGCCTCGATGTGTGGCTGCACGGCACCCAGCAGCAGATGAACGAAGTCCGGTTCCTGCAGCAGCAGGCAGGTCCGCACGAGACGTCGCAGATCCTCGCTGAGGATTTCATCCAGCTCGAGCCGTTCGCCCGCATGAACCATTCTTACAAGTTCTACGCCGAGACCGACGTATACGAGGCGATTGCCGCCGTGCGCAAGCACTACAACATCGACGCCGAGCGCATCGTGCTTCGCGGCCACTCGATGGGCGGGCATCAGGGCTCTGCGCGGCTCGCGATTCAGAACCCGACGTTCTTCGCGGCGTTCGAAGCCAGCGCCGGGTACTCAGAGACGAAGGAGTACGCGGGCAACCGCCTTCCGAAGGAAGGGCTGACGCCGTATCAGGAAGCCGCGCTTCACTACGTCGACGCCGAAGACTACGCGCTGAACGGGTTCAATGTGCCGTTTGTGAGCTACGGCGGCGAGAAAGACGGCCAGCTGCGGGCCTCGATACGGTTCCGCGAAGCGGTGGAGCGCGAAGGATTCCGGCTGACCAGGGAATCCCCTTACAAATGGACGACGACCGACATGCGGGCGCTGTTTCTCATCGGCCCGAACACGGGGCACGCCTGGCACAAGGAGAGCAAGGCCGAGTCCGAAGCGTTCATCCGCAAGGCGCTCGACGAGACCGCCGGCAAGTCGCCGAACCACGTGAGGTTCGTGACCTACACCATGCGCTACAACAACGCGCATTGGGTGACCGTCGAGGGGCTGGAGCAAAGCTACAATCGCGCCGACGTCGACGCGAAGCGCACCGACGACATGAAGCAATACACCGTGACGACCAGGAACGTCGCACGCGTGAAGTTCGACGTGCCGGCGGCATCGTTCATCATCGACGGGCAGACGATCAAAGCCGGCGCGACCCCGACGTTCGAAAAGACGAACGGCAAGTGGGCGGTCGCGACGGGACGTCCCGCCGGACTTCGCAAGGTTCATCGCCTGCAGGGGCCGATTGAGGACGCGTTTACCGACTCGTTTCTCGCCGTGCGGGGCAGCGGCCAGCCGTGGAACGAGAATGTGCAGAGCTACACGAGCCAGCGCTTCGACAGCTTCCGGTCGGAGTTCGCCAAGTGGATGCGTGGCGACATCAGGGTGAAGAGCGACAGCGCCGTTTCGGCAAACGACATCGCTAATCACAACCTGGTACTCTTCGGCGATCCGGGTAGCAACAGCCTGATTGCGAAGGTGGTCGGCCGGCTGCCCATTCAGTGGACGCGCAGCGAAATCATCGTCGGGTCGCAGAAGTTCGCGACCGCCGATCACGCGCTCGTGCTGATCTATCCGAATCCGCTCAATCCGCAGAAATACGTCGTGCTGAACACCGGGCAGACGTTTTCGGCCAATCGGATTACTTCGGGGACCGAGGCGGTCTTCTTCCCGCGCCTCGGCGACTACGCCGTGCTGACGACGGGCGGCCAGACGAAGGTCGCCGGGTTCTTTGACGAAGAGTGGAAACTCAAATAGTCGACAGTCGACAGTCGAGAGTCGACAGTCGAGAGTCGACAGTCGAGA
>Ga0105106_10002423_pt1 | contig 13446 bp, 5 predicted proteins | sample PPLLaktember2015_5_FD_79109 | JGI IMG/M metagenome (GOLD analysis project Ga0105106, IMG submission 79109) | Freshwater sediment microbial communities from Prairie Pothole Lake near Jamestown, North Dakota, USA - PPLs Lake P8 Core (1) Depth... | ecosystem: Environmental > Aquatic > Freshwater >...
CTGGCCGACGCGATCGCGCGCCGCGAGGCCGGCCAGTATGCGCTGGCCCGCGAGCTCGCGCGTGCGGCCGCGGACGAGGCCAGCGCGCTCGAGTTCCCGCCGCTCTCGGCGGAGACCGGCATCGCGCTCGGCGTCGCGCTCGGGCGCAACGACGTGATCGACGAAGGCGAGGCCCATCTCGTCGATGCGTTCCACGCCGCGCGCGAGCACGGCAGCGACGATCTCGCGCTCGATGCCGCGATCCATCTCGTGTTCCTCGTCGGTGTCGAAGGCGCGCGGTTCGCCGACGCGCTCGAGTGGGTCCGGCACGGCGAGGCGATGCTGCAGCGACTGCCCGCCGACGATCCCACCCGCCGCGCGCGTCTGTTGGAAAACCGCTCGCTCTTGTTCGTCGAGCTCGGGCGCCTCGACGAGGCCGAGCACGGCTACAAGGAGGCGCTCGCCCTGCGGCGGGAGATCGGCGGGAGCGAGCGGGCGGTCGCGATGGTCCACAACAACTACGGCAACCTGCTCGCCACCCGAAGGCGGTACAGCGAGGCCCTCGCCGAGCACCAGGCGGCACTCGCGTTGCGCACCGAGCGACTCGGCACGCGCCATCCCGACGTCGCGATGTCGATCCTCAACATCGCGCGCATCCATCTCGAGCAGTTCCGCTACGAGGAGGGCCTGGCGCAGCTCGACGAGGGCGAGGCGATCATCGCCGAGACGCTCGGCGAGGAACACTCGATGATGGCGAGCGCACTGAACATGCGGGGCATCGCACTCCTGCGCAACGACCAGCCCAAGCCCGCCCGCGCCGCGTTCGAGCGCTCGCTCGCGATCCGCATGCGTTTGTATGGTCCGAACCACCTCGAGGTCGCCGAGGGGTGGAACACGATCGGGGCGACGTGCATGCAGGAGGGCGACTACCCCGGCGCAGAGTCGGCGTTCATGCGCGCGCGTGCGATCTTCGAGGCCCATGGCCCGGACGCGTGGGTCTCCATGTTGCGCATCCGCGCGAACCTCGGCTCGCTCGCGGCGCGGCGCGGCGAGTTCAGCGAGGCCGAACGCGTGCACCGCGAGGTGCTGGTCGAGCTCGAGCGAGCGCTCGGGGTCGACAACCCCGAGCTCGTCGCGTCGCTGCAGCCGCTCGCGGTGGCACTCTTGGGGCTCGGCCGGCCGAGCGAAGCGGTGCCGTTCATCGAGAAGGCGCAGCGGCTGCAACGCATCGCGGACAACAGCGAGCCTGCGCTCCACTACCTCGAGTTCCTGCGCCTGCGTGCGGACATCGACCTCGGCCACGCGGGCCCGCAGGCGTACGCGCAGATCCGCCGGCTCGCCGATCGGCTGCGCGGGAATCCGGAGTACGCCGAGCACGCACGCGAGATGGACGCGTGGCTCGCCGAGAACCCAGTGCGGTGATCACTCGTCCGCGACGAACGTGAGCTTCGCGCGCAGCTTCTCGATGCGGTCGACGGCCTTGCGCCACTCGTCCTCGGCTGCGAATCCGTAGCGCTTGTTGCCGTGCACGATCGTGAAGCGATGGCCCGAGAGGCCACAGTAGACGATCTCGTACACGTTCTTCACGTGGTCGTCGTGGACGTAGAAGCCGCTCGCGACCGACGTGTCGGCCTCGATCTCGATGATGCCGCGCTCGACCATCGAGCGGTTCGCGAGCCACTCGCCGTCGACGAGCGCCTTGGTGCCCACGTCGGGGATCTCGAGCCACAGGAAGTCCGGCCAGCTCGCACTGTGGCTGTCGGGCACCGCGGGGCAGAACGCCACCGGCTCGCCGGACTGGTCGCGGCGCACGAACCAGTCGAGCGTGGCATCGCCGAATCGCGCCTTCAGATCCACGCGCCAGCGCTGCACGCCGGTGTCCGCGTTGTCGGCGACCTTCGTGACGTGCAATCGCGTGACGACGCCGTTCCACACCGCCGACTTCGCGTCGGTGTCGGCGCAGATGTTGAGCGCGCGGCGCAGCGCGAGCAGTAGCAGCGCCTGGAACTGGGCCGGATCGTCACGCTTGCACTCGCGCGACAGCGTGCACACCAGCGGCTTCTTCATCGGCATGCGAATGTCCTCGCCCGGGCGGCGCTCGGCGACCCAGCGGCCGTCCTCGTGCTCGTAGACCTCGAGCTCGCGGACGATGGCGGGGGCCTTCGGATCGAAGTACACCCGGAACACGCGCCGCGCCTCGTAGTCGTCGACGTACGTGCCGAGGAAGAAGCGACCGTCGTGATCTCCGTGTGCACCCTCGCGCAGCTCGAGCGTGGTGGTCTCGCGCTTCTGGCCGACGTAACCGGTGCGCGGATCGACGGTGTCGACGAGCACCTCGGCGACGATCGTCGCGCCGGTGACGTCGATGATGTTGTAGTCGCCCTCGGTGGTCTTGAGGAAACGCGGATTCGCCGCGAAGTCGACGCGGCGCGCGTCCGCGACGTGGCGATAGAACACCCGGCCCATGTCGGCCTTCTCGCCGTCCGCGAACTCGATGGACTTCACGACCAGCTCGTCCTTGCGGCCCTCGAACGGCCAGCGGAACCCGCGACCCGACGCGGGCCCGGTGAACTGCAGCCGATCCGGGCGCGCGTCGTTGCGCGATCCACCGAACTCACGCATGCCCTGCTCCGCGTCGTTCGTGCCGTCGATCGACATGTAGTCCGAGCCGAGCTCGACGATGCTCGCGACCATCTCGAGCAGGAGATCGCGACCGAGCACCTGGGTCTTGCCGGTGTCGGAGCGGTACTCGCGGACCGCGGCCTGGTTCTTCAAGCCGATGCCGACCGCTTCGAGCACCGCCTTGACGTCGCAGTGTCCGGCCCACGACACCCACTCGATCGGTCCGTCCTGCACGAAGCCGCTGTCGTCCCAGTCGAAGCGGATGCCCTTGCGTAGACGGGCATCGCCGTTGGCGCGCAGAAACGTGAGCTGCTCCGCATCGCGCGGTGCGCTCTTCAGCTGGGCGTCGTCGATCTCGACGAGCTCACCATCCTGCGCGCGAATGGCCCCGTCGCCGTCGCGGTACACCCATGCGCCGGCGCGTGCGTGGCGCGTGCGCGGGTCGATGCGCAGCAGCTCGTACTTCGGCGCGAGCGCGTGCTCGTCGCGCACCTCGGACGCGATCATCCGCGTCTCGCGGTCGACCAGCAGTCCACCGAGCGACACCTCGATGTCGCGCTCGTCGATGCCGTGCAGCGCGTACTTCCAGCGCATGAGCTCGTCGAGATGCGCGAAGAGCTGATGTCGCTGCCGGCGTACGGATTGTTGGCCGGCGGCGTCGAGCACCATCATCGCCTCGGAGCCCTCGACCGGCAGGCTCGCGAGCAGGCGCTCGAGGTAGTGCACGAACGGCTCGTCCTTGCCGTAGCTGTGGTACGTGCCGGTATCGACGTCGTCGAACTGCACGTCGCCGGTGAACGCATCGTCCTCGAGCAGGCGCACCGCCCTGCGCGCCGCACGGGCGGGCAGATGGTCGCCGTCGATCCACTGCTCGACCTTCTTGCGCACGGCGGCGAAGAACGCGAGGCGGCGCTGGGCCGAGATGCTGTTCTTCCAGTAGCGCTCGCTGCCCTTGGGCGCGTCGTCCTCGTCGAGGTCATCGGCGTGCAGCACCGCCTTGCTCGCCGCGTACGCCTCCTCGATCGCGACGCGCAGCGCCTCGACGTCGGCCGGCCGCTCGGCGGGCGTGAACGCGAGCTTGGGCGGCTTCGGATCGACCGCTGGCGGCACCTCGACCCAGAACCGCGGGTGGGCCCGGCCGCCGGCCTTCTCGAACAGCCGCACGTGCGCGCGACCGCCAGGGACCAGCACTTCGCTGCGGATGTCCTTGATCCGCACCGCATCCGTATTCGTGAGCGCGTCGAGGAACGCGCGATGGGCCTCGTCCTTGAGAATGCTCATTGCTTGCGGTCGGCGAGACTACCGGCGACGGCGAGCGAGCGCGATCACGAACAGCGGCAGCGCCCACACGACGTTCGGCCGCGGGCCCGAGCTGCACGCGCAGCCGCCCTCGTCTTCGTCGTCCACGTCCGCCGTCGCGTCGGTGGCGGTGACCGAATTGCCGGAGGTGCCCGCGCTGTCGCCGGTCTCGCCGGGCGCGTCGTCGCCGTTGTCGTCGACCGACGCGGTGGTGCCTGCGTCGTCCTCACCGCCGTCGGAGCTCGTGTCGCCGGCGCTGTCCGTGACGGTGACGGTCGCCGTCGCGGTCGTCGCTGAGCCGCCGTCGGTGCTGCCGCCGTCGGTGCCCGCCGACGCGCCTTGGATCACGATGTCCGCACAGTTGTAGTAGAGCGAGCCCTCGCTGAACGTGCCGCCGCTCATGATCTGCAGGACCTGCAGCGTGCAGGGATCGCAGTTCACGTCTGGCACGACGAAGTCGATCTCGTGGATGCCGCCGTCCTGGTTGTCCGGGATGTTGTCCATCAGCACCGACGGGTCGTTGTAGAAGTCGTCGAACGCCGTGGGACTCACGAACTGATCGGTGCCGTCCTCGCTGAACGCGATGCGGAAGTGCCCACCGTGGTCGACGAACTCGTCGATCTGGATCGTGATCATCTCGCCGGCCTGCAGCACCGTCGGTGGGTTCACGCCCGGTGGATTGCCGACCATCCCGCACGGCGCGTCCTTGATGAAGTCGGCCGAGTAGCGGCCGGGTGGAGAGATCATCTCGATGTGCGCCGAAGCGGGCACGGCCCAGGCGAGGACGATGACGGCGGACACGGACGCGAGTGCAAGGCGTGACATGATCGATGGCTCCCGAAGCAACCTCGAGGATACCCGTCTGTCGACCCATCGGCCATCGCTCGCCCGGTGGCCCGCCGCCCTCCGGACCCCGGGAAACGAACCACGCAACGGCACCGTTCGCGATCTTCGCTACCGCTTCGTCGACTGAGCTGCGCCTCGACCGTGGAGCGCAGCGCTGGCCCAGACCTGGGCCTCGGCGTACAGCCTCGCCGCCGTGCCCGGGGCCACCCCCAACTCGTGGAGCATCGTGAGCGCACCGCTCCACTCGGCCCGTTCCAGCGCACGCGCGAGATCCAGCCACACCTTCGCCTCGGACGGCTCCCCGCACAGCGCCGCGCGATGGCGGGGGTGCAGCGGCAGGTCGTTACAGACATCCTCCATGGGCAATCCGAGCATCGTGTCGACGAGCGAGAGCAGTCCGAGCATGAACAACGAGTCCGCCGACTCGGTGCGTCGGGGACTCTCGCCCGCCAGTCGATGGAGGAATCGGGCGCGCTGCGTCGCGAGGACGGCGGCCTCCTGCGAGCCCGGCTTCGTGCTGAGATCCGAGACCAGCACCACGCGCAACCACTGGACCAGCGCCACCCGTCCCAGGCACAACGCTGCCTGCCCGATCGATCGCAGCGGGCCACGGTGCCCGAACGCGGCGGAGTTGAGGTAGCGCAGGAGGCGATGGCTCAGTCCGGGGTCCGACGCGACGAGCCGTGCCAGCCCCGCCACATCGAGGTGATCGTCGGAGACCGCACGCAGCAGTCGAAGGCGGGCGAGCTGACTCGTGCTGATCTTCCTGCCGGGCACCAGCTCGGGCTTGCTGAAGAAGTAGCCCTGGAAGAATGCGAAACCGAGCTCGCGAGTTTGCTCGAACACGGCGCGGTCCTCGACCTTCTCGGCCAGGAGCTGACAGCCATAGGGCTGCAACGCGGCGAAGATCTCTTCGATTCGCGCCGGCGTCATCCCGAGGACGTCGACTTTCACGATGTCGGCGAGGGCGAGCAGCGCCTCGAAGCCCGGCTGACCCACGAAGTCGTCGAGCGCGAGCAGGTATCCGGCGGCCTTGAGCCCGCGACAAGCATCGATGATCGCCGGCTCCGGCTCGACGGTCTCGAGGATTTCGATCACGACACGATCGACGGGGAGGGCTCGCGCCGTGTCGTCGACGAGCGAACGGGTCGGGAAGTTGATGAGCAGCTTGCGCGAGCTGTGCATGCCCTCGTGGACCAGCGCATAGCCATCCGCGATCACGCGCGCGGTGGCGAGATCACCGTCGATGTCGGCGTCCGCGGGCCCCTGGGCGCTGTGGCGGAACAGCAGCTCGTATCCCCACACCAACAGCTCGGGGGTGAAGATCGGCTGGCGTGCGACGAAAACGGACTCGTACGACTCCAGCGCGGGGCGCGGTACCGCAGCGCTCATGATCGCAGGCCTCGAGCTCCCATCGGACGCCGCGAAGCGAGCTTGAGGTCGCGATCACGCCCGGCACGAAACGGGCTACGGCCTCGTCGCCCTGACCGCGTGCGGCGGATGGGCGGCGAGCCACGCGTCGATCTCGACGACGTCCTCTCCATACAATTGCGGATGCGCGGCCCAGGTCTCCCGCGCATCGGCGGCCAGCTTGCGTGCACGTGCGCGCGAGCCCTCCGGCAAGAGCCGCGCGAGGTGGAAGCGCGTATGGGCGAGGACGTTCGCGTCGATCCCGGTCGCGACCGACGAGGCGAGGATCCGCTCGTAGTCGGTGATTGCAGCGCGGGTCTGCCCGCGGCGTTCTTGCAGGCGGGCGCGCGCGGACACGACGAGCAGCGTGAGCGGGTGATCGCGGCCGAGCACCCGCTCGCGCAGCTCGGCGGCCGCGTCGTACTCGGCCAGCGCCCCGTCGAGATCGCCTTCGGCCGCGAGCTGCTCGGCGAAGTGCAGCATCGACGAGGCCTGCTCGGGGTGATCGGCGGGCAGGATCGCGGCTCGGATCTCCCGCGCACGCACGACGACCTCGCGCGCCTCCGGCAGCCGCTCGGCGGCGCGCAGGGCCACGCCGATGTTGTCGAGCGACTGGGCGACCTGGATGGTGCGCGGCCCATAGGCACGCTCGCGCATCGCCAGCACACGGCGGTGGGTCGCGATCGCATCGTCGATGCGTCCGGTCAGGCGCAGCGCGTTGGCCAGGTTGTTCAGCGTGTTCGACAGGTCGGGATGGTCGGCGCCGAGGAGCTCTTCCTGCTCGGCGGCGATCGACTCGAGCTCGGGGATCGTCTCGACATAGCGGCCCTCGAACATCGCGACAGCAGCGAGGTTGTTGCGCATCAACGCGATCCGCGGGTGGCGCTTGCCGAAGTGCTGCTCGTACAGGGCGACCGATTCCTCGAGATACCGCCGCGCGGCGGCATGGTGCCCGCGCTGCGCGAGCAGGCCACCGAGCGTGCCGGACACCACCGCGAGATGCGGATTGTCGGGATCGTCGCTGCGCAGGCGCGCGAGTGCTCCGTCGACGAGCCGCTGGGCACGCTCGTACTCGCCCTCGCCGAGGTAGGTGATCGCCTCGGCGTTGTCGATCGCCGCCTCGAGGCGCAGGTCGCCGCCCAACGTCTCGACGAGCGAGCGGGCGATCATCGCCCAGTGGTGGGCGTCGTCGCTGCGGTGCAGCTCGTAGCCGTCGATGTACGCGATGTCGGTCGCGATGTCGGCCGCGGATCGGGACGCGTTGCCCGCGAGCGCGGCGCCGAAGGCCTCGAGCGCCAGCTCGCGGTCGCGTGTGATCTGGCCGTCGTCGCCGACCGCGTCCGCGAGTGCGCCGATCGTCTCGGCCTCGAGCGGACGCCACCCGACCTCGCGGGCCGCGGCGACGGCCGGCTCGAGCACACCGATCGCATCGCGAGCCTTGCCCGCACGCGCGAGTGCCTTGCCGCGCGCGAGCTGCTCCTCGATCCACTCGATGCGCTCGCGCGTGGGCGAGTCGCTCGGCGGGCGCACGCGTGCGAGCAGCTCCTCGGCGTTGCCGCAATCCGCCGGAGCACCGAGGGTGGCAGTGGCCCGCACCGCCTCTTCGACGACGCGCGCGTCGGCGCGCGTGAACAGCTCGACGAGAGCACCGAGCTCGGTGCGCTGACGCTCGAGACACGCCATCCTCAGGTCGAGCAGGTCCTCGGACTGCTCGCCGTAGATCTTCGTGGCGGCACACGCGGCGTCGTGGGCCTCGACCCAGCGGCTCGCATAGCCGTCGAGGTCGTCGCGCACGAGCGCCCATGTGTCGGAGGCGAACGGCACGCGTGTGTCCTTCACGGCTTGCTCGACCGATGCGCGGCGATCGTCGTCCCACACGCCGACGAGCTTGCGATCGGCATCGCGGCACGGTCGGTTGCCCGCGACGACGAGGGCCGTGGTGGCGATCGCTCCGGTCAGCACCACCCCAGCGACCGCAACGAACGCGATGCGCCGACGACGGGCCGCCGGGTCGCGATCGAGGGCCTCGATCAGCGCATCCATCGTGGGATAGCGATCCTCGGCGCGGCCGGACATGCCGCGCATCACTGCCCGGCGCACCCAGCTCGGCGCCTCGGCATCCGCTTCGCCGTGGGCGAGCTCGCCTTCGTGCTTGCGCTGCGCGAGCTCGACCAGGTTCTCGCCGACGAATGCACGCACGCGATGCAGCGCCTCGTAGAGTGCGACACAGAAGCTGAACTGATCCGAGCGGCCGTCGATCGCCCCGGCGAAGTGCTGCTCGGGGGCCATGTAGCGCGGCGTGCCGACCACACTGCCCACCGCGGTGAGCTGGGTGTCGAGATCGTTGTGGCTGCCGACGTCGAAGCCGGCCTCGCTCAGGTTCGATCGATCCGGCGCCGACGACTCGGGTCCGGCGACGCGCGCGAGGCCGAAGTCCATCACGCGCGCACGCCCATCGGCGCCGATGATGACGTTGTGCGGCTTGAAGTCGCGATGCACGAGCCCGACGCGATGCGCCGCTGCCAGCCCGCGGGCCGCTTGCACGAACAACGCGACGACCTCCCGCCAGGGCCGGGGCGCGTGATCGAGCCAGTCGCCCAGCGTCTCGCCCTCGAGGAACTCCATCGCCACGAACACACGCCCCTCGAATATCCCGACGTCGTAGACGGGCAGCACGTTGGGATGGGACACGCGGGCCATCGCCTGGGCCTCGCGACGCAGCCGCGCTTCGGCAGCCGTCTGATTCGACCGTCGCCCGCGCAAGAGCTTGAGCGCGACCTCACGCTGCAGGTTCGGATCGTAGGCGCGGTAGACCACGCCCATGCCGCCGTGTCCCGCGATGCCGAGCACCACGTAACGACCAATGGTCGTCCCGCGTGCATACGTCTCCTCGGTGCTGCGGCGCCGATCGCCGCTCGGCGCCGTCACCGTGTCGCCGTCGTGATCGCGATCGATGGCTGTTTCCGAGTCGCTCACGTTGATTCCGGGCAGTGCGAGGCTAGCATGGCGACGTGTGGGGCTCGTCTCGGAGGCTGCGGATCGCCAGTTGCCTCGCGGCGGTGGCCGGCACTGCGTTCGCGGCGCTGGCGTGCAGTGCTCGCAGCAGTGCGAACGACACGTCGAACGACGACGGTGACGACGGCGACGACGACGGGAACGACGACGGCGACGACGGCCTTACGAGCGATCCCGATGCCACGGCGGCCGACGACGACGACGCTGGCCCCATGACGGATCCGGACGGCGACGACGACGACGGCGACACGCAGCCGTCCGACGACGGTGGTGATGGCGGGCAGGATCCGCTCGAGGACATGGGCGAGGTCGAGATGGTGGTGGGCGGGCTCGCGTTCGCCGAGGGTCCGGTGTGGGTGCCGGAGATCGGAGCGCTGCTCTTCACGGACATTCCCGCCGATGCGATCTTGCGGCTCGATCCGAGTACGGATGTCGTCGAGCCTTTCGTCCAGGGCACCGGTGCATTCGTGAACGGCCTCGACTTGGATGCGTTGGGCAACTTGCTCATGTGCGAGGGCGGCAATCGCAGGCTCACACGGCGCGCGATGAACGACATCTCGGGCGCCCTCGACGTCGTCGCAGACACGTGGGCCGGCGATCCATTCAACGCGCCGAACGACGTCGCCACCCACCCGAGTGGATCGATCTTCTTCACGGACCCCACGTACGGGACCAGCCCCGACTTCGGAGGTTCCCCGCCGGTGCTCGGGTTCCAGGGCATCTATCGCATCGACCACGCGGGAGAGCTGTCGCTCGTCGACACGCTGGAGCAACCGAACGGCGTCGTCGTCTCGCCGGACGGTGACACGCTGTACGTCGCCGACACGGTCACCGCCGAGGTCGTCGCGTATCCGCTCGACGAGGACGGTGCTCCGGGCGCGGGGTCGGTGGCGTTCACCGTCGAAGGTGGTGGCGACGGCATGACCATCGACGCGAACGGCAACCTCTACGTCGCGAGCGCGGCGGGCATCGAGGTCTGGCGCGAGGGCGGCAGCGGGCGCTGGGGCACGATCGGCATGCCCGACGTGCCCACGAACTGCGCGTTCGGGGGCGACGACCTGCGCGTCCTCTACGTCACGCTGCCGACGCAGCTCGTCCGGGTGCGGCTCGCCGTCCCTGGCCTCGAAAACGCGAGCTGATCCGGTAAGCCGGCCCGCGTCGCGAGAAGGGTGTGCACGAGCGCGCGTGCGTGCAGCCGCCGCCGATTGCGGACTCGTGGCACGGCTTCTAGAGTGCGCGCCGATGCGGCGCATGGCTTGGTTGTGTGGTGGCTTCGTTGCGCTCGCGGTCGGGCCGGCCCACGGCGCCGTCGCGGTGTCGCGCACGCGCTTCGAGGTGCCGTCGGCGAACGGCCATGGTGCGATCATCGTCGACCTCGACGACGCCCGCCGGATCACGCAGCTGCGCGAGCACGTGTTCGCAGCCGAGGAGCCCGAGCTCGACGGCAGCGGCGCGGAGATCTGGAACGGCAACGGCTTCGCGACCGTGTACACGCGCGACGTCTTGTACGACGCGTACTTCGGGCTGCGCGGACCGGGCGGTGCGACGTGGTTGCCCGACGCCGCCGCGGATCTCGATGCCAGCGGCTACGTCGGAGTCGAGGACGATCGGCCCGGCGGCACCGGCATCGTCGCGCTCGTGCAGGCGGTCGGCGATCTGCAGGCCACGACCTACGCGTTCGCACCGATCGATCTCGCCCACACGGGCTTCGTCATGATCCTGCACGTGCGTAACGACGGCGATGCCCCGGCGGACGTCGATGCGTTCTCGCTGCACAACTTCCACCTCGGCTTCGGACGCCCGGCCTCGCCGTGGGACGTCGGCCAGGACCTCGCGAGCAACGGCGAGACGCTCGTGCACGTCGACGCCCAGCGCTTCGACGAGCGCGGCTTCGCCGGCACCGTGGTCGCACGCGCGCTCGCACCGGTCGCGCACCACGGCGTCGGCCCCGGCCAGAATCCCTACGCGATCGTGCAGGCGGGCGGCGACCTGCCGGACAACGCCCCGAGCGGGGCGGTCGACGACGCGGTCTCGGCCTGGCAGTTCGAGCTGGGCACGCTCGATGCGGGCGAAGAGGCGTGGGTCGGCGTCGCGTTCGTACACCACGGCGATCCGTTCGGTGCGAGCGAGGCCGCCGGCTGGCTCGACGCGTGGATCGACGATCGCGATGCGCAGGCGATCTTCGCCGACGAGCGCGACGCGTGGCTGCAGTGGCAGGATGCGACGGTCACCGAGCCCGGTGGGCTCGATGCCTACGAAGACGCCGCGCTGCGCCAGGCGGCCGCGCTCTTGCGCATGGGCCAGGTGCGCGAGGACTCGGCGTACCTGCGCGAGTGGCTCGACGATGACGGCACGCCGCGGCGCACGCGATTCCCGTCGATCGACGCCCCCGCGTCGTTGCCGGCATGGGTCGATCATCGCGGCCACGGGGCCGTGCTCGCGAGCCTGCCGCCCGGCAACTGGACGTTCGCGTGGGTGCGCGACGGATCGTACGCGGCCGCCGCGATGGCCGAGCTCGGCATGGAGGCCGAGGCCCGCGACGCGCTCGCGTTCTATCTCGAGGCCGAGGGTGGCCGCTTCGTCGACTGGACCGAGCTCGAGAGCTACGACATGCCGCCGTATCTGATCACGCTGGTGCGCTACCTCGGGTTCGGCGTCGAGGAGACCGACTTCAACGAGTTCGGGCCGAACCTCGAGTTCGACGGCTTCGGGCTGTTCCTGTGGGCGCTCGGCGCCTACGTCGACGCGAGCGACGACGTCGCGTTCGTCGCGGACAATTGGCCGACCATCTCGGAGCTCGTCGGCGATCCGATCGTCGCGCTCGTCGATCCGTCCACGGGCCTCTTGCGCGCCGACTCGTCGATCTGGGAGACCCACTGGAACGGGCGCGAGCGCCAGTGGACGTACACGAACATCACGGCGGTGCGTGGGCTGTGCGATGCGAGCGAGCTCGCCGAGCTGGTCGGCGACGATGCGCGGGCGGCGAGCTACCGCGAGGCCGCGCTCGCGTTGCGCGAGGCGATCGCGACGAGGCTCGTCGACGAGTCCGGCGTGCTGGCCTCGAACGCCGAGGAGCTCGCCGCGGGCACCGGCTATCACGACGCCGCGGTGCTCGACGCGTTCGCGATGGGGCTGTTCGACCCGAACGGCCGGATCGCCGCGGCCACGCTGGCGGCGTTCGACGAGCACCTGCTCGCCGATGCCGGCGAGGTCGGCTGGTCGCGCAACGACGATCGCTACGACCACGGCGGCGGCGAGGACCTGAGCCCGTGGGGCAGCGACTACGACAGCGCGGAGTGGGTCGTCACCGACCTGCGCGGTGCCATCGTGCTGCGCGAGCGCGGCGACGTCGAGCGGGCCGATGCGCTGTTGTCGTGGATCACGGCCCAGACCACGATCAACTACCTGATGTTCGCCGAGACCTACGACGAGGTCACCGGCGAGTACAAGTTCAACACGCCGATGCTCGGCTTCGGCGCGGGTGCGTACGCCCTCGCGCTCGCACACCGCGGTGGTGTCGCGGTCGAGCCCGCGTGCGGTGCGTTCTGGGACGACGACGGAGGCACGGACACCGAGGGTGGATCGGCCGACACCTCCCGCAGCGGGGACGACGGGGTCGACGCGACGGGATCGGCCTCGGCCGACGGGACCACGGAAGGATCGGCATCGATGGGGACAGCGAGCACGAACGACAGCAGTGGCAGCGAGGACGCCGGGCTCGACGACGCGGGCCTCTGCCCGCAGGGGAGCGACTGCGAGGACTCGTGCTCGTGCTCGTCCTCGCCGGGACCCGACGCTCGCGTATTGTGGTGGGGCGCGCTCGTGTTGCTGGCGCGGCGGCGTCGGCGAGCCGCCAGCTTCGCCCGCGCGGGTGGGCTCGCGGCCTGCGGCGGCGACGGTTCGGTGCGCGACGACGACGGCGAGAGCGGTGGCGACGAGGTGATGACCACGATCCCCATCACGCAGAGCGACACCACGCCGGACACGGGCGACGCGACCAGCGATCCCGACGACACCGGCCCCACCGACGACGGCAGCGAGTCGAGCGACACCGGCGACGTCCACCCGGGCGAAGAAGTCGAAGTGTGCCCCACCCCGTTCGCGTTCGAGCCCGACGGCAACGTGACGGCCGTGCACGTCGCCGGCGAGTGGCAGGACTTCGATCCCACCACCGCCACCGCGCTCGAGGAGACCGCGCCCGGCGTGTACACGACGAGCATCGATCTCGCGCCCGGTCTGCACGCCTACAAGATCGTCGTCGACGACGCGAGCGGC
>Ga0105106_10002424_pt1 | contig 13445 bp, 8 predicted proteins | sample PPLLaktember2015_5_FD_79109 | JGI IMG/M metagenome (GOLD analysis project Ga0105106, IMG submission 79109) | Freshwater sediment microbial communities from Prairie Pothole Lake near Jamestown, North Dakota, USA - PPLs Lake P8 Core (1) Depth... | ecosystem: Environmental > Aquatic > Freshwater >...
CGCCAAAAGAGGCAACCTGTGAGAAAAAATCCAATGAGTTCAATATACTGGCTGAATCCGGCCTTCGGTGCCAGAGCGAAAACAGAGGGCGTCGTTCCATGGAATGACGCCCTTTCTTGTTTCTGGGGTCAAAATGAGCACGCCCAGGAAGCACCCTTCCAGATCCATCGAGTGCCTCAATTCGAGCACAGGTGAAGCGATCCAGTCAGGCGTTGGATCATGCTGCCCATGCCGGACTCTGCGGGCTCAGACTCCGCCCTTTGAAAGAGCGGCAGCATGGACAAGCTGAGCATATCTCCCTATCCTTGAATAAAGGTGCAATGTGCGCCCGTGCGTCTTGCCTCTGTTCGACGTGCGTCAGCATGACAGCCCGAGGGTGTTTGAGGGCGCCGGCTCTCGGCTCTGATCGGATTCAATGCCTGGTCGGCGTCGAGCAATAGAAGAAGTGCATGAGCTGGTAACCTTTCACAAGGAAGGTGAGCGATGAAAAGGCTGGCTGGTATGGTCGTCTTGGTGATTCTTCTGGTTGGGCTGAACCTGGGCATGAGCTTGGCCGCTGAGATCAGCCCCCGGGATGTGGCCGGGAGCCCCGACCCACCCATGAAGGTCGCCCAGGAGCCGAATCCCTTGCTGCTCGGGCACTGGGGGTGCATCCACACGACGACGGTCTCGAAAACCGGGGATAAGTTCAAGGAGCCCATTGAGTACTGGTTGGTCAAGAGGGAGGATCAGTACGGGATTTACTTCTTTCGGAACAAACGCGGTGGCATGAAGACTTATCGCGGCTGGAGGGAATGGACACTCGCGGGGGATCGGATCGTCACGGAAGTGGGGGTGTCCATCTTCGTCAAAGACGGCGACGTGTACTACGAGTGGAAAAAGGATCCTCCGACCAAAATGTCCCGTCTGGAATGACGGTTACGTCTTCCAACAGTCTACATCTTTCCAAGCGGGGACGCAGCACGCTCTCATCCTCAGGGCAGAACGCTGGCCCGGAGATGCATCCTGGCTCGAGTGTCCACTGAATCTTGCCCCAATCATCCGGATGAGCACCCATTCCCTCCTGGGATTCCTGCCGGGCTGGTTTCTGTGCTCTCTGGCGCAGCTTTCCATGAATCGGACCTGCCCGGCAAGCCGGCATAAATATCAGGATCATGTTTACAGAGACCATGATAATGTCCATACTGCAAATGTCTCGGATGACTGCTGATTGACCCGATTGCATGCCGTCATCCCGGCGTGACCCCCTCTTCTCAAGATGCTCCCGCTCCCGAAATGCAGGGCCGTATCTTGCTGAGCCCCGAAGAACGCCCGCCTCAGGAGTCGGATGCTGGTGTCCGAGATGCTGGTTGAGGCATGCAAAGTGCTCGTTCTTGGTCAAGAACCCAGCAAGGAGGGTCGTTCCGATGAAAGGTCCCATCAGGCGGCACATGTTGATGTCCACCCCCTGGCATGTTGCGCTCGTTGCCACCCTTTTTCTTTCGGCATGCAGCGGGTGCGGCAGGGAAGAACCGATCAAGGTCGGGTTCGTGGGAGGGCTGACCGGGCGCCTCTCGGACCTCGGAACCGCGGGGCGGGACGGCGTATTGCTGGCCGTTGAGGAAGTCAACCGCACAGGGGGCATTCGGGGCCGCGAGATCGTGCTCGTCGCCAAGGACGACAGGCATGATCCCGACGAAGCCAGGAAGGTCGACCGGGAGCTGATCGAGGAGGGGGTCGTGGCCATCATCGGCCACATGACCAGCGCCATGACCGCGGCCGTCCTGCCCCTCATCAACGAAAAGCGCATGCTCATGATCGGTCCCACGGTCAGCTCCGATGAATTCAGCGGCATCGACGACTATTTCCTGCGAGTCATGGCGCCTTCTTTGCAAGAAGCTGTCCGCCTCGCCCAGGCGGCCTTCTCCCTCAAGGGGGCCAGAGAGGTTTTCGCCGTCTTCGATGAATCCAACGCGTCCTATTCCCGTCCCTACATCGAGGCCTTCGGCGGCGAGCTTCAGAGGTTGGGTGGACGGATGGTCCAGACAAAGAGTTTTTCTTCGGGAAAGGAGTGGCGACCCGGGGAAATTGCCGGTAGCATCCTTGCGTCGGGAGCGGATGGCGTTCTGTTGGTCGCCGCAGCGGGTGATGCAGCCATGCTCTGCCAGCAGCTTCGCAAGATTGGCAGCTGTATTCCGGCGTTTGCAGCAGGTTGGGCCATGACGGATGAGTTTTTGCGAACCGGCGGCCCTGCGGTGGAATCGGCCGTCTTCAGCCACGTGTTCGACCAGGAGAGTCAGAGCCCCCGCTACCTCAAGTTCAAGCAGGATTTTTCCGGGCGGTTTGGCCGCGAACCGGATTTCGCGGCCATGTATGCGTACGAAGCCGCCAACGTTCTGTTTGAGGCAATTGCCTCGGCAGGAGTGTCAGGACCGTTGAAGGAGACGATCATCGGGAAAGCGACGTTCCAGGGTCTGCAGGGAGATTTCGCGCTGGATCGATTCGGAGATGCCGTGCGCCCGCGAGTCATCGTGACCGTGCGCGAAGGCCGTTTTGCCACTGCGGAGTGATGGATGCCCTTGCGCCCAAGCCTCAAAACGATTCTCAGTGTCAATTTCCTCGTGGCGGCTTTGCTGCCCGTGATTCTGTTCGGGCTGGTCGCCGCCCATCTCATGACCGACCACATCGAAAACGAGATTTGCGACAGAAACTATCTGCTGGCCAAAGCCCTGGCCGGCGAGGTGGAGAATTTCCTCAGTGAGCCCTCGAGCCTTCTTGAGCAGCTGGAGAGGACCTGTGATTCCGAGCGGTTCATTGCCAGGCATCAAATCGATGCCTACCTGGATGCGGTCCTTCAGAGCAACGACTTTTTCGAAACCATTCTCATCCTCGATGTGCAGGGGAACATCCAGCATCTTGCCCCCCTGAGGGAAGAGCTCATCGCCATCAACCTTTCCGGTCACAAGTTCTTTCCGGCCACCCTGGCTCAGGGAAAACCTTACTGGTCTTCCACGTTCATATCCCAGCAGACCGGCCAGCCCACCCTGACCCTCACCCGCCCCCTGAGGGCCGGGATGGTGGTCGGGTATCTCAATCTCTCCCGGTTGAACCGGGTGATCGACAAGGTGAAGCTGGGAAGCACCGGCCGGGCGAGGATTTTTGACCAGGAGGGGACTCTCATCGCCGATGCTGACCGTTCCCTGGTGGCTCAGCGCTGGAACCTCAAAGGGTTTGAGCCGGTGCGCCAGGCTCTGGCCGGAATGGGGGGAAGTCTGATCGGCACCCTGGAGGGTGAACAAAGGCTCTTCAGCACCGCGGTGGTCTCCCAGACGGGATGGCCGGTGGTCGTCTGTCAGACGGTGGAGGAGGCGCTGGCTCCCATCGAAACCATGAAGAAGCTGGTGGCTGTCGCAGCTATCGGGTCGGGGGTTTTGGCCATCCTCATCGCCCTCCTGAGCCGATGGAAAGCTCTGCAGCCTCTTGCGGCGCTCGCGGCCTACACCCGCAGAGTCGCTCGCGGGGACTACGATCTCAAACCACTTTCCGGCAGCTATCCCGAAATCGATGTGTTGGCCCGGGATTTCGAATCCATGATCGGGACCGTCCGAGCCCGAGAAGAGGAGCTTCGCGAAAGTGAGGCCAAGTACCGGGAGCTGGTTCAGAATGCCAACAGCATCATCCTTCGGATGGATGCCGAGGGAAGGGTGACGTTCATCAATGAATTCGCGCAGAGCTTCTTCGGTTACAGCGAGGAGGAAATCATCGGTCTCAGCGTGGTGGGAACCATCGTCCCGGAGCTTGAAACCTCGGGCCGCGATCTCGCAGAGATGATCCGGGGGATCTGCACCAACCCGGAAGCCTACGCCAACAATGTCAACGAGAACATGCGCCGAAACGGGGAGCGCGTCTGGATTTCCTGGACCAATCGGCCCATTTTTGACGCGGAGGGTCGAAGCGTCGGCATCCTCTGCATCGGCAACGACATCACCCGGAGGAGACAGGAGGAGGAGGCCCGCAAGGGCCTGGTGACGGCCATTGAACAGGCCCGGGAGAGCATCATGATCGCCGACGTTGCCGGAAAGATCACCTACGTGAACCCGGCCTTCGAGCAGATCACCGGCTATTCGAGGGAAGAAGTCCTGGGGCTGAGCCCGGCCATCCTCAAGAGCGACCGCCACGACCCGTCCTTCTACCGGTCGATCTGGGAGACCACCAGCCGGGGCGACGCCTGGAGCGGCCGAATGACCAACCGGAAGAAGGACGGCTCCCTCCTCCAGGAGGAAGTGACCGTTTCTCCCATCCGCAACGAGGAAGGCGCCATCGTCAGTTTTGTGGCCGTCAAGCGGGATGTCACCCTGGAAGTGGAGCTGGAGCGCCAGCTGCAGCACGCTTCCAAGATGGAGGCCGTGGGCACCCTTGCCGGAGGAATTGCTCATGATTTTAACAACATCCTCCAGGTGGTCCTGGGCTATGGTGAGCTGCTCCTCCTGAACCGGGGGGACGGAGAAGAGGGGCGGCAGGAGACGGAGGGAATCGTTGCGGCCGCTCAACGCGGTGCGGATCTTGTGCAGCAGTTGCTGGCATTCAGCCGCAAGGTGGAGAGCAAGCTGTGTCCGGTGGATTTGAATCGCGAGGTGGAACAGGCCGGCAAGCTGCTTCAGCGCACCATTCCCAAAATGATCGAGGTGTCTCTGGACCTGGGCGAAAACCTCAGGATCGTGAAGGCCGACCTGGCTCAAATCGGCCAGGTCCTGATGAATCTTGGGGTCAACGCGAGGGATGCCATGCCCGACGGAGGCAGGCTCGTCATCCAAACGCGGAACGTCTCTTTCGATGCGGAGTATTGCCGGAGAAATGTGGGGGTTCAGGCCGGTGGTCATGTGATGGTGAGCGTTTCGGATACCGGAATCGGGATGGACCGTGAGACCCGGGAGCACATCTTCGAGCCCTTTTACACCACGAAGGGTGCCGGTCGAGGAACGGGGCTCGGGCTTGCCATGGTTTACGGCATCGTGAAGAGCCACGGCGGGCATATCGTGTGCGCCAGTGAGGCGGGCCGTGGAACCACCTTCAGCATCTATTTTCCGGTGGCCGACCGGGTGGAATTGCCGGTGGCGGTCAACCGGTCGAAGGAGACGCTCCAGCAGGGCAAAGAAACGATTCTTCTGGTGGACGACGAGGAGCTCATCAGGTCTTTTGCCAGCAAGCTTCTGGAAAATCACGGTTACACCGTGCTCACGGCGGAGGATGGCCTGGAGGCTCTCGAGGTTTTCCGGCGGGAGCGGGAGAGGATCTCCCTGGTGCTCCTGGATCTGATCATGCCGCGCATGGGAGGGAAGGCCTGTTTCGAAGAGCTGCTTCGGATGGACCCCGGCCTCAAGGTCCTCATTTCGAGCGGATACTCGCAGGATGGGGGCAGGGAGGACTATGTCGCTGCGGGGGCGCGCGCATTCCTGACCAAGCCTTATGCCGCCCAGGAGCTTCTCTCGATGGTTCGTCGGGCACTGGACGAAAGGTGTTGAAATAGGCGCATCGCCATCGATGCAGAGGCTCCAGGGGGTTTGAAGACCCTGCCGCTCACTCGACCCATTGCGGTCTTGAACAACAGGAGCAGGCTCAGCCCAGCTCATCGAGGGTCAGTCTGAAGCTCGGAATGAACGTCTCCAGGAAATAGCCCACCTCCGGCAGGCCCAGAGCTTCGACGCTTGCTCTCAAGGTCTTCTCCGCCTGCGAAAACTCTCGATTGCCGGCACTCACCTCCTCCAGGCACTTCATGTAGGCGCAGAGCTTGTCTGCGGCTTTCACCAGCGCCTGATGCTCGCGGTCGGTCTCGGGAGAGAAGAAAAAAGATTCGTAGTCCTCTCGGAGCTCCTGGGGAAGCATTTGGAGCAAGCGCCGGGCTGCTGCGGTTTCCACGTTCTTCGAGGCCTGCCGGATCTCCGGGTTGAAGTACTTGATGGGCGCGGGAAGGTCGCCGGTGAGCACCTCCGAGGCGTCGTGATAGAGCGCCAGGGCGGCAGTGCGCTCCGGATCGACGCGGCCCCCGAACACGCGGTTTCGGATGATGGCCAGGGCGTGGGCGATGAGAGCGACGCGCAGACTGTGCTCCTGGATATTCTCGGGGTGTGTGTTGTACATCAGGCCCCACCGTTTGATGAATTTCATGCGCGAAAGATAGGCGAAGAAATGGCTCATGGCAGTTCCCGGCAATGTGGAGCGAAGATGACTCCGTTCAATGTTCGATGGGTCTTTCCGGCTCGGATCCCATTGATGATTATCCCACGATCTTTTCCTTTGCACACGGGTTTAATCACCAGCTTCGCCGCGGCTTCTTGAGAATCGCTTCGGGCAGGACTGCAGCCGTCGAAAAACATTTCGGATACGATTGCCTTTGATAAAATATGAGTTTTGAGGTTTTTTGTATACGGATCGGATGGAATGGATGAATGGCCATGGAGGCACGGTTTTGAAACCACAGGTGACAATGACCTTTCGGGCCGGTGGGCTGCCGAGCTTCTCGCTGCTTCTCCAATCGGGGTTTGTGGTGCGAGCGGGAGCCTGCGGCAGCATCAGGGTTTTTCTCGAGGACGAGCTGGGGCTGGCCCCTCCATTCATCGAGCAGGTGATTCAGAGTATCTTCCTGGATGGAAAACCTGTGGACGATCTGGACTCGGCCCATGTCAAAGATGGGTGCACGCTGGCCCTCTCGGCGGCTATGCCCGGGCTGGTCGGGGCCACCATGCGTCGTGGAGGCTACTATGCATCACTGCGCAGTGGGATCTCCTACTCGAGCGACGACCGCTGCCATGGCGTCTGCTGTGGGGATGTCACCGTCAAGCTCTTCAACCTCGTCGCGGCGGAGTTGGGGACCGGTCTGCTCGAACGAGGCATTGAGGTCAAATCCCATCATCTGGAAGATTTCCTGGCTTCCCGGCCTGCCGAGTTCTGGGCAGACTGCCAGTCTGCCGTCGTTGACGGGCGTGAGACGGGGAAAGATGAATTGGCGAAGACGCAGTGGGGCTCCCCCCTGGTCTTCTTCGCGGCGAGGAGGAGTGCTCCGGGACAAACCTCTCGATCCGTCGAAAAAACGTCACACTCAGAACACAAAAGTGTAACGTGATTCCTGTTGAAAGCTGATCGGTCCATTTCCACGAGCTGTGGAAGATTGAGAGGTGAGGGCCGCGGATGCTTTCCGCGGTTTTTTGTTTTTTTTGGGAACGGCCGCCATGTGTTGGCGGATTCGCTGTGTGCGGCGGGAGCCGACCGGTTATCCCTGCCGCGAATCACACCATGAAAGGGGAGCTGAGGATGGGAAAAGGAAGTGATTTCAAGCTGTTCAGTGGTGGACTGAATGGTGCGGAGGCTGAATTCGGCGTGCAGTCCGAGAAATGGGGGGTTCAGGAAGTGAATTTCACCTATGCCGGGCATAAACCCTCGAGGGATCGCGGGCTCGTGACACTGACGCCCGAGGAGATGCAGAGGGGTGACATCAGCATGGAGATCGTCTGCATGCGCATGAATCGCAGCTACTCCAATGCCGAGGCCATTCGCAAGGTGATGCAGATGATCTTCCATATGGTCAACAACGGATTCCAGGTCTTTGCGGTGGGCTGGATTCTGTCCGATGACACCGTGAAGGGGGGAACGGGGTGGGCCGTGGAGCTGGCGAAGCTGTTCAACCGCCCCCTGAGCGTATTCGACCAGGATCGGAGGGCGTGGTTCACCTGGATGGACAACGGTTGGGTGGAGAGCGTCCCGGCGATCGAGCACAAGACGTTCGTGGGGACGGGCACTCGTCACCTGAGCGAAGATGGAAGACGAGCCGTTGCGGAGCTCTTCGAGCGCTCCTTCAAGTCCTGAACCGGCCGGGATTGAAACAGGGTGCCCGACGGTTGCCTTGGGGGCCCGATGGGGCGGTGCGTGTCAGGTGAAAGCGGGTGGGGATGGGTGGAAGCCCCACCCGGAAGCTTTGGCGATCGCCCGATGGGTAGTGCCCTATCTGTAACGGCCAGGCGGACCTGATGACTTTCCGAACGACCGGTTGAGATCAGGAAGTGAAGCCTTGATGTTGTGTTTTTGCTTCATCGTCAGAAGAGCAGCCTTTTGCCGCGATGCTGTCCCCCTCCCGGCAGGAGGCAGCTTCCAGACCGATTCTGGATACGGCGTAACCGATTGATGTTGGAATTGAGTTTGACTAAACTGCACCGGCTATTTCGCAGTGACCACCATTGAAGGAAGGGGTGCGGAATGTTTTCATGCAAAGGCGAAGAAGACGTCTTGAGGCTCACGAAAGAGTTGGATGTGGCTTCCATCCAGTTCTGGTTCACGGATGTCCTGGGTCAGCTGAAGAGCTTTTCGGTCACCTCTGAGGAGCTTCCCGTGGCCTTTGAGGAGGGCATGGGTTTCGACGGGTCGTCCATTGAGGGTTTCGCGCGCATCGAAGAGAGCGACATGGTGGCCATCCCCGACCCGACCACCTTCCAGCTGCTGCCCTGGCGGCCTCAGGAGAGGCCCGTCGGGCGGATGTTCTGCGACATCTGCCAGCCCAACGGAGAGTCCTACGAGGGGGACCCCCGCCACGCCCTGCGGCGCATGTTGAAGCGGGTGGCCGAAAAGGGCTACACATTCTATGTGGGGCCGGAGCTCGAGTATTTCTATTTCAAATCCGACTGCGCTCCCGAAATCCTGGATCGGGGCGGCTACTTCGACATCACGCCTCTGGACCGAAGCGGGGACCTCCGCAGAAACACCATATTCGCCCTGCAGAAGATGGGGATCCAGGTGGAATACAGCCACCACGAGGTGGCGCCGAGCCAGCACGAAATCGATCTGCGCTACGATGAAGCCCTGCGCATGGCGGACGCCACCCAGACCTACCGCATCGCCGTCCGTGAAATCGCGCGTCAGCACGGCGTGTACGCCACCTTCATGCCCAAGCCGCTCTACGGCGAGAACGGGAGCGGCATGCACGTACACCAGTCCCTGTTTCAGGGGGACCGGAACGCCTTCTTCGATGCCTCCGACCCCTTTCATTTGTCCAAGGTGGCGCGGTGCTACATCGCCGGGATTCTGAGGCATGCTTCCGAGATCGTCGCCATCACCAACCAGTGGGTCAATTCTTACAAGCGGCTGGTTCCGGGCTACGAAGCGCCGGTCTACATCTCGTGGGCCCGGCGCAACCGGTCCACCATGGTGCGGGTGCCCATGTACAAACCCGGCAAGGAGAAGGCCACGCGCATCGAGCTCCGGTCGCCCGACCCCGCCTGCAATCCCTATCTGGCCTTTGCGGTCATGCTGGCGGCGGGTCTCGAGGGAATCGAGAAAGGGTACGAGCTGCCGGCTCCCATTGAAGAGGACATCTACAGCATGTCCGCCGAGGAACGAGCGAATCGTGGGATTGAGTCGCTGCCCGGGAGCCTTTTTCAGGCCATTCAGAACCTTGAGGGGAGCGAGCTCGTGCGCCGGGCCATCGGCGGGCACATCTTCCACAAGCTCATCGAGAACAAGCGCATTGAATGGGAGATGTATCGGACCCAGGTGACCTCCTACGAGATTGAGCGATACCTGCCCATGTTCTGACGGGCTGACCAGGCACCTCATGAAGCGATGCCGTCCAGAAGCAAGCTCAGACTGGAGAGCGGGCCAGTCCGGGCATTCGGCAATCCTTCTCTACGTGCTCGTGCTCGTACTCTGCATCGGGATCGGGAATGGACGGGCACGCACAAGTCCACGATGACGATGACGAGCACGAGCACGAAAGCGATGCGAAATATCCGTACGGCCCCCGAAGGATCTCTTTACAGATACCCAATGCCATAAGCATCACTTAAACCTGTAAACCTGGTTTGCGACTGAAGGGATCGCAGACTGCCGGATCATCCTGTGTACTCCCGGGGAAAAAAGTGATAGGTTGCGCTCGCTCTTTTAAGCTGCGAGACAGAACGGGCCTTGGGGCGTGACAGTGCCACTAATTCAGGATGAGAGGTCAGGGGGAAGCATATGCCAAGAAGAGACGACATCCGCAAAGTCATGATCATCGGTTCGGGTCCCATTGTCATTGGACAGGCCTGCGAATTCGACTACTCGGGAACTCAGGCCTGCAAGGCATTGAGGCAGCTCGGCTACGAGATTGTCCTGGTGAACTCGAATCCCGCCACCATCATGACCGACCCGGGCATGGCTGATGCGACCTATATCGAGCCTCTGACGCTTGAATCCATGGAGAAGATCATCGAAAGGGAGCGGCCCGATGCCATTCTGCCCAACCTCGGCGGGCAGACGGGCCTCAATCTCTCGGCCGAGCTCGCTCGAAAGGGTATCCTGGAGAAGTACGGGGTCAAGATCATCGGGGTCCAGGCGGATGCCATCGAGCGCGGAGAGGACCGCATTGCCTTCAAGGACACCATGAACCGGCTCGGCATCGAAATGCCCAGGAGCGAGCCCGCATTCACGGTGGAGGAGGCCGAGGCCATCGCCGCTCAGCTGGGATACCCCGTGGTCATCCGGCCCGCCTACACGATGGGAGGCACAGGCGGCGGGCTGGTCTACAACGTGGAGGAGCTGAGAACCATTGCCAGCCGCGGGATTTCGGCGAGCCTGGTGGGGCAGATCCTGGTGGAGGAATCGGTGCTCGGTTGGGAGGAGCTGGAGCTGGAAGTCGTCCGCGACGCCAAGAACCAGTGCATCACCGTCTGCTTCATCGAGAATGTGGACGCCATGGGAGTCCACACGGGGGATTCCTACTGCACGGCCCCCATGCTGACCATTGCCCCCGAGCTGCAGGAGCGCCTTCAGAAGTACTCTTACGACATCGTCCGGGCCATCGAGATCATTGGCGGGACCAACATCCAGTTCGCCCACGACCCCGCGACGGGGCGGGTGGTGGTGATCGAGATCAATCCCCGGACGTCGCGGTCGTCTGCCCTGGCCTCCAAGGCCACGGGCTTTCCCATTGCCCTCATCTCGGCGCGGCTGGCCGGTGGACTGACCATGGACGAAATCCCCTACTGGCGGGAGGGGACCCTTGAGAAGTACACTCCCTGGGGGGATTACGTGGTGGTGAAATTCGCCCGGTGGGCCTTCGAGAAATTCCCGGGCTCCGAAGACAAGCTGGGGACCCAGATGCGCGCCGTGGGCGAGGTCATGAGCATCGGGAAGAACTACAAGGAGGCATTCCAGAAGGCCATCCGGTCCCTTGAGAACGGCCGTTACGGGCTCGGTTTCGCCGGGGACTTCCACAGCAGGTCGCTGAATGAGCTCATGGAGATGCTCTCTGCCCCGTCCAGTGAGCGACAGTTCCAGATGTACGAAGCGCTTCGGAAGGGTGCCGCGGTCGACGCGTTGTACGCCAAGACGCACATCAAGCCGTGGTTCATCCAGCAGATGAAGGAACTGGTGGAACTGGAGGAAGAGGTCCTCCGGCACAAGGGGGGAATGGTTCCCGACGGCCTGCTGGGGCGGGCCAAGCGGGACGGCTTTGCCGACCGATACCTCGCGCAGCTTTTGGGAATTTCCGAGGGCGAAATCCGGGAGCGGCGCAAGGCCCTGGGGATTGTTCAGGCCTGGGACGCGGTTCCGGTGAGTGGTGTCGAGAATGCCGCCTATTACTACTCCACCTACAACGGGACGGACAAGGTCGAGAGCAGCGGCAGACGCAAAATCATGGTGCTGGGAGGCGGGCCCAACCGCATCGGGCAGGGCATCGAGTTCGACTATTGCTGCGTCCACGCCGCATTCGCCCTCAGGGATGAAGGCTATGAGACCATCATGGTGAACTGCAACCCGGAAACGGTCTCCACGGACTACGACACCTCGGACAAGCTCTACTTCGAGCCCGTCACCGTCGAGGATGTGCTCTCCATCTATGAAAAGGAGAAGCCCGAGGGGGTCATCGTTCAGTTTGGGGGACAGACGCCGCTCAACATCGTGAAGGAGCTCGCCGACGCCGGCGTCCCGGTCATGGGAACGTCTCCGGAAACCATCGACCTGGCCGAAGACCGCGACCGGTTCCGCCGGATAATGAAGGAGCTCGGCATTCCCATGCCCGAGTCGGGCATGGCGAGCACCCTTGGTGAAGCCGTCGAGGTGGCGCGGTCCATCGGGTATCCCCTCATGGTTCGGCCCTCCTACGTTCTGGGTGGCAGGGGAATGGAAGTGGTCCACGACGAGGAGATGCTCCGGCATTACATGGCGGCGGCTGTTGGGGTCAGTCCCGACCGTCCCATCCTCATCGACAAATTCCTCGAAAACGCCATCGAGGCCGAAGCCGATGCGCTGGCGGACGGGACCGACGCCTTCGTGCCCGCCGTCATGGAGCACATCGAGCTGGCCGGAGTGCATTCCGGGGACTCTGCCTGCGTGATCCCGCCCATCAGCATCCCCCCGAAGCACCTGGACACCATCTACGAATACACGCGCAAGATCGCCATGGAGCTCAAGGTGGTGGGGCTCATGAACATTCAATACGCCATCGCCCACGACACGGTGTATGTGCTGGAAGCCAACCCGCGCGCATCGAGGACCGTGCCCCTGGTCTCCAAGGTCTGCAACATCAGCATGGCCCGCATGGCGACCCAGATCATGCTGGGAAAGAAGCTTTCCGGCATGGATCTCAAAACCAGGCACTTCCCCCATTTCGGGGTGAAGGAGGCCGTCTTCCCTTTCAACATGTTCCCGGAAGTTGACCCCGTCCTGGGGCCGGAGATGCGCTCCACCGGGGAAGTGCTGGGCATGGGGAGCTCGTTCGGCATGGCTTTCTACAAGGCCCAGGAGGCGGCTCAGCAAAAGCTTCCCATGGAAGGGACCGTTCTCATCACGGTGACGGACCCCGAGAAGCAGGCCGTGCTCCAGGTGGCCCGCCGCTTTCAGGAGCTGGGCTTCAAGATCCGGGCGACCAACGGCACGTGTCGATTCCTGGTGGGGCAGGGAGTTCAGGCGGAGCCCATCCACAAGATGCATGAAGGCCGTCCCAATATCGTGGACGCCATCAAGAATGGTGAGATCCAGCTGGTCATCAACACCCCCAGCGGGAAGCTGAGCAAACACGACGACTCTTACATTCGCAAAGCTGCCATCAAATACAGGATCCCGCATGTCACGACGGTGGCTGCGGCGGTGGCTGCAGCTCGGGGAATCCAGGCCCTCCGCGCTGGAAAAGCAGGCGTCAAATCTCTCCAGGACTACCACGCGGACATCCGTTGATCTCTTTTTCAAGTCAATCTTTCTGAATGCATCGGAACGTCTCGGTGAACCGCCGCAGCAGCGGGGGCTCCCGAGACGTTTCCCCTTTCGGGGTCCTGAAATGTGCTCCGGGCTTCAATCTAGCCGTTCGGCTTTGTCATAAATAAACCATAGTAATCATTAAATATGAACCGTGGTTGTGAGGACTTCCCGGTTCAAATGAGTTGAATTTCACCATTCCTTACCTCATAATCATCAGCTGGCGGGGGGCTGACTGATCCCGCCGC
>Ga0105106_10002425_pt1 | contig 13443 bp, 12 predicted proteins | sample PPLLaktember2015_5_FD_79109 | JGI IMG/M metagenome (GOLD analysis project Ga0105106, IMG submission 79109) | Freshwater sediment microbial communities from Prairie Pothole Lake near Jamestown, North Dakota, USA - PPLs Lake P8 Core (1) Depth... | ecosystem: Environmental > Aquatic > Freshwater >...
ATCTGTTCGGGGGTTGCTGAAAGTTTTAGACTGGCCTGCGTTTCCAATCCCTTTGGCAAATCCTAAAGAGCTTTAGAAAACTACCTCCCGCTCTATTGATTACACAGATTTCAAAATAGGATTAAACAGATTTTCCTGTGTTTCAATACATTTCCTATCGGTGTAATCGGTCCTTAATCAGTGTAATCGGAGATTTCTCGACCTTTCGAGAAATCTTCTAAAATTCTGGAATTTTGGAATTCAGAATACAAACAAACGTTTCCTTGAAAATTCCTTCCTGATGTGCTACACCCCGTTTGACAAGGGTGAATCGTCTTCCTTCTTGGGGACGGTGAACATACTTTTCAATGAGTCCTACGGCAAGTGGCGAGACTTTCTAGACGGGGTAAATAGATCCTACCTTGTGGCTTGTGAGGATGGGAAAAAGCACTCAAGCCAAACGATTGACCATAGCCATTGATGGTCCTTCGGGTGCCGGCAAGAGCACCGTAGGGAGGGCTCTGGCGAGACGCCTGGGCTATCTTTACATCGATACAGGAGCCATGTATCGGGCTGTGGCATTGAAAATCAAGGAGAAGACTCTGGTTTTGGAAGATGAGTCGAAACTCTCCGCTCTGGTCTCGTCCCTTCATATCACCTTCGTTGGAAAGGGTAAGGAGACCGCTGTTCTCTGTAATGGGAAAGATGTGACGAAGGCCATCCGTTCTCCTGAAATGAGCCGTCTTGCCTCAGATATTTCCAGAAAAAAGGTTGTGAGAGAAGCTTTGGTCCGGAAACAAAGAGAGATGGGATTGGGGGGAGGTGTGGTCCTGGAGGGAAGGGATATTGGCACCGTGGTCTTTCCCGATGCGGAGATCAAGTTCTACCTTGATGCCGACACGGAGGAAAGGGGAAGGAGGAGGTTTAAAGAACTGGTTGAGAAAGGGACGAAGGTCGATTTCAACGACACTCTCGAGGAAGTGAGGACAAGGGACCATCGTGATATGAATCGAGCTATTTCTCCTCTCAGAAAGGCAGAGGATGCCTTTTCCATCGATTCAACTGGACGGACGGTTGAAGAGATTGTGGAGGAGATGGTTCAACGGGTGATGGCCAGACAGAGGAAAGATGAAACTTTACATCGCTAAATCAGCAGGGTTCTGTTTCGGGGTCAAGCGCGCCATGGAGATGGCCCTTAAGGCTGCGAAGAAAAATTCTGAACAGCTCTACACTTTAGGCCCTCTGATCCATAACCCTCAGGCCGTAGACCATTTGAAATCCTTAGGCATCAAGGTGAGAAACCGTGTTGAGAAGATACCCAGGGGGACGGTGATCTTTCGATCCCATGGGGTCTCCTTGGGGGAATGGAAGAGGGCAAAGGAGAAAAACTTGCATATCATCGACGCCACCTGTCCCATTGTCAAAAGAGCCCAGTTCTTTGCAAACTACCTTCACCGACAGGGATACAACTTATTGATTGTTGGAGAAGCTCACCATCCCGAAGTGGAGGCCATCAAAAGCTATCTTGACGAAGGGGTAGTCGTCAACGATGTGAAGAGCGTTCAGAAATTAGGTCCGTGGGAGAAGCTCGGGGTCATTGCTCAAACAACACAGTCTGTTAGTCTTTTTAAAGAGATTATTGCCGCATGTCTCGAAAGTGCGAAGGAAGTAAGGGTATTCAATACCATCTGCCATGCCACCATGATTCGGCAAAAGGAGGCATTGGAGATTGCCAAAAAAGTGGATTGTATGATTGTGGTCGGTGGCTACAATAGCGGGAATACAAAGAGACTGGCGGGTATCTGTAGAGAAATCCAGCCTCGAACGTATCATATAGAAACAGCAATGGAGATCAACCCGAGATGGCTGGCTAAGAAAGAGAGAATCGGGTTGACCGCGGGAGCCTCTACACCCTCCTGGATCATCAAGCAGGTCGAAGAGGAGATTCGTCATCTTAAGGGGCTGTAACAATTTGATAACAAAGGAGATTTAATTTACAAACCAAAAATCCAAAAGATTTGTAATTTTCAGTGGAGTATGGTATAAATTTTGGCGTCAAGTGAGAATCCCGCCGTGTTGTAGCAAGAGGGGATAACCCTTTTATGAAATGAAATAGATATCCACCCTGAACCTGGGGGAAGGGTTGAATTATTTTAAAAGGGTCCACAGGTTAAATTATTGTTAGGAAAGGGGTTTTTAAATGGTGAAGGAAAATTCGACTCCTGCAGACGAAAAGAAAGCAGGGGCTCCTGCTGGAGGAGAAAAGGAAGCTAAGGAGTTCCGTCAAAGGGATGACCACGAGGATTTTAAGACTTTGTATGAAGATAGTCTCAAGACCATTGAGGAAGGGCAGATCTTGAGGGGGACGGTTCTTGAGATCACTCCGGATCATGTGACGGTGGATGTGGGATATAAGTCTGAAGGCCAGATTCCCATGCAGGAATTTCTAAAGAGGAGTAGGAAGGTCGATGTGAAGGTTGGAGATCAGATCGAAGTCCTTATAGAGAAGAAGGATAGTGAAGAGGGGGTGTTGATTTTATCAAAAGAAAAAGCCGATAAGGTGACCATCTGGAGAGAGGTGAGCCGCTCCTGCCGGGAAGGCGAGGTCATGGAGGGGGAAGTGATGTCTAAAGTGAAAGGAGGGCTGTCCGTCGACATCGGCGGGGTCTATGCCTTTCTCCCCGGCTCTCAAATCGATTTGAAACCGGTGCGAAATCTCGACTCCCTGATCGGCCAACGACTGAAGTTTAAGGTGATCAAGTTCAACAGGAAACGCAATAACATCGTCCTTTCCCGGCGCACGCTTCTGGAAGAGGAGCGGAAGCAGCTAAGGGATGAAACTTTAAAAAACCTCATCGAAGGGGAGATTGTAGAAGGAACAGTGAAAAACCTCACCGATTACGGTGCGTTTGTTGATTTAGGTGGGATCGATGGCCTTCTTCACATCACCGATATTGCATGGGGAAGGATTGGGCATCCTTCGGACAAGCTTTCGGTGGGGGACCGGATAAGGGTGAAGATCCTCCATTACGATCGGGAGAAGGAGAAAGTTTCGTTAGGATTTAAACAGGCTCTGCCCGATCCGTGGGAGACTGTACAGAAAAGGTATCCGGTGGGAACGCGGATGAAGGGAAGAGTCGTCAACATCACAGATTACGGCGTCTTTGTGGAGTTAGAAGAGGGGGTAGAAGGACTCGTCCACATCTCAGAACTGACCTGGAGCAAGAAGATGAAGCATCCTTCCAAAGTCGTCCACATCGGTGACGCAGTGGAGGTGATGGTTTTGGATTGCGATCCAACCAAACGACGGATTTCCTTGGGGATGAAACAGACTGAGCTCAATCCATGGGCTCTGATCGAAGAAAAATATCCCGTAGGAACAAGGGTGATGGGAAAGGTTAAGACCATCACGGACTTTGGGATCTTCATTGGATTTGAGGAAGGGGTGGACGGCCTGGTTCATGTTTCTGAGATGTCGTGGACCAAGAAGATCAAACATCCCAGCGAACTCTATAAAAAGGGACAGGAAGTGGAGGCGTTGGTCCTCAATATCGACCCAAGAAATGAGCGTTTCTCCCTTGGAATCAAACAACTGATGCCTGACCCCTGGAAGGATGTGGCAAGGCGGTACCGGAGGGGAGAGGTGGTAACGGGGAAGGTGACCAATGTGACCGATTTTGGCGCCTTCATCGAACTAGAAGAGGGGATTGAAGGATTGGTTCATGTTTCGGAGATCAGCCGGGACAAGGTAGAAAGACCTTCCGATGTGCTGACGGTCGGGAATACGGTTTCCGCTGTAGTCCTGCACATCGATCCCCACGAACGGAGGATTGGTCTCAGCATGAAAGGGGTCGCGGAGAAAGTTGAGAAGGCTGAAATTGAAAAGTATATCTCGAACCAGGGCCCTCCCACCTCGACTCTGGGGGAATTGATTCAAGAAGAGATGGAACGCCGGAGTGGACTTAATAAAAAGGAGGAGGATTAAACCCCGTTAGAAAGGACGGGGCTTTAAACCCCAACCTTTCTGAAAGGTATTTAAATTTTGATACACAACCCATCCCTGCTTTAAAAAGCGGGGTTTTCTAACGGGGTAAACAGGTCTCCTAACCCTCACCCGAAGACAAATAAAGAAAAGGGGTTGCGATTTTTTTGCAACCCCTTTTCTATCTGGTTGGAACCTGGAGGGAATTTCCTGGTGAAGTTTTTTTAGCCGGACCGGAACGTGTCCCGCCAGGCCCGCGCTGTGGGCGGGGTCAAGGGACACAATATAAAATGATATTACATTGCCGGGAAGCCCTTCGACATGCTCAGGGCCGAGAGCTTTGTCGAACGGCCCCGGCCTGTGGCCGGGGAGCTTCAATTTGTCTTCTTCACGTAAATATCTTTCACGATGTCCTTATCCAGGGCAAGGGTTGTCTCTCCAATCTGTAAGACATGGGATGGGTTCTTTTGGTGCATCCGGACAATACTGCCTGGAACGATCCCGAGGGTGCTGAGCCGGTCGAGCCTCTGATGCGATTTGGGAGCGATAAAGACAATTCGGCCTTCCTCACCTAATCCCAGTTCGTCAAGGGGGATGACGAGAGGTTTCATCTCCTTCTTGAACTTCGCACAGCACTCCCCTCTTGGGATCGGCTTCCCGTGGATACAAGTGGGCGGATGGCCAAGGAAGGTGCAAACGCTTTCCGTCACGCTCGGGCTTAGGATGTGTTCCAGTTTGCAGGCCTCCTCTTCCACCTCTTCTTCGGACATCTCGAAGATTTCCGAGAGGAGCCTCTCCGTCAAACGGTGACGCCGAATAATCTCTCGGGCCTTCTCCTCTCCACGCTCTTTGAGGACGACTCGATTCCCGTCCACGTCAAAAAGATCGTCTTTAATCATTAAACGGAGGATGTGATTCGCTTCCACATCCGGAGTTGTCTCTAAGAGTTGATCCAGATCAGAGACCCCTTTCTCTCTCATGGTCCAGATCAGTTCGAGGAGCTCTTCAACTCTCTCCGCTTCAACCCCTTCAGCCACTCCCCACATCCTCCGATGGGGGCTTCCCTTCCTTTCAAATTCTTCTCTCATGATTTCGCCTTTCTTTTCCAAAAGGATTTAACGAAATCGACAATGGCAGATCGTTCCTTAAAGGAATATCCGCAATGGGGACAGCATATCAAGTTGCAGTTTTTCGAGAGGAGACATCCTCCGCATTTCATCGCTCCCTCAACGAATTCCTTTCCACAGAGAGGACATTTTAATGTGGTTTTCATTCCATTCCACGCAGAGATCGTTAAGTGGACAACGTGTGGTCAAATAACTTGTGGGAACGTCTAAAATTCGAAGCACGAAATCCGAAATTCGAAACAATTTCAAAATTCTAAATCCAAATGTTCCAAACAATTAAAATATCTTTGTTTCGAAAATTCATATTTTGGATTTGTTTCGAATTTCGATATTCGGATTTCGAATTTTTGAATTTTCATTAGATTCCTATCCATTTCAGAACAAAATTTAACACTCCGCCCACTCCAAAGGCAACGGGAAAGATCACTGCCGACATCCAGAGGGCCTTTCTTAGGCCTCTCTCCTTGATCATCATGAAGAATTGGGCAATACAGGGAATGAAGAGGGTGAGGGTCACTAAACTCACCAGGATCTGGTGGGGATCGAGTTGTCCCTCTTTGGCCATGACAAAGAGACCAGCGGCTCCATAGTCTCTCCGGAGAAACCCGATAATAAAGGCTTCGGTCGTTTTGGCAGGGAGGCCCAGGAAATGGACAATCAAAGGAGTGGCCATCCGCTCCAAGAGGGTCAACACCTTTGTCTTGTGTAAGGCAAAGAGGATCAAGGTGCCCAGGATGAAGAGAGGAACGGCCTCTTTCAAGTACCATTCAATCCGAGCCAGGGTTTTGACCAAGATATTGGAGATCTGGGGGATCCTCAAGGGCGGGATCTCGAGGATGAAATCTGAACTCTCACCCGGAATGACCAAGGCAGCCAGATAGCCAACGACCACCAGAATCGCAGCGAGTAGAGAGATCCAGATCAGAAGATAGATGGCAGGGAGCCCTGCAAACATCCCAAGGATGACTCCTAGCTGAGCGGAACAGGGAACAGCGAGAGCCAGAAGGAGAGTGACGATGGTTCGATCCTTCTCCGTTTCCAAGATCCGAGTCGTCATCGTGGCCATGGTGTCACACCCAAGTCCTAAGACCATGGGCAATACGGCTTTTCCGTTCAGCCCCATTTTCTTAAAAATTTTGTTCGTCATCACAGCCAGCCTGGGAAGATATCCAGAATCCTCCATGAATCCAAAGACAAGAAAGAAACAACCCACGATGGGTAGCACGATCGCAATGGCATAGGTGAGGGCCATGGTGATGACACCGTAAGGACCAATGAGAAGTTCCTGAAGAAATGGGATCGGAAGGAGCCAGTGAATCAGGGAAGTGATGGGCGGCAGGAGCCACTTTCCAAAAACCGTTTCTTCCAAAAATCTGACGCTCGTCTGGGCTCCAAATACTCCGACAAATTGATAAGTGCCCAAGAGGACGAGAAGGATGATGGGAACTCCCCAAAAAGGATGAATTGAAAGCCTTCCCAAAAATGTGGACAAGGTTTTGGGCGCCTCTTTCTCCATTTTCATTACTTCTGACAGAAGTTCATCCACCTTCCGGAGTCTCGACTGATTGATCAGGTAACCAATGGGGTCAGCGAAACAGGCCTGAGTCTCCTGATGGATTTTTTCAATTTGGAGAATGACTTCCTCTGAAAGATTTTTATGAAGCCATTCGACAAGACTTTCATCACCTGAGAGGAGCATCAATGCCAGAGAACGTTTGGAGATGGGAGCGCCGGGGAGGAGGGCAGTGATTCGTGAGACGCCCTTTTCGATGGCTTCTGGATAGGCTGTGAAGATCGAGGAAGGGGCTTGGACCTGAAGATTCTCTTTGATCTTCTCCACCCCTTTCTTTCTGGTGGCCACGGTCTTAAGAACGGGAGTTCCTAAGATTTTGGTTAGGGTTTTCGTTTGAATCTCAATCCCCCGGCTCTTGGCTTCATCCCACATGTTTAAGAGGATCAGGAAAGGGAGGCCCATCTCTAATAGCTGGAGGGAGATGAGGAGACCACGGCGAAGGTTTTTAGCATCGATCACCTGAACCAGATGCTCCTGGGGTTCATTAAGAAGGATGTCCCGGGTGACCCTCTCGTCTTCTGACATGGGAATGAGGGAGTTGACGCCTGGGGTATCGACCACCTGAAATCTTTTCCCATGGGTCTCCATCGTTCCCGTGGCGACTTCCACAGTCGTTCCTGGATAATTTGAGACGGTGACATATTTGCCGGTAAGGTAATTGAAGATGACCGATTTTCCCACATTCGGATTTCCAATGAGAATGACCTTCTCTTTGGTGGACTCCGTGGATCTTATCTCTCTTCGGGTGCAAGACTCCATCCTTCACCTTTTTTTCTTAGGGATTCCCTTTTTGGATTTGCAATCCGCACATCGGCCGTAAAGCTCCATCCTGTGGTGGAAAACCTTGAAACGGTGGCGCTGGGCAATGCCATTTTGAAGTGTTTCGAGGGCGTCATCCTCGAATTCAATAATCTTTCCACACTCGAGGCAGATCAAATGATCATGGTGGCTCTTTCCCTCCGTGGGTTCATACTGGGTCTCTCCATCCGCAAATTTCCTTTGGGCGGCCAGGCCAAGACGGGTGAGAAGCTTCAGCGTTCGATAGACGGTCGTATAGCCTATCTTGGGATAGACCTTCGCCACCTGGGCATAGATTTGAGCAAGGTTCTTATGGCCCGAGGAATTGAGAAAAACATCAAGAATCTCTTCCCTCTGCTTGGTCGCCTTTAGCCCTTTCCCAGAAATCCGTGCCTTGAAGAAGTTGAAGTTTGTTTTAATGGAAGGACCCTTTTTGAAATTGAATTTCAATTTCATTTTAACCAGCTTTGCCCGATTTGTCAAAGGAGGCAAAACATGGTAAACTTTTTAATGAAAAGGAGAGATCGTTGAGGCAACCCGTGGAAAGAGAGCCTTTCGTCTATGAAAAGATCGTCACCCACAATGACTTTGATGGGTTGGTAAGTGCTGCCCTCTGTGCATGGGCCTTGAAAGTGGATCGGATTCGCTTTGCCGGACCCCTGACGATCATCAAATCCCAAATGACGATTACCGAGAAAGACGTGGTGTGCGATCTTCCCTATCCCCTCGAGTGTGGGCTCTGGTTCGACCATCATGAAGGGAATCTCCAGGAGTTGGAATTGAGAAAGATTGATCCCGCATCCATTCCCGGTCGATTCGATCTAAAACCGAGCTGCAGTCGCGTGGTCTATGAATATTTTTCCGAGAGAATGGAGCTTCCTTCTTATTTCCCAAAGGCAGTGGAAGAGGCAGATATCATCGACAGTTTTTCTTATGCCTCATTGGAGGAATGGAGGGAAGAGACTCCCGGAAAGGTGGTCGACCTGACCCTGAAGGTTCACTTTTCCTCTCCTGAGGATCAGGCCGCCTACATGAGAAATGTGGTCCAACAGTTGAGGGATCGTTCCATGGAAGAGGTTTCTGGCCTCCCGTTTGTCCAAAAACGCTTGAAACAGTATCGGGAAGAAGAAGAGCGCATGCGTCAGATCATCGAACATTCTTCCTCCTTTCTTGAACAGGATGGTTCGAAAGAGATGATCGTCATTGATCTCACGACCTACCAGCGGAGGCCTCACCTCATCAAAAACCTGGCATTCCTCATTTACCCTCAGGCACTAGGAGTTTTGGAGGTCTATAATCTCCTCGAGCGGGGGGTCAAGAGCAATCACCTCGGTTTCTCCATGTCCCTTTCCATCAATGGGAATAGAGGGGGACACACGAAAAATATCGGAGAGATCATGCGAATGCTCAACATCGGCGATGGCCATCCAGGGGCGGCTTCGGGGACAGTGCGCTGCAGCTCGAAGCAGGAGATGTTAAAGAAAAAGAAAGAGATGTTGAATCAAATCTTTAAACTCTGGTCTTCCCAGTAGGTTTCCTATTTACGAAAATGTTGCAGAATGCCCCGTCCCGCCATAGGCGGGACGGGCGGGGAGCTTTACTGAGGAGCAGTGGCTTTCCTGAGTTCCTCTTCTGTTAACTCGGCTTTCCTTTTCAAATTCCATGATCCGATCCAGCTCTTAAAGGTCTTCAAATTTTTCTCCCGCTCTTCCTCATCTTTTCCGAGGAAGGTATACATATTCCCGGGTTTTCCATCTTTGGTATTCTTTCCATCATCCAGCCTTCTCATAATGGCACCGGCATCTTTTCCTTTAACAAATTCTAGCAAGAGAGGATAACTGTCCATGCGAGGGCCCTTATTCTCTTTTGTATATTTTTCTTTCTCTTTTTTGAAATCATCCACAAGAGGCGAATCGGGTCCATGGCACATCGAGCATTTTGAATCGAAAAGAGGGCGAATATCTTTTTGGTAAACCACCTGAGCCCTGACAACTGCTGGAACAAAAAAAACCACTAACGGAACGATGAAAAAAAGCTTCTTCATTTGTCTTGTCCTTTCTCCCCCCTTATCCTATGCCACCCCGCCCCTGAGGGGAGGGGGCGGGTCCGATATGGCTTATTTTCCAAAGAGTGATTCATAAGCCTGAACACCAGCCTGATATCCTGTCTCGTCTTTGGCCCAATCTTTATGGCACCCATTGCAGGAATTAGGGACCACATTCTTGGGGTCTTTCTTGAACATCTCGAGACTTAACTGGGGCTTGATGACCTTGAAATCATGGGCGTGGATATCCCCGGCCTCTGCTGAGCCGGCTGTTTTCACCATATGGCAAGAAGAGCACCGACCGGTCCCTCTCGTTTCTGGGGCATAATTGTGTTTCGTATGGATGCGGATGGCCTCCGGATTGGCGAACTTTTTGTCTTTTCCATGGCAGGAGAGACAAAGGGTATTATTGAGATCAGATTTGATCATTTGGAATTGTCCAGGCCCTCCATGGGGATTGTGGCAGTCGAAACAGGAGACCTTGGCCTGAAAGTGTGTGCTCTTTTGGTAGTCGATCCACTGCTGGTGATGAGATTTGGAATGGGCCTCAGAATCTCCCCATAAACCAGGTTTGAATTGATAATATTTTGATAATGAGTCTCCCAATTTATAAGGTTTATTATCCTTGTCATTCCATGGGTAATCAAACGTTGCATTGGGAGCACTCACCCCTCTCGAATGGCACTGGCCGCAGACCTCCAATCCCCGTTCATAATCCATTTTTCTCGGGTTGACGATCTTTCCCTTTACTCGTGGGCCTTTGATATGTTCGGATCCTGGACCATGGCATTTCTCACATCCTGTGTTGAGTTCCACATATTTTGATTCGTAGCCTGAATCCATCTTCTTCAACTCCAGTCCTGTGTTATGGCAACCGGCACAACTCATTTCAAAAGACTTTTCCACTGGAGGCTGTCGGAGGCTTCCGTCTTCGTTATACCAGTACTGGAGATTATAAGGAACCCATCGAGAGGTGGCCTGGTTCCATTGAATGGGGAGGATGTAATGGTTATTCCCGATCTTCACCTGATAGCGCTGTTTCCATCCCCATCCTCCGTAAGTTCTCACCGCATTATAGGTGACTTCTTTGGAAGGATCTTTGGCATCTACCAGTGTTGCCTGATGGACCTTTTCAGGGGTCTCATTTAGTTTGACCGTTACCTCAGGGATTTTCCCTGCCTTCAGTTTGACCGTCCCCTTCCACCCTACGACCACCGTGTCATTAGTGGGGGTCAATACTTGCTGGGATTTATTGTGCAGGGTATCCTTCCACGTCTCATAGATTCCTTTGTGGCAGGATTTGCACTTTTCAGAGCCCACATATTTAGCCTGAGCTATCGTCACCGAGGGAATCAGATACACGGCGGAGATAAGAATTAGCCATTCCAGCCTCATTACTCTTTTCACCAGATTTTACCTCCTCTCAGTCAGTCTTCATGAAATTGCAACTCATAATTCTTAGTCATGTTTCACCTCCTTCTTTCCCCAAATAGTCAAAGATGAGAAACCCTCCCCATGAGGTTACCTTACGAAGAGGGAATCGTAGGCCTTTGCACCCGCTTCGTATCCTGCCTTATCTTTTCCCCATTCTGTATGGCATCCATTACACGAATTTGGGACTACATTTCTTGGATCTTTCTCGAACATCTCCAAACTCACCCGCGGTCTGATCATTATAAAGTCATGGTTGTGAATATCGCCGGCTTCTGCTGAAGCAGCTGTTTTCACCAAGTGGCAGGAGGAGCATCGGCTGGTTCCCCTGGTCTCTGGCGCATAGTTGTGTTTGGTGTGAATCCGGATGGCCCAAGCATTGGCAAACTTTTTATCTTTTCCGTGACAGGAAAGACAGAGGTTGTTGTTGTGATCAGCTTTGGTCAACTGGGATCGGCTGGGCCCTCCATGGGGATTGTGACAATCAAAGCAGAGAACCTTGGCATAGAAATGACCGCTCTTTTGAAAGTCGAGCCATTGCTGGTGGTGGGACTTCGAATGGGCTTGCGGATCTCCCCAGAGTCCAGGCTTGAATTGGTAATAATTGGATAAGGGTTCTCCTATTTTATAAGGTTTGTTATTTTTGTCGTTCCACGGATATTCGAACGTCCCATTTGGAACGCTGACTCCTCTTGAATGGCATTGGCCGCAAACTTCAAGACCCCGTTCATAGGGTAGTTTTCGGGGATGGATGATATTCCCCTTGGTCTTGGGAGATTTGACGTGTTGAGAGCCCGGACCATGACATTTTTCACACCCTATGTTGAGCTCCACATATTTGGATTCATAACCCGAGTCAACCTTCTTTAACTCAAGCCCAGTATTGTGGCAGCCCGCGCAGCTCATTTCAAAGGATTTCTCGACCGCAGGTGTCTTCAGACTCCCCTCTTCTTTGTACCAGTTCTGGAGATTATAGGGAACCCACCGGGAGGTCGCCTGGTTCCATTGGAAGGGAAGAATGAAATGATGATTTCCAATCTTGACCTGATACCGTTGTTTCCAGCCCCACCCCCCGTACGTCCTCACTACGGTATAAGTGACCTCTTTAGAAGAGTCTTTTGCGTCTACTAAGGTCGCTTGATGGACGTCTCCGGGTCCATCCTCCAATTTCACAATGACCTCGGGGATATTTCCAGCTTTGAGTTTGATCATGCCCCTCCAATCGACCACCAAGGTATCATTGGTGCGGCTTAAGAGCTGTTGAGATTTATTGTGGAGCGTGTCTTTCCACATCTCATAAATCGATCGGTGGCAAGACATGCATTTTTTAGAACCGACATCAGTGGTCTCGGCGATCGCCAGTGTGGGAGGTAAAATCAGAAGCAAGAGAGAAAATGCCATCACCCTTTTCATAGAATCCGTCCTCCTTTTTTTTGGAAAAAATTGATGTCCCCCCTTCATCCGTTTTTCTATTTGTTGGTCCTATGGATAGGCTAATAAGCCTTTTCTTGCCATAGCAATGTGTTCCTCTTTTTCGACATGGGGATGGTGGCACCGGGTGCAGGATTTAAGAGCATTCTCTCGTGCAATCTTTCCTCCCTCCACGGCATCCTTTCCCATCATCATATCCTGATACTTCTCTCCAGGGCCATGACAGGCTTCGCAACCCACATTCTCTTCTTTGTAGGTTTTCTTTTGCAGGTCGTATCCTGTCGCATGACAGGGAGTACATTTGGTATTGTCTCTTTCACTTCGAATACGGGAGAAAGCGTTTCTCGCCATGGCCGACTTTCTCCAGGTATCGATATGCTCCTTGTTGAGGCCTTCGTGGCATCCAATGCAAGATTCCGACCCGACATAGGCCACTTCCTCCTGGATGAAGACGGATCGCTCTTTCGGAGTTGGTCCTTCAGGGAGAACAGGAGCTGTCTTCTCCCAGTTTCGGATAAAGGCGACCAATTGGTGGATCTGTTCCGGGTTAAGGGGGCCTCCCTCTCTATCACCGAGGGCAACCATCCCTGTTCGAGGGATTCCCCGTTCAATGATTTTATAGAGAAGCGTATTATCGACAGCTTCGAGATAGGACTTCGAATTGATAGCTTTAAGTCCTCTCTGAGGGCCCCCTGTCTCTCCGTGGCACCGGACACAGTGTGTCATGTAAAGCCCTTTTCCTTTCTTGACGGCTTCCAATCTCGCTTCTTCTGCTTCTACCTTTACGCGATGCGGTTCCAATAACCAGTAAACCGTAAGAAAGATTGCCGTCGCAACTGTCAAAATCATGGCTAGAAGAATTTTCTTTTCCACCGTTGTTCTATCCTTTAACAACCTGAGAAGGATCGAATTGTTTCCTCTCAATGATGCTGGCTGTGTCGATCACCAGTTTCTCTTCTACGATTTGAAGTTTGTAGAGATCCAAAGGACGGGGAGGAGGACCTTCGAGGACCTCTCCGTTTCGATTGAACTTGGCGCCGTGACAGGGGCACTCGAACCTCTTTTGCATCTCATTCCA
>Ga0105106_10002426_pt1 | contig 13437 bp, 15 predicted proteins | sample PPLLaktember2015_5_FD_79109 | JGI IMG/M metagenome (GOLD analysis project Ga0105106, IMG submission 79109) | Freshwater sediment microbial communities from Prairie Pothole Lake near Jamestown, North Dakota, USA - PPLs Lake P8 Core (1) Depth... | ecosystem: Environmental > Aquatic > Freshwater >...
AAAAAGGAGAAGAAAGATGAAAATTCTGGTTATTGCGAAACAGAAGGATTCGGCTATACTGGTTCCGCCGGCTGTTTTCAGACAGCTCCTGGAAATAAGCATGGCAGGCATAGCCCAGATGAAAAAGGCAGGCAAACTTCTGGATTTTTACTTTTCACCCCTTGGCTATTCGATAGTTATCCTTAACTATAATACCGCTGAAGAGTGGCAAAAAGACATGGGCTTGATGCCACTCCTCTCGTATATGGATTTTGAATCCTATCCCCTGGCAGATGGTAACGAAGCGATGAAGTCACTGCTCGAACAGTTGAAGGCCGCCGAGAAAATGATGGCCGGCGCGCCCAGATAAATCTGTTGGCGGGCTAAAATAACAGGGGGGCGGCGGCCGTACCGGCCGCCGCCCCAAATTGTTGCCTTCGGAGTTAAGCTATTTCCTCTCGATGATTACGGCCATACCCTGGCCGCCGCCGATGCACAGCGTCGCCAGGCCGAGCTTCAAGTTACGCCGCGCCATCTCGTGGGCCAGCGTTACCAGGATCCTGGCCCCGGTGCAGCCGATGGGGTGCCCCAGGGAGATGCCGCCGCCGTGCAGGTTGGTCTTGCGCATATCGATGTCCAGCTCCCGGATGCAGCCGATGGACTGCGAGGCGAAGGCCTCGTTGAGCTCAATGTAGTCGATGTCTTTCAGCGAGACCCCCGCCAGCTTGAGGGCTTTCCTGGTGGCGGGGATCACACCAAGTCCCATGTAAGCGGGATCTACTCCGCCCGTGGCGTAAGCCCGGATATATGCCAGCGGTTTGAGTCCCAGCTCTTTGGCTTTATTCGCCGACATCACTACCAGGGCAGCCCCGGCGTCGGTGATAGCCGAGGCATTGCCGGCGGTGACCCCGCCGTCCGCCTTGAACACCGTGGGCAGCTTGCCCAGCAGCTCCACGGAAGTTTCACGCGGGTGCTCATCGGTATCGAACAATTTAGTCTCGCGCTTGACCTTGATTTCCACGGGGACTATCTCTTCTTTAAAAACGCCGCTCTTGATCGCCGCCAGGGCGCGGTTATTGCTTTCCAGGGCGAACTCATCCTGCTCTTTGCGCGAGATGCCGAATTTTACGGCGATATTTTCCGAGGTCACGCCCATGTGGTAGTTATAAAAAATTTCCCAGAGCCCGTCGTAGACCATGCCGTCGACCATCTCGGCGTTGAACATCCTGGCTCCCCACCGCATCTTGGGGACATAGTAGGGGACGGCGCTCATGTTCTCGATACCCCCCGCCACGATGACCTCGGCGTCGCCGGCCTTGATCGCCTGCGCGGCCAGTGCTACCGCCTTCATACCGGAGGCGCAGATCTTGTTCACCGTGAAGGCGTTGACCTCCTTGGGCACGCCGGCATAGATGGCGGCCTGGCGGGCGGGGTTCTGTCCCTGCCCGGCCTGGAGGACGTTCCCCATGATGACCTCGTCGATCATGACTTCCTTCAGAGAGCCATCCCACTGGGCGTGTTTCTTCTCCAGGTCGATCAGCCCCTCGCCTTTAAGCGCCTGCGGGGCGAAGCTTGTATCTCCCTTAGGCTTTAAGCCGGCCTTTTTCAAGGCCCCCTGGATAACGACGCTGCCCAGCTTTACCGCCGGCACGTCCTGCAGGGCGCCGCCGTAGTTGCCGATAGCAGTCCTCACGCCGCTCACGATCACGACTTCGTTCATTCGGGACTCCTTTTATAATTTTATGCGCTTGGCGATCAACGATCAACGATTTATCGGGAAAACCGTAGTGACCTGTTGCTAACCGCTAAAACGTAAACAGGCTGGCGCCGCCGCTGACCTCGATGGCCTCGCCGGTTACGTAGCTTGATTCTTCAGATGCCAGGAAGACCAGGACGTTGCTCAACTCCTGGGGCGTCCCGGGACGCCGCATCGCCAGTGTCTTGACGATACGCTCCTGGAACTCCGGGGCGACCTCGTGGAAGGCGCCGCCGTCGATAACCCCCAGGACGAGGGCGTTGCAGGTCACGCCCTTGCGGGCGGCTTCGAGGGCGACCGTCTTGGTCAGGCCGATGAGTCCCGCTTTGGTGGCGGCATAGCTACACTGTCCCGCCCCTCCTATAGAGCCGGCGATAGAGGAAATATTGATAATGCGTCCCCAGCCGCGCTCCATCATGCTCGGCAGGACGCACCTGATGGTGTTGAAAGGGCCGGTCAGGTTAACGCTCAGGTCCCTGGCCCAGTCCTGGACCTTGGTCTTGGCGGTAACCACCGCCCGCACGATGCCCGTCGCGGCGTTGTTGATGAGGATTTCAATGGACCCCAGCCTTTCCTCAATCAGTTTTATGCCGGACTGAACCTGTTCGTAGTCCGCTACGTCCATCTTGATGGCCAGCGCCTTCCGGCCCATACCGACTATTTCCGCGGCCACTTCCCTGGCTTTTTCCATGTGGCTGTATCCGATGACGGCAACATGGCACCCGGCTTTAGCCAGGGACAGACAATGCGTTATGCCCAGCCCGTGCGAGCCGCCGGTAACCAGTGCTACCTTACCTTCGATGCTCATGATCACCCTCCTCATTATCGGCTGGCCTGGCGGCCGTGGCACGATTACCAATATCGACGCAGCTTCTCACGGTCGGGTCTCAGTACGATTAATGTCATTCTAAATTTTAGCAGAAGGTTGTCTGGCCGTCAAAGCGCTTAGGTGGACCTTGATTATTTGTTTTAGTTGTATTAATATAATGGATACATACAAGCGTTTATCAACTATTCAGAAGGAGGACTATGTTTAAAGGTAAAGGTAACCTGGCAAGAATCCTGGGTATCATCATTATGGTGGTAGCGCTGTTCTCGGTGCTGCCCGGATGCACCGGGGAAGCGACTCCCACCGCATCAGTTTCACCTACTGTTTCCGTTTCGCCCTCCCCGACAGATGTTCCCCCGTTGACCGCTACCCCCAGGTTCAGGATAGCCACCACCACCAGCCTTTATGACACCGGGCTCTGGGGTTATCTTGAACCCTTGTTCGAAGAAGAGTATAACGTCGAGCTGGACATCCTCTATACCGGCAGCGGCCAGGCCCTGGAGTACGGCCGTCGCGGCGACGTCGATGCCATCACCGTCCATGATAAACCCAACGAGCTGAAATTCGTCTCCGAGAACTACGGCGTCGAGCGTGTCCCTTTCGCTTATAACTACTTCCTGATCGTCGGCCCGGAATCCGACCCCGCCGGCATCAAGGGCATGACCCCGGAAGATGCCTTGAGAACGCTGTACGAATCAGCTACCGCCACTTTTGTCTCCCGCGGCGACCTTTCCGGCACCCACTCGATGGAAAAGAGGCTCTGGGCGTCGGCAGGCTATGATTATGCTACCCAGATAGAAGGAGCCGGTGACTGGTATGTCGAGGCCGGTTCCGGCATGGGGCCGACCCTCCAGATGGCCGACCAGAAGGCCGGTTATACCCTGACCGATATGGGCACGTTCATCGCGTTTCAGAGCGACCTTGCCCTTGTACCGATAGTGGACGAAGGTGATATATTGCTTAACGTGTACTCGGTTATCGCCATCAATCCGGCAAAAGTGACGACAGCCAAGAACCTGGCTATGGCGAATAACCTGATAGCATTCCTCACCTCTGCGGAGATACAGGAACTTATCGGGAAATACGGCGTTGCGGAGTACGGTCTGCAACTCTTCGTTCCCTGCGCGGGAAATGAGCCGGGTACCTAGCTTGTTAACACCCCCTCTCCTCCGGGGAGGGGGGTGTGGCGAATCTAAAACGGAGTCATATACTTGACCGATATCTGGAACGGCCTTACCAGGGCCTTTGAGCTAATTGTTACCTTTGATCCGGAGGTGATGGCCATCGCCTGGCTGTCCTTGAGGATCGCCTTCTCTTCTGTCCTGATCGCCGCGATAATCAGTCTACCCCTCGGCGCCCTCATCCATTTCCACAGCTTTCCGGGAAAAAGATTATTGATTAGCGTCATCCAGACATTCTACAGTGTCCCCACGGTAACCGTCGGTCTGTTTATCTTCGTGATGTTTTCCCGGTCCGGGCCTCTGGGTGGATTCGGCTTGCTTTTTACTCCTGCGGTCATGGTCATAGGGCAGGTATTGCTGGTAATGCCTATATTGCTCGGGCTGACCATCTCCGCGTTGAGCGGCATTGACCGCTCGATCACCGATACCGCCCGCTCGCTCGGCGCCAGCGGCTGGCAGAACGTCCTCGTTGTAATGAAGGAAGCTCGCTTCGCCGTGATGGCAGCCGTTATCCTTGGGTTCGGGCGAGCTATCTCGGAGGTCGGGCTGGCCCTGATGGTCGGCGGCAATATCAAGGGCTTTACCCGTGTTATCACCACGGCCATTTCTCTGGAAACGGGAAAAGGCGATATCGAGCTTTCGATGGCGCTGGGCATTATCCTCATCATCATCGCTCTAATCATAAATCTGATATTAAACAGGGTACAGCAGAGGCGCTGATGGCTTTTATCGAAATAGAAAAAGTATTCCAGAAGCGCGACGGGCGGGATATCCTGAAGAATGTCAGTCTCGCCATCGACCGCGGCAAGGTCTTTGCTTTAATCGGCCCCACCGGCGCGGGCAAGACCACCCTGCTGCGCGTCATTGATATGCTGGACAGGCCGTCTACCGGCCGTATAATATTTGACGGCGTTGACGTTACGAGTTCCGAAAAAGCCAGGCTGGCGGCCCGCCGCCGTATGGCGTTTGTCCTCCAGAAGCCGGTGGTCTTCAACACTACTGTCTATGAGAATGTCGTTTATGGCTTGAGATGGCACGGACTGGAGGCGCGGCAGATTCGCGAGAAGGCGGAAGGCATCCTGGAGATGATCGGCATGGCCGCTTACGCCAGGCGTAATGCCCGGACGCTCTCCGGCGGCGAGGTACAGAGAGTTGCCTTCGCCCGGGCGCTGGCAACCGGCCCGGATGTATTACTGCTCGATGAGCCGACCGCTAACCTCGACCCCGTTTCGGCTTCGAAAATCGAGGATCTTGTGTGGGGAATTATTAAGCGGGAGGCTATTACCGTGGTCATGGCCACCCACGATATGTCGCAGGGGCAGCGCCTGGCTGACCGTATCGGCGTGCTGGTCAACGGTGAGATCGTCCAGACCGGCGGGGCCAGGGAGGTCTTTACCTCACCTACGAACCGCGAGGTAGCCGAGTTCGTCGGCATGGAAAACATGATTAACGGCGAGATTTTTGCCTGCGAGAAAGAGCTGGCGGTCATTCGTGTCGACGGCGGCACCGTTGAGGCGGTTACCGGTTGCAGCGCCGGTGAGAAAGTGTTGGTGGGCATCCGGCCGGAAGACGTGACGGTCGCCCTGACGTGCCTGTCCAGCAGCGCCCGCAACTGCCTGGCCGGGACGATAACCTACACGGTATTCGACGGTCCTTTATGCCGCGCCGGGATCAACTGCGGCTTCCCGCTGGTGGCGCTGATCACGCGCAAGTCCGCCGAGGAGATGGACCTGCAAAAAGGAAAGCAGGTGTACGCTACCTTCAAGGCGGTAAGCATCCACGTCATCCGCCGGCATTGACAGCCCGACTGTCCGGATGATATATTTTTTATGCTGGTAGCGTAGCTCAGTGGTAGAGCAGGGGACTCATAAGCCCTTGGTCGGCGGTTCAAATCCACCCGCTACCACCACTTCATTTACCGTCCCTGCTTCCCTCAGTCCCCGCATTGCGCATGCGAGCGTATTGGAAAGCGAATTCTGCTCCCAGGATCATGATGAATGCCGAATAGTATATCCAGACGATCAGGACAATAATGGAGGCGACAGACCCATAAATAAGTTGATAATTAGCGAAGTTATTGATATACAAAACAAATAAAGTCCTGGCGATTTCGAAGAGAATCGCGGCTAGCAACGCTCCCGGCCAGATATCATGCCAGTATGTCCTGGTATTCGGGATTAGTTTATAGAGTAACAGGAAAACGGCCACTATCAGCAGGAAAGCCACCAGCCAGCTGCCCACGTGTAAAATCAGCAGGTCCGCAGGTAAGCCAACAAACTGGCGCACAATAGAAATGATGGCGCTGGTCCCCAGGGAGAGAAGGAAAAGAATCCCGATGCCGAATACCATGCCCAGTTCGCTGGCTTTTCTAACGAAGAAATGACGGGCGTACCGGTGGATATCCCAGGCGCGATTGATTGCCAGGCTTATCGCACTGAACATCGAACTCGCCCCCCATAGGAAAATGATGATTCCCAGTACACTCATCACGCCCCGTAGCTCGATAATGGCGGGAATATTTTCCTCCAGGATGCTGGTAGCCCCGGGAATATTATCCCCCACATATTTCAACAGCGCTTCTTGCAGATTTGCGGAAGGTAAGAAAAACCCAAAAATGGCAATGAGTCCCAGCAGCAGCGGGAATATCGATAGAAACGCATAATAGGCTACAGCGGCGGCCCTATGCGTGGCATCGATATCACCTAACTTCACTGCGGTGCGGTATATCAGTTGCGCTACAGGAATTTTTAACAGACGGTCTATTGCTTGATGTAACCTGGTGTTCAAACGCTTTAGTATATTAGCCATCATTTAAACTGGATTCTAACACCGGGTAATGTCAAAGTCCAGACCCGGACTTAATCTGATTACTGTCAGCAGCTGGAAAACACTAAAGGGGAGTTGTAGATGATTGGGGCGGATTGGCCCTTCGCCGCCGGAACCAGAGGTGTTTCCGCCAGCTCTTTTTTCCTATCTCGCTGCGAATACGAGAGAACGAGGAATCAACTACGTCCCGGACTGCATTATCAACCTCCTGGCTGGCTAGTATTTCTACAATGGCGTCGTAGGTTCGTTCCTCGGCACGCTCCAGGGCGTCGACCAGTCCCACCAGGTGCGCCAGGCTCGGCACGAGCCCTTCTTTGGGGGTTGCCGCCCGGACGCGCTGCAATACATCGGCCTTATTTCGTTCGAAGGCCTCGGCCACCCCGTGACTGAAACTGGTCCGGTCCATGTCCGCCTGGATGCGGGTAAGGATGCGTTCGAGTACCTGGTCTGTTATCTCCTCCTCAAAAGCAAATACCAGGGCCAGGACCGTGCGCTGCACGAACCCATCACCCAGTAACCGGTCCACGGCACGGATAAAGCGCGCCACCAGGATGAGCCATACCCATACCCCCTCTATAGCAAAGCCATGATTGACTAGCGCCAGCGCCGGGACGATGGCAATAAAGTCGAAGAAACGGCTACGCAAGTAGCTGGCCCGGTTCCAGCGGAATCCGCTGCGGGTAAAGAACTCAATCGCGAAAACGGCGCCGAGCGTGATATCAAGCACGATCCAGGCGGTAGGCACCGCTCCCCGGGAGCCGAAGACCCAGATCGCCAGCAGGACCAGCGACAGCAAGGAAAGTATGAAAGCGCCCCAATGCAGGACGGGGTTACGGTGCGGCAGCGACTCCAGTTCCTCGAGGCGCGCGACTATCTTTGATGTACTTTTAGGCAGTTCTCCTTTGGCGATATCATCCCGTCCAATGATATCCGGCGCGGTTTCAGGTAACTGGTTTTGAGGTTCATCTTTTTTTTGCATAGTCATTTCTTGTATCCTTCAATGTGGATGCTACCCTGGTATTTTCTCCTTTTGTCTCTTTGGCTGATATTCTACTACGGGTTTGATGCCGAAATCATAAAATAGCGACTAATAATGTTACAGAATTATGACATTATGGCTATCCAGAAATGGGAATTCCGTTGGACTTATGATCAGGATATCATCATAATAAAAACATCTATGTCTGAAAAGCGTCCCAGGATTAGCCGCGAAAGCCGGACCGTCGCCGTCATGATCGCCGGCTACTGCCGCGCCCATCATGAGGGTAGAGAGCTTTGTTCTGAATGCGCGGCGCTCCGGGACTATGCCCTGGAACGACTCCATAAATGCCCGTTCGGGGAAGGCAAGACCACCTGCGCTAAATGCCCGGTGCACTGCTATCGTCCTGAAATGAGGGAGAAGATCAGGGTGGTGATGAGGTACTCCGGGCCGCGGATGCTTTTCCGTCATCCTGTGATGACTGTAAGGTACTTAATAGATAAACGAAGAAAAGAGCCGGTTATGCCTCATAATAAATCAGATAGCTAGAACCCATCCACTACCACCTGAGTGTTAGGCAATTCTCAAAACGAATAGGATTACCACTCCAGACTAATGGTGTTCTTCCGCTTCAGCTTTGTCAGCCTCGGCCTTCGTCTTGTGCACGGTTTTATCGGGGTGGTTGGGGGGCGAATAAAGCGTATATAGCTTTAGCCTCGTGTTCTTCGAAGCATTAATAATATTGTGGTAGGTGCCGGCGGCGACTACTATTGCCTCGCCGTCTTTAACCGAATGTTTTTCTTTTCCCCCGAAAACGAATTGGGCTTCACCCTGTTCGATGCGGAAGAATTGGTCGACATTGGCATGCACTTCGTTGCCGATCTCCTCACCGGGTTGCAGGCACATCACTACTAATTGAGTATGTTTGCCGGTAAATAACACCTGCCTGAAATAATTGTTGCTTAGCGTCTGTTTTTCAATCGGGCCAACATATCCTGTCATGACAATACCTCCTTTAATACTTACGAAATTATAGCATATAGCCGTTAGTCCACGTAAAGCAGGAATCCCTTTAGGTATTCTGTCTCCGGGTGATAGACGTTGACGGGGTGGTCGAAGGGTGCGCGGTATTTTTGCAGTATCCGCGCCCGCCGCCCCGCTTCCTGCGCCGCTTCGAATACCACCTGCTGGAACAGGCGCTCGTCCACGAAGCGGGAGCAGGAGAATGTCAGCACCAGCCCTTCGGAACGCACCTTCTGGATGGCCAGCCGGTTGATATCTTTATAGCCGCGGCAGGCCGCGATGACGTCCGACTTTTTCTTGGCGAAAGCGGGCGGGTCGAGGATGATATAATCGTAATCCAGTTCCGGCCTCCTCAGGAATTCGAAGACGTCGGCGTTAAAAAAAGAGCCCGCATCTTGGCTAATGCCGTTTAGCGTAAAATTCTCCCGGGCCAGTTCTATGGCGCTCTCGGACGATTCCACCGAGTCCGCCCTGACTGCCCCGCCCTTGATCGCATAAATAGCGAACGCGCCGGTGTAGGCGAAGGCGTTCAGGACCTTCCGGCCGGCGGCCTCCTCCCTGACGAATTTTCGCATCTCCCGCTGATCGAGGAAAAATCCCGTCTTCTGTGAATCTACGATATTTACCAGGAAGGGCAGACCCTCTTCAAGTATCTGGACTTTTTCCACCGATTCTCCGTAAAGCGTGGCTTCGTAGTCCTTCAGTCCTTCTTCTCGCCGTGAAGAAAGGTCGGATTTTTCGTAAACATTTCTGGGTTTGAGCTTCTCTACGAGGAGCTCCAGTATGAGGTGTTTTAGCTTTTCCATGCCCAGTGTACCCACCTGCAGGACGAGCACGTCGCTGTAGAGGTCGGCGACCAGCCCCGGGAGAAAATCGCCCTCGGCGTTTATCAGGCGATAAGCGTTGGTTACGGCCGGATTGAAGAACCTTAGCCGCAGTTCTAGGGCTTTTTCCACGTTCTGTCGGATGGCGTCCTCCGGTGCTGTATCACCGAAGCTGACCATCCGCCCGGTGATAGAAGCCCTCCGGTTGAAATAGGCGTGACCGAGCAGGTCGCCGCCGGCGCTGCGGACCGGCAGGACGCCGCCGTTATCGAAGTCCGGCAGCGACGCCACGGCGCCGGAGAAAATCCAGTGGTGGCGGTTACGGATCGCCTTGTCCCGCCCGGGTTTTAAAATTGCGCTGTCCATACTTATATCATATTAAAACAGCTAAAGGTCGACTGGCAAGGTTGACGCGATTGTTGCCTGGTTTTGCGGTCAATATGATAGAATACTAAAGAAAGCTGCATAAAGAGAGGGAACACATGGAAGAAAAAATCGTTTATTTTGAAGAGCCCGGACCCGCCAATACCGAGACGGTCCTGCGTCTCGCGGCCGGGCGCGCCAGGGCCCGCGGCATAAAAAAGGCCGTCCTTGCCTCCACCACTGGCGAGACGGCGAAACTGGCCGTCAAGCTCTGGGCGAAAAGCGGTATTAAAAAGATCGTGGTGGTGCCCCATCAGTACGGGTTCGCGTTCGGTCAGCGGTTCCCGCCGGAGCTGGTTAAGGAGCTCGCCGGCCAGGGGCACGCCGTCCATTTCGGCACCATGCTCTTCCATACCGAGAATCTCTACGGTATGAACACGCCCTTCGTCATGGCCAGCCTGCTCCGTACTTTCTGCCAGGGAATGAAGGTCTGTGTGGAAATTATCTTAATGTCCGTCGACGGCGGGCACGTCGAAGTTGGGGAAGAAGTAGTAGTTGTGGCGGGGTCGGGCCGCGGCGCGGACACCGCGGTCGTAGCACTGGCGGCGCCTTCCACTCGTCTGGCCGACCTTCATATCACCGAGATTATCTGCAAGCCCCTCCAGACTAAGCAAGGACTGCCGCCCAAAGGACCGCCACCCCCGCCCCCGCCGGAGAAGAAGTCTTAACCGGGGAAGGATTCAGATGACCGATAATATTTTAGTCAGTAAAGTGACGAATATGGCCGGCCTGGTGGACTATCAGGCGGGCTCCGTGGTCAGCCGGACGATTATCGATAAACCCGCCGGTACCTTGACGTTGTTCGCCTTCGACGAAGCCCAGGCCCTCAGTGAGCACATGGCGCCTTTTGACGCCCTGGTATATATTCTCGACGGTCAGGCCGAAATCACCATCTCCGGTAAGCTCCTCCACCTCAACCAGGGAGAGATGGTCATTATGCCGGCCAACCAGCCCCATGCCCTGAAAGCTATCGACCGCTTTAAAATGCTGCTGGTGATGATCAAGTCCTTCTGACGATAGGAAACGCCGGGAGTACAGGTTTTCATCTCACCACCAGCTTTATGGTGTACGCAAGCCCCGTTAGCCAGGGGTTAATGTTGATGTACCATTGCGCAAACAATACTCCCTCTTGCATTTCCTTACAAAATTGCGTATAGTTAGGGAAACATTTCGATTCCTTCCCGTCGAGGGGGTGCGCCATGCTGGATGATCTCGGACAAAAAATAATCGGTGAGCTTCAGGAAGACGCCCGGCAGAGCTTCCGGGAAATCGGCCGCAAGCTAAAGGTATCCGAAGGGACGGTGCGCAACCGGGTCAAATCCCTGGTAAAAAGCGATATAATGAAGATCAGCGCCGTGCCCAATCCGCAGCAGCTCGGGTTGAATTTCATGTGCGTCATGTGCATCGAGGTCAAGGTCGGGACTGCGGAAAAGGTCGAGGAAAGGCTTATCGAGAGCCCCAACGTTTATTATCTCTGCGGCTGTACCGGCACCTACGATATCATCGGTATTTTTATTTTTCATACGCCGGCCGGGTTCGACGAATTCGTGAAGAATGTCATCGCCGAGATTCCGGAAATTGTCCGGACCACTACTTTCGTGGTTATGCACGTTTCTCGGAGCCCCTGGGAACATAACCTGGACATAGGGGCGCTGATGCAAGCCTGAGCTAACGGATTTTCCTTGATATTTGGTTGGTTCGTAGCGTCGGCTGCGCTCGTTGTTCCTGCCGACCCTTCGGTTGACACTGGAGAAGGACACAAGTTAATATTTTAATAGAGAAGCTATGACGTATTTTGATGCCGATGATTTAGCCCGCCGCGAAGACCTGGACCGACGCCGGGAGACCATCACGAGACGGCGCCGGATAATCCTCTTTTCGATCCTCGGCGTTTTGGTTCTTTTCGTGGTATTCATCCTCGTATACAATTTCACCGATGTCATGTTCGGGATATCGGAAGAACTGGAGTCCGCACCCCAGAACGGCGACTGGGTGATGTTCCGCCACGACCAGTCCCATACCGGCAGCACGGGGGCAGGGGGATCTATAGACGGCGTACTGAAATGGACTTTTCCCACGGAGGGACCCATCCATTCTTCGCCGGCGGTGGTCGACGGCGTGGTCTATTTCGGCTCCCAGGACCATCACATCTATGCCCTTGAAGTTGAAACCGGAGAGGAAATCTGGTCTTTCGAGACGGGCAGCTTTGTGGACTCATCGCCTATTGTGGTCGGCGGCGTGCTCTATTGCGGTTCCAATGACGGTAATCTGTATGCCCTCGACGCCGCTACCGGTGCCGAGCTATGGCGTTTCGAAGCCAGGTACGGCATGAGATCTTCGCCCGCGATTGCGGGCGGCAGGGTATATATCGGGTCGGAAGACAATCATCTCTATGCCGTGGATGCCGTGACCGGTAAGGAAATATGGAAAGTTAAAACGCGAAAAGGGATCCTTTCATCGCCCGTCGTGACGAAAGGCGTGGTCGTGGTCGGTTCCACGGACGGCTCTTTCTACGCGATCAACGCCGCCAACGGCAAGCAACGCCTGGACTTCCGCACCAACGCCATTATCGGCTCGTCCCCGGCCGTTCAAGACGGTATCGCTTATTTCACCACCTCCGCCGGTCTGCTCCAGGCTATCGATGTTATGGCCAAGAACTGGTTCCTGGAAAACAGACTGACTGTCTACTGGAGAACCCTGTACGTTTACGGTGTTGCCCCCAATCCGCCAGTCCCTTCCGGCTATCTCTGGGCGTTGCCGCTGGGGTCGGTAGACAGGGTAAGCTCCTCTCTGGCCATTTACGATGGCACCATTTATCTTGGCGCGGGCAGCTCGCTGCTGTCGCTGAAGCTCACCGACGGTACGCCGAACTGGAATTATAGTGCCGGCGACTGGGTTTTATCGTCGCCCGCGGTGACAGATGAAGCTGTCTACTTCGGCAGCAACGACGGGCATGTTTATGCGCTTGACCGGGCTACTGGGACCAGGCTCTGGGATTATCTGACGGGGGATGACGTTACTTCCTCCCCGGCGGTGGCCGACGGTATGCTGTTCGTCGGCTCTGAAGACGGCCAGTTTTATGCCTTCGATTAGTTAACAGATCTGGCGGGGCGCTGCCATGGTCCCGCCCGCATCCCTCGCCCTACTTTTTCTTTTTCAGGGTCTTTGTCGTCTGAACAAAGTCCATTGAAAGTCGCTTCGTCAGTTCTCGCTCTCTCTTCTGGACTTCTTCAACAAATCCTTCTCTACCCAGGTTGAACCAATACGGCTCCCACTCCATGTCGTTAAGGTTTTCCATTAATGAGGAAATGGCGTCGAAGGCGAACGTAATGATTATCAGTCCTTCCGGTAGCGCCTTTCTTGCTTTCATGCTGTAGCCGAGGCCGCTGATCGTGTAATTCATCTCGCCGCTGAGGAAGGGATGGGCAAATATCCAGGCGCAGGCCAGGCAGGTCGTCCCCTTGCTGTGCCACATCTTGCCGTCGGCAAAGCTGCTGGCTCTTAAAATAATTTCGGCCTGAGTAACGTTGGCGGTGAAGACCAGTAAATCCGGTTCGAAATTCATCCGGTCGATCTGGGCGCAGGTCACGTATTTTACGGAATCCTTTGGAAGGTGC
>Ga0105106_10002427_pt1 | contig 13436 bp, 14 predicted proteins | sample PPLLaktember2015_5_FD_79109 | JGI IMG/M metagenome (GOLD analysis project Ga0105106, IMG submission 79109) | Freshwater sediment microbial communities from Prairie Pothole Lake near Jamestown, North Dakota, USA - PPLs Lake P8 Core (1) Depth... | ecosystem: Environmental > Aquatic > Freshwater >...
AGCATTTTCCGGGACATGAACGTCCTGGAAAACCTCGAAGTCGGGGCCTACCTGAATCGACCGCTCATTGGCGAACGCCTGCGTCTCGTCTACGATTTGTTCCCCGAGCTTAAGGAGAAGCTCACCCAGAAGGCTTCCACCCTGAGCGGGGGGCAGCAGCGGATGATTACGCTGGGGCGGGGACTCATGGCGGGGGCGCGTCTGCTCCTCCTGGACGACCCGTTCCTGGGGCTGAGCCCCATCATCGTCCGCAAGTTCTGTGAGGCGTTTCGCGCGATCAGACAATCGGGGGTCGCCCTGTTCATTGCCGGCCAGCATGTGCGGAGGATCCTGAATGTGGCTGACCTGGCCTTCCTGATTGAGGATGGGAACATCACCCTGTCCGGGTCGGGAGACGAGATCTTTGGGGATGCCCATCTCCAGCAGATCCTTTTTGGATCCGATATCCCCACCATTCCCTCCTGACGCACGCAGGCAAGCGGAGTCCAGCCGGCAAGCTTCAGAGGCGACGGAAACCAAAACCACGATCGATGCATGGCGATTGGGTCAGGCCGGACTCGCAGAGAGGAGGCTCAACCTTCGCTGTCCCGATCCGGTGAGCGGGCTGCGATCTCCGCGTCGAGTTTGGCCTCAACCCGGGAGACGAGCAGAGATACTGACTGGTAGCCGGATGGCGTGGGTTGGGAGGCCAGGATCTCCTCCAGGCCCCAGGAATCTCGGAAAATTTCAACATGCCGGCCTCGCGGCCCCCACACACTCGGATCCGTTGGTCCGAAGATGGCCACGGTGGGCACCCCCACCGCCACCGCAAGGTGCGTCACACCTGAATCGTTTCCGATGTAGAGCGCTGAATCGCTGAGGAGAGCCGCCAGGGCAGGAAGCTCCACGCTGTCGACAACGTGAATGCGCCCCTCTGCGGCCGTCTCATGAACGAAAGACCGGATTCGCCCGTCGGCCGGCCCCAGGACGATAGAGACCCGCAGGTCCTGTCTTTGGGCAAGCCACCGCAGAAGGGCTCTCCAGCGAAAAAGTGGCCAGACCTTTCGGAGCCCTCCACTTCCCGGGTGCACCACAACTTGCCGCCGTTCTCCCGCCGCACCGTGCAGCCTGGTCCATTCCCTCACGGCCGCCAATTCATGGGGGTCGGGCGTGAGTTTGAGGGGGGCCATCTCGAGTGGCAGGCGGCAAGCCTTCACCTGGTCCTCGAGAAAATCCGTGGTATGCCTTCCTTCATCCCCATCCGGAAAGGACTTGATCCAGTGCACGGGGGCTTGAACCCTGGCTTTCACACGCTCCACCACGAAAGCACTCGAGGCCTGGCCAAATACCAGTATGTAGCAGGCATCCACCACACCCCGCGGCAGAGGACAATTCTGCCAGCGGGTGTCCTCGTAAAAGGGCATCCACTCGGACCCGCCCGAATCAAAGGACGAGATGAGGTATGGTTTTCCATGGATAAGAGAAAGGTGAGCCGGATGTGACCAGAAATCGAACTTCACTTCCGGACTGGCTCGATGAAGCCCTTCAATGACCGGCAACGCCAGCAGGAAGTCCCCGAGGGCGCCCTGATGCACAATGACGCCGCGAGCTTCCGTCATTATCCGCATCCTGACAGATCTTCAACCGTCCGATCCACCCGGCGGGGATTGACTCTGGGAGAGCTTCTGGCGGGACCATCGCCTGAGGAAGCCAGTGAATCGGGTCGCAGCAGGCGATTCGAGAATGGGCGTCGGCAGGACCCCGGCAGTCCGCAACGCCTTCTGAAGGCATGCCTTCACCACAATGCAGCTCAAGCACTGCTCCTGCGGTTGAAAAAAACCTCTCTCGTCTTTGGGGCAGACGACAGCCGGGTCCCCAAAGCATGGCGGGGCATCTTCATGCCGAGCCGGGTCAGGCAATCTCTCGGTGTCTTCCTCTGACTTCATGAGCAATGGCGCAGGCGATTCCTTATTCCAGGATTTCGAGCACAGCTCGTTTGCGAAGCTTTGTGGCCGCCGCGTTGACGATGGTCCTGAGCGCGTGGGCATTCCGGCCTTCCTTGCCGATGATCTTTCCAAGGTCTCCCTTCGCAGCCCGCAATTCGATGACGGAGATCTGCTGGCCCACAATCTCTTTGACCTTGACTTCATCCGGGAATTCTGCCAGGGCTCTGGCAATCACTTCGACGAGCTCCTTCACTTGGATATCTTCTTCCATGCCCCTACCCCGCTCCATTCGATTCGATGAGGATGGTCAACAGCCATTGGATGGTGCATTCAGAACATGATGCCGGCTTGAAACGTAGCCTCAAGATTCAGCAGCAACGGACAACTCATCAATGGTATTCAACAGCATGGCGCATGAGGATCTAAAACCAGCTCACTCTCAACACTCGGCACAAAACGCCTGTTAGCCTTACTGCGAGCACAAACTCCAGCGACCGGGTCCACTCTGTTCCCAAGAACACTTGGTCCAAGCGGGTTGATCAAGGCTAGCTTACGAGAAAGTCAAAAACATGTCAAGCTGACAACCTTCAAAGGATGGACGGGGCAACTGAATCAGACCCCTCCAGACAATGAGGTGACCGAACCACTGGCCCAGCAGCTCGGCCCCCCCGCATCCGGGGAGCACAGACCCGCAGGAGGGGAACGGACCCCTTCTCCATCCGATTATGAATATACTGCCTGCTTATTCATCTCATCTCCTTGCATGGTCATGGAAGGTTCGTGCGATAGAATCAATTATTGCTGCCATTTTTGCAGGATTTCCATGTGGAATTCCTGTTGGCCTTCTGCTATATGGGATTTGATGACGGTCTTTTGATAACAGGTATACTGGTGCATGAAGTAATCTCCGAGCTCGGAGCACTTGCTTCAGAACATGAAGAGCCATAGTTTAACTTTCTTTCATGCCAGCGAGTTGTCCCATGTCATTGAAACTTCCCGGATGGCTCCAGCACCTTCCCATGGTTGAGTCCATCCCAGTTGAGCTTCCGCTCCCTCACCTCAATGACAACACCGGAGACCTGGATCGATTGTTGCGCCAGCTCGCCGAGAAGGGTTACTCGCCCGTTCAGGTTCAGCCGTCGAGCCTCAGCCGGATCCTTCGGCGGATTCGCGAAGGGGGTTTCTCCGTGACCGCGGTGCTCGGATACACCCCTTGCCACTGGGAGCTCATTGATGTCTTTCCCGGTTTGTCAGAGGATCCCCCACTCGGATTCGGGGTAGACCTGGGAACGTCCCGCCTCGCCTTCTATCTGGTGGACCTTGGAACGGGGAAGATCCTGGATGAGGCATCCGCAGACAACCCACAGATCCCGCACGGTGAGGACATTCTCACGCGGATTCTCTACGCCAGGCAGGAGCGGAACCGGCTTGAGCTGCAGAGGCTTCTCATTGGGACATTCAATGAAGTCATGGGGGACCTGACAGATCGTCACGGCCTCGACCTGGGGCAGGTCTATGCGGTCACGGTGGCTGGAAACACGACCATGAGCCACTTCTTCCTCTCCCTGGACCCCTGCAACATCTGCAAGGAACCGTATATCCCGGCAGTCAATCGATTCCCTTTCTTCCGAGCCTCCGACCTGGATCTTCACATCCACCCACAGGCTCTCGTCTGCGTCCTGCCCAACGTGGGATCCTATTTCGGGGGAGACCTGACCGCCGGGATCCTGGCCGCGGGTTTTCATCGCTCGGAAGAGGTCAGCATCCTGGTTGACGTGGGGACCAATGCTGAAGTGGTGGTGGGCAACCGGGACTGGCTCATCGCCTGTGCCGGCGCGGCGGGGCCGGCTCTCGAAGGAGGGGTGGTGGAGCGTGGCATGATGGCGGCTCCGGGGGCCATCGACCGCATCCGCATCGACCCTGAAACCTTGGAGCCCACTTATCACGTGCTTGGAGATATGGCGCCGGCGGGACTGTGCGGCTCGGGCCTCATCGACCTCATTGCCGAGATGTTCGGGGCTGGAATCCTGACCGTCCAGGGACGCATCAACACTCGCCTGGATTCTTCCCGCATCGTCCGGTCGGCCGACGGAACATCCTATATTGTGGTTCCGGCTGACAAGAGCGCCGACGGCAAAGACATCGCCATTTCCGACATTGACATCGGGATTTTCCTCAAATCCAAGGCCGCCATGTTCACCATCCTTTCAGTGATCATCAACAAGGTGGGACTCAGTTTTCATGATTTGAGGAAGTTTTTCGTCGCGGGGACTTTCGGCAACTACATCGATCCCGCCATGGCGATCCGGATCGGCATGATCCCCGATCTCCCTTTGGAGACCTACGAGGGCCTCGGCAACACTGCGGGCCGCGGAGCTGTGATGGTCCTTCTCGACCGTTCCCTCCTGGGTGAGATGGAGCGGGTATGCAGCAAAATCACCTACATTGAGTTGAACGTGAACATGGAGCTCATGAATGAATTCAGGGGTGCCCAGTTTCTGCCGCACACGGACCCGCGCCTGTTTCCTTCTGTGCATATCCCGGAGAGAGCCATGAACAGTGGCTGACGGCCAGCGAGACAGATGCCTGAGCGCTATCTCATGCCCCTTCGCGACCCCCTGGATCATCATCGGGGTGACAGGCCAGAAACTCAGGAGCTTTGTGCAGAAGTCGCTCATGCCTCCTTCGGTCCACCCCAAACGAACAAAAGGACCAGGGCCGAGCCGGGTTTCAACTTGAGACTTGAAACCTGAAACTTGAAACACATCAGAGCAGGAGAGACAAAGATGACGAGTCACGCTCGACCGATGAGGCAGCTCATCCGCTTTCGGCTCCCCCCGATGGAGCTCCCGGGCACGAGCATCCTTCAAGGCTTGTTTGTGATCATCCTGGTCCTGAACTTCGTCATGTTTTATGCCATCTTCTTCTCCGATCGGGGCCTGCCGGGCTACCGACAGCAGAACAGGCAGGTGGAAGAGCTGAACGCCAAGGTGAAGGCGCTGAAAAAACAGAACCGGAGGACCTTCAACCGTATTCAGGCACTCAAGAACGATCCCAGGACCCTTGAAAAAATCGTCAGGCAGGAACTGGGCTGGGCCAGGCAGAATGAGCTCCTGTTCGAGTTCGTTCCCCCCAAGAGACCGAGCCCATGATTCCCCGTTTTCGGAGCGCCGCAAGGACAGCGTTGGAAACCACCCCAACTTCCCGCCATCCCATCGATGCCCGGATCAGCCCAAAACGGGCCGACGATTTCCTTGGCTTTCCGATCATGACCCGCATTCCGAAAAAGGCTGCCGGCTCCCTTCAGCAGGGCGCAGTGGCCCATCGGTTCCCCTTCCCGTGAAACGGATCCAAGATTCTCCTTGACGGTTTTCCTCGCCGTATGCTAGCAAATGCAGTTCTTGAATGACAGGCTCCTTGCTCCTTCCGGATGGCCGGGAGGGGCTGCCAACCCACAAGGAGGAAATCACAGATGAGAAAGTACGAGACCTTCTTCATTGTCGATCCGGACTTGCCCGACGAGGTCAATGCCGTCATCGACGAAAAAATCAAAAACGTCGTCAGCTCCAACGGGGGCAGTGTCCTGGATTACAGTCCCTGGGGCAAGAAGAAGCTGGCCTACCCCGTGCAAAAACGCAACCGCGGGCACTATGTGCTCATGGAGTATGCCGGGGGGCCGGAGCTCGTGGCCGAGCTCGAGCGCAACATGCGACTGGATGAGCGCATCCTCAAGTTCATCACGGTGAAGCTTGAGGACCGCTTCGATCCCGAGAAGGAAGCAGCCCGCAGAGCGGCAGCCAGCCCAACCGCTTTCACCGAGGAAGAGGGAGGCAAGCCGCTGCCGATTGCCGGCGCAACGGAAGATGCGGATGAAGAGGAAGTGGAGGACGAGGAACGGGAGGAAGGCGAAAACGAGGAGGAGTAGCTTCGCCCGTTGCGTCGCCCCTGGCATCGACCCTTGACTGTCGCATGAACGCCTGAGTGAGGGAGTGAAGATATGGTGATTCGCCGAAAGAGACGTACATTTCATCGTCGCAAGGTCTGCAGGTTCTGTGTGGATGGCGAGCTCCGGATAGACTACAAAGATCCCAAGACGTTGCGTTATTTCGTCACCGAACGTGGGAAGATTGTTCCCCGACGCATCTCCGGGAACTGCGCCAAGCACCAGCGTGAACTGACGCTTGCCATCAAGAGGGCAAGGCAGATCGCCCTTCTGCCTTTCACCACGGTCCAAACCATCTAAGGGACCGCCGGCGCACGATCCGGTTCCCGGGCACCTGGAAGAGCAATGGTTGAGGGCGACGAGAACAACTTGCAGGCCGTCAGCCCCTCCGTCAGGAGGGAGATCGCGCTGGGCATTGCCGCAACGCTTCTTTTCTTTTTGTCGGCACTGATGGTCCCTGTCATGGGCTTCATGGCGGGGATTTTCACGCCCTTGCCCACGCTGCTGACGTTCTATCGCCTGGGAGCCCCGTCGGGCCTGTGGATCCCCGGCGGCGCCCTGGGGCTGGGGTCAGCCCTGCTGCTCTTCCTGGGAATGGGCTCCAGTATCCCTTATCTTCTGGAGATGATCGTTTTCGGGCTGATTCTGGGAACGGGCATGCGCCAAAACTGGTCCACCGAGAGAACCCTGGGCACCGCCAGTCTGGTCGTCTTTGCTGCCGGTGCCATGGCCTTCTGGTTGGCCAACGGCGGCCCCGAGGGAAACCTGGTCTCTCAGGTCGAAAACGAGTTGAAACAGACGGTCGCCGCGGCCCTGGAACAATACGGGGGCACCTCCATAGACCGCCAGTTGATCGAAGAGTCGCTGCAGCAGTTCATACCGGTCATGGTGAAGCTGATGCCGGGGATTTCCCTCGCGACCTCCATCCTGATCGCCTGGCTCAACGTTCTGATCGCCAGGAGGTATTGCAGGATTCACCGGGTTCCGCTTCCGCAGTGGCCTGAATGGTCGCAGTGGAAGGCTCCCGAGGTCCTGGTTTGGGTCGTCATCGGGTGCGGCTTCGTCCTGCTGGTGTCGGACGGAGCATTGAGGATCGCGTGTTTGAACCTCCTGATCGTGCTGAGCACGATCTATCTCTTTCAGGGTTTGGCCATCGTGGCCTTTTACTCGGACAAATGGAAAATCCCCAGGCTCTTGAGAGCCTTTATCTACGGATTCTTGCTGCTGCAGCAGTTCGCCACTCTGGGTGCGGTGCTGATGGGTCTGTTCGACATGTGGTTCGATTTCCGGCGACTTTCGCGAAAGCCGTCCGAGCCCGCACAAAGCCAGGATAGTTGAGCATTTGGAGGAGTGAGTCATGAAAGTCATTTTGACGGAAAATATCGCTGCCCTCGGTGAAATCGGGCAAATCGTCAACGTTGCGCCCGGGTATGCCAGAAATTTTCTCCTGCCCCAGGGAATAGCCCTTGAGGCCACGGGAAAGAACGTGCGCGAGCTCGAGCACAAGAAGCTTGTGCTGGCTCAAAAGCGTGAGAAGGTCCGGCAGGAGATGATGTCGCTGGCCGAAAAGTTGAACCAGGTACGCATCGTACTGCGGCGCAAGGTGTCTGAAGAGGACAAGCTTTACGGGTCCGTGAGCGCGTCGGACATCACGGCGGCTCTGGCCGAAAAGGGTTTCGACATCCAGCGCAAGGATCTCCTTCTGGAGCAGCCCGTCAAGCAGCTCGGTGAAACCACAGTGCCCGTGCGCGTGCATGCCCAGATTTCAGCCAGCATCAAGCTGGTCGTCGAAAAGGAAGAGTGAGTCCATGGAGAGCAGCATCTCCGATGAGCTCCAGAGGATCCCCCCTCAGCAGAACGAAGCCGAGCAGTCTCTGCTGGGGGGCCTTCTCATCGATGGAGACGGATTCCCGACGGTTGTGGAGATCCTGAAGGGAGATGAGTTTTACCGTGACGCCCACCGGACCATTTTTCACGTGCTCCAGCTGCTCTTCGAGTCCAATCAGCCCATCGATCTCGTCACGGTGGCGGAGAAGCTCTCCGAGCGGAACGAGCTGGAAGCCGCGGGCGGCGCCACATACCTGGCAGCCCTGGCCGAGCGCGTCCCTTCCGCTGCCAATGTCGCCACCTATGCGAAGATCATCAATGAGAAGGCCTTGCTGCGTCGGCTGATTCAGGCCGCGAGCGAGATCAGCTCCCACTGCTACGCCGGCGGAAAGAGCGTCGAGGAAATCCTGGACAGCGCCGAATCCACCATCTTCTCGGTCACCGAGCGCAGCATACGCACCAGTTACCATCCCATCAAGGATGTGATCAAAAAAAGCGTGGAAGTCATCGAGAACTTCCACGAGTATCACGGGGTCTCGGGCATTCCCAGCCATTTCGCAGAACTGGACAAGCTCACGGCAGGCTTCCAGCGCTCGGACCTCATCATCATCGCTGCTCGCCCCAGCATGGGCAAGACCGCCCTGGCCCTCAACATCGCCCGGAATGCCGCCCTCGAAAGCGGCTATCCCGTTGGGTTCTTCTCCCTGGAAATGAGCAAGGAGCAGCTGGCCATGAGGCTGTTGTGCTCCGAGGCGCGTGTGGACTCGCAGAAGATTCGCACCGGCTTCCTCAGTGCCCATGAGGGTGCCAAGATGATTCAGGCGGCCAGTGCCTTCATGGAGGCCCCCATCTTTGTCGACGACACGCCGGCCATTTCGGCCCTGGAGCTCAGGGCCAAGGCACGGCGCATGATGGCGGAAAGGGGGCTGGGCATGGTCATCGTCGATTACCTGCAGCTCATGAGGGGTCGAGAAGGCATAGAGAGGCGTGAACAGGAAATCTCGGAAATCTCGAGATCCCTCAAAGCCCTGGCCAAGGAGCTCTTCATTCCGGTGATCGCCCTCTCTCAGCTCAACCGAAAGGTGGAGGAGCGGCATGACAAGCGGCCCCAGTTGAGCGACCTGCGCGAATCGGGTGCCATCGAGCAGGACGCCGACGTCATTGCGTTCATCTACCGGGATGAGATGTACTCCAAGGAATCCAACGATACGGGAGTGGCCGAGGTCATCATCGGGAAACAGCGGAACGGCCCCACGGGTACGGCCAAGCTGGCTTACATCAAGTCTTACACACGTTTCGAGAATCTCGCCTACGGGTCGTAGATACGCGACCGGTAACGCTTTTCCTATGAAAGCCCGTCAACCGTCATCCCCGCGTGTTTTGGTCGGGGGTCCAGAAATCCTCACAGGACATGGATTCCCGCCAAGGAATATCTGAAGATGAGGATGGATCCGTGACAACTCATGAAATCAAAAAGAAGCCCGGCAAGTACTGGGACGAATATGTGGAAACCCTCTCAGAATCAGAGATTCAAGCCCTTCAGTTCTATCGGCTGAAGCAGACGCTGGAGCGGGTCTCCCGGTGTGGTTTCTACGAAAAACGCTTCAAGGGGAGCGGGCTGGACGTCTCCGGGATCGAGAGCCTGGAAGATCTCTCCCAGTTCCCCTTCACCACCAAGCAGGACCTGCGGGATGCCTACCCTTACGGCTTCCTGTGCGAGCCCAAGGAGCGCCTGGTTCGCCTTCACGTCTCCTCCGGCACGACGGGACAGGCGACGGCCATGTTCTACACCCATGGAGACCTGGAGTCCTGGGCCGACCTGATGGCCCGCTGCATGCACATGACGGGAGCCCGCCCGGGGGACACCTTCCAGAACATGATGGGATATGGCCTCTTCACCGGGGGGCTCGGATTCCACTACGGTGCGGAGAGGCTGGGGCTGCTGACCATTCCTGCCGGGGCCGGCAACAGCAAGCGCCAGATCCAGCTCATGCAGGATTGCTCGACCACGATCATCCACATCATCCCCAGCTATGCCCTCCACCTCATCGACATCATGTCGGAGCTCGGAGTGGACCCCAGGCGCGATCTTCAACTGCGGATCGCCTACACGGGCGCTGAGCCCTATTCGGAAGAGATTCGCCAGCGGATCCAGGAGTATTACGGCGTCAAGGTTTACAACAGCTACGGTCTCTCGGAGATGAACGGCCCCGGGGTGGCATTCGAGTGCCTGGAGCAGAGCGGGCTGCACATCTGGGAGGATTCCTATTTTGTTGAACTGATCGATCCGGAAACCCTCGAGCCCGTGCGCGAGGGAGCCATCGGGGAGCTCGTCCTGACGAGCCTGCGGCGCGAGGCCATGCCCCTCATTCGCTACCGCACCAAGGACCTCACCCGCATCATTCCGGGCCATTGTGCCTGCGGACGGAAGCACCGCCGGCTGGACCGGATTCAGGGCCGATCCGACGACATGTTCATCATCAAGGGCGTGAACATCTTCCCGATTCAGGTGGAACAGGTTTTAATGAATATACCGGAAGTGGGAAACAACTATCTCATCGTCCTTCAGCGTGACAACAACGTGGACAACATGATCGTCCGCGTCGAGGTGACGGACCGGACCTTCGTGGAGGACATGCGGCATTTGCAGCGCATCCAGAAGAAGATCACTCGAGATCTCAAGGGTGAGCTCTTCGTCACCCCGAAGGTGGAGCTGGTGGAGCCCAACAGCCTCCCCCGCACCGAAGGCAAGGCCGTCCGGTTGGTCGATGAGAGAAAGCTGTGAGAAGGGAGGACGCCCATCAGCAAAGTCTACGGTAGCGTACACGGACTGAAAAGCAGTATTCGCCAGAGAGTGGAAGCGCTCTATCGAAGAAAAGTCACTTCAATGCAGGTGATCTCACCCGAACTGGCACGGGATCTCGCTCGCCTGTCGTTCGAGTCCGGCCGCCAGATCGGGCTCCTCCTCGCCCGAGACGGCACCGCCGAGATGGTACTCGTCGGTGGCGCCCGCTCTCTCTTCATACCCGACCTCCCCAAGAGCCGCGAAGGCCGCTCCCGTTTGCGGGGTCTGCGCCTGATCCACACGCATCTCGAGGAAGATTCCCTCACCCAGGATGACCTCATGGATCTGGTCTTCCTGCGGCTGGACTGTGTGGCGGCCGTACGGGTCGACCGGCATGGCGGAGCCACTCAGCTGGAGGTGGCCCATCTGGTGCCCTCCGCCATTCAGCCCGGAGCGGGATGGGACATCCTCCCCCTCATGCCCTGCTATGACCCCGATCTGGACTTTCAGAAGCTGGTGCAATCCCTCGAAGAGGAGTTTGACCGCGCCCGCCTGTCCATTCCGGCAGAAAAACAGGAGGACCGCGCCATCCTGGTGAGCGTGACCAGCGCCGACAGGGAGACCGCCAGGCAATCCATGGACGAGCTGGTGGAGCTGGCTCATGCGAGCGGCATCGTGGCGGCCGATGTGATCATCCAGCGTCTCCGGGATGTGAGCCGAAGGACCCTGATCGGCAAAGGGAAGCTGAGCGAAATCGTGCTCCGGGCCCTGCAGTGCGGCGTCGACCTGCTGATTTTCGACCAAGATCTCAACCCCTCACAGGTCAAGGCCATCACCGACACCACCGAGCTCCGGGTCATCGACCGCACCCAGCTCATCCTCGATATTTTTGCCCAGCGCGCCCAAAGCCGTGAAGGCAAGATCCAGGTGGAAATGGCTCAGCTGAAATACCTGCTCCCACGCCTCGGCGTGAAAGACGACGCCCTGTCGCGCCTCACCGGCGGAATCGGAACGAGAGGCCCCGGCGAGACCACGCTGGAGATCAACCGCAGGCGGACCAAGGATCGCATCGCTCACCTGGAGCGGCAATTGGACGTGGTCCGCAAGAACCGGGGGCAGCGACGGTCCAGAAGAGCACGGAAAGAGCTCCCCACCATCTCCATCGTGGGCTACACCAACGCGGGCAAATCCACCCTGCTCAACACCCTCACCCAGAGCGCGGTCTTCGTCCAGGACAAGCTCTTCGCCACCCTGGACCCGAGCAGCCGCCGACTGCGCTTTCCCGAAGACCGTGAAGTCATCATCACGGACACCGTGGGGTTCATCCGGGACCTGCCCAAGGATCTCATGGAAGCCTTTGCGGCGACCCTCGAGGAGCTCGACGACGCCGATCTGCTCGTCCACCTCGTCGACATCAGCAATCCACGCTATGAAGAGCAGATGGCAGCCGTCGGGCGGATCCTGGAAAAACTGGAGCTCGAGCGGAAACCCACCCTTCTGGTCTTCAACAAGGCCGATCTCGTGGATCCTTTCATCCTGGAAGAACAGGTGCGAAGGCACGGAGCCGTGGCCATCTCGGCCCTCTCCAGCGGAACCCTGGGGCCTCTCATTGCGGCCATGCAGCGGGAAGTCCGCGGCCTTTTCAACGGCACGGGCGAATTGAGGCAAGGTTTGAGCCGAATAATCTCGTCTGAGGACGAGGAGTGGCGGGAGGGAAGTGAGTTTGTGTGAGCCGGGAGGCACAAAGAGACTCAGTATCTTCAATCTGAGCTCATGAGAGCCCCCGGAGATTGAACTTCCTCGATTCAGCTTGATTCAGTGGGCGACAAACCGGAGCACCTGATCAGCACCTCGCGGGCACGTTCCACGTCGCAACAGATCTGCTTTGCCAGCTCTTCGGGGCCGGAGAATTTCTGCTCATCCCTCAACCGATCGATGAAACGCACCGTGATGCTCTTGCCATAAATGTTCTCGTTGAAATCGAAAATGTGCACTTCGAGAGAAAGAGCCGTGTCCCCGAATGTCGGGTTGTAGCCAAGGTTCGCGGCTCCACCGTGCAGGCGTCCGTCGATGTCGACCTGAACGGCATAGATCCCGCGTTTCGGCGTCGCATGATTCGCCATTTCGATGTTCGCCGTCGGAAAACCGAGGAGCCTGGCACCGCGATTCCGCCCGCTGACAACGGTCCCCTTGATCTCGTAGGGACGCCCCAGCAGGCGGCCGGCTTCCCTGAGATCGCCTCCATGGATGCACTGGCGGATCAAGGTGCTGCTGACGACCGTTCCCTCGACGTCGATGCCGGAGACGGCATCCACATGGAAGGCATATTGCTCGCCCATTCTGCGAAGAAAATCGATGTCGCCTTCCCGGCCCAGCCCGAACCGGTAGTCATGGCCGACCACGATGGCCTTGATCCCTACCCGGTCCACCAGGAGATCCTCGACAAACTCGGTGGCCGATGTCCGGGCGAATGTCTCGTCGAAGGGGACCACGATCGTCACGTCGATTCCCGCCTCGCCGATGAGCTCAAGCTTCCGTTCGTGAGTGGTGATGAAGGCCGGTCCGTTGCCGGGCCTGAAGAATTCCAGGGGATGAGGGTTGAAGGTCATGACGACCGACTGGCCGTGCAGCTTTTCCGCCCAGCTCTTGACTTTGCTGAAAAGCGCGCGGTGACCCAGATGCACGCCGTCGAAGTTTCCGATGGTGACAGCAGGATTTTTGAGACGCTTTCGGATGTTGTCGATACCCACAATGACTTCCATAAAGAACCAGCGAACCTCCGGAGCAACTGAATTAGAGCCTTGACACATAAAGATTTTTATAATATGTTCGCGCCCACTGAAAAGCAATGTTTTTGTAGGCCGAAGTGGCGGAACTGGTAGACGCGCTAGGTTCAGGGTCTAGTGGGCGTACGCCTGTCGGGGTTCGAGTCCCCGCTTCGGCACCAGTAAAATCA
>Ga0105106_10002429_pt1 | contig 13430 bp, 9 predicted proteins | sample PPLLaktember2015_5_FD_79109 | JGI IMG/M metagenome (GOLD analysis project Ga0105106, IMG submission 79109) | Freshwater sediment microbial communities from Prairie Pothole Lake near Jamestown, North Dakota, USA - PPLs Lake P8 Core (1) Depth... | ecosystem: Environmental > Aquatic > Freshwater >...
ATCATCTCGCTCATCGAGTACAAGCTCAAAGCCATGAACATCAGGCTCGAGCTCGACCTCGCTTCCGTGGCCCCCATCTGGGCCCAGGGCGAGCGGCTCCAGCAGGTCTTCATCAACATCATCCTGAACGCTCTCGACGCCATGCCCCAGGGAGGCGTCCTCAAGCTCGCCCTTTCCGAAACGCCCGCGGACGCGGTCGTCGAGATCACGGATACCGGCCAGGGGATCAAGGAGCAGCATCTGGCCCACATCTTCGATCCCTTCTTCACCACGAAGGGCGTCGGGAAGGGCACGGGCCTCGGCCTGTCCATCAGCTACGCCATCGTCACCGAGCACGACGGCCGGATCACGGTCAAGAGCGAGCCGGGCCGGGGGACCCGGTTCAGGATCGAGATCCCCCGCGACCTCGACAAGCGCAAGCGCGGCCCGGCCAAGGCGGAGATCCCAGCCCCGGCGAAAGCGGAAACGACATGAGCCCCACGACCCGGATCCACGTGATCGACGACGAGCCGATCATCCACGACGTCCTGAGCCAGCTCCTCGTCTCGGAAGGCTACGAGGTCGAGATCTCCTCCTCCGGCGAGGAGGCCCTGGAGAAGGTCTCCGGCCAGGATTTCGACCTCTTCCTCCTCGACCTCCTCATGCCCGGGATGGACGGCCTCGAGGTCCTCGAGGCCCTCAAGCGGATCCGGCCCGAGGCCGTGGTCATCATCATCACCGCCTACGCCTCGGTCGAGTCGGCCATCGAGGCGATGAAGATCGGGGCCTTCGACTACGTCCAGAAGCCGTTCAAGCACGAAGAGCTCCTCCTCACGATCGGCCGGGCCCTCGAGCACAAGACCCTCCGCGAAGAGAACGTCCGGCTCCGGGACGAGCTGAAGAGGAAGTTCAGCTTCGGGAACATCATCGGCCGGAGCAAGGCCATGGAAAAGGTCTTCGACCTCATCCGGGCCGCCGCGCCGACCCGGAGCACCATCCTCATCCAGGGCGAGAGCGGGACGGGCAAGGAGCTCGTCGCCCGGTCCATCCACCTCAACTCGAACCGGGCGGCCTTCCCCTTCATCGTCGTCAACAGCGGGTCGCTCCCGCCCGATCTGCTGGAGAGCCACCTTTTCGGCCACGTCAAGGGCGCCTTCACCGGCGCCGTGTCCGAGAAGCAAGGCCTCTTCGAGGCCGCGGACAAGGGGACGATCTTCTTCGACGAGATCTCTTCGATCAGCCTGGAGACGCAGGCGAAGCTCCTCCGGGTCATGCAGGACCGGGAGTTCATGCGCCTCGGCGGGACGAAGACCATCCGGGTCGACGTCCGGATCATCGCCGCGACCAACACCGACCTCGAGGAGCTCATCCGGCTCAAGGCTTTCCGCCACGACCTCTTCTACCGGCTGAACGTGATCAAGATCGATCTGCCTCCCCTCCGGGCCCGGACGGGCGACATCCCGATCCTGGTCAAGCACTTTATCGCCCTCAGCGCCGCGGAAAACAGCAAGGCGATCGAAGGGGTCGACGACGCCGTCCTCCAGGCCCTCGAGGAGAACCCCTGGCCGGGGAACGTCCGCGAGCTTGAGAACCTGATCGAGCGGGCCGTCGTCTTCTCCACGGGGCCGATCCTCCGCCGGGAGAACCTGCCCGAGTCCTTCTATGCCGGCGGCGCGGCGCCCCTCCCCGAAGGCGGGCCGGGAACGGACGGGGAAACCCTCCGCGACCAGACCCTCGCTTTCCAGAAGCGCTTGATCGAATCCACGCTCCGGAAAGCGAAGGGGGTCCAGAAGACCGCCGCCCAGCGGCTCGGGGTCAAGCCGACGACGCTCAACGAGATGATCAAGCGCCTCGGGATCGACGTCGCGGAATTCTAGCGGAATTTGCCCGGCACGAGATCGTCGGGATCGACTTTGACCTTGGCCGGGCGGAAGGGCCGGTCGAACTCGAACGTCTGATTCGCCGCGTTCACCTCGATCCTCCTGCGCTCCACCGCGCCGTTCTCCGTCCAGGCGATCCAGAGCGGAAAGACGAAGGGGCCCGTCGCCTGGGAAACCCGGAGCGTCAGGACGAACGCGTCGCCCCGCTTGAGGACCTCGCTGTCGACGCGGACGTCGGGCAGGAGATGCGAGTCGAACCAGCCCTTGAAGAAGCCCGAAAGATCGCGGCCCGAGGCGCTCTCCAGGCTCCTGATGAAGTGGACCGTCCGGGCGGAGCGAAAGCGAAAGGACGTCTGGAACTCCCGCAGCCCGCGGAAGAAGACGTCCTCCCCCACGAGGTCGGAGAGCATCTGGAGGACCACGGCCGACTTGTCGTAGATCACGGCCTGATAGGCGTTGAAATCCAGGTAGCTGATGCGCGAGCCGAGGGTGATCGGTCCGAAATCCGAGTACCGCTCGGAAAACTGGGCGAAGCGCCTGAGGATCGCGAGGTAGGCCCGCTCGCCCTGGCGCTCCCGGATATAGCGGGCCGCGGCGAACTGGGCCAGGCCCTCGCTCAGCCACTGGTCGCGATAGCGGTCCCAGGTCACGGCCTGGCCCCACCACTGATGGGCGATCTCGTGGGCGATCGTGTACTCGCGGTAGCGAAAGAGCTCGACCGGACTGTCCGGGTTGGGTACGAGGCGGCCGTCCGGGGTCCGGGGCAGCTCGTTGAGGATCACGAAAGACGCCGGGCTGTGGCCTCCGGTCGTGGGCCAGGCCCTCTGGGCGAGGTCGAGCTTTTCGTAAGGATACGTCCCGAACCACTGTTCGTAGCTCTTCAGGATGGCCCGGGCCTCGTCGATCAGGGTCCGGCGCGGGTTCCGGACGTCCGAGGCGACGTAAGCCGAGATCTCCGGCCGGCCCGGCTCGCCCGATCCCTTCAGCCGCTCGAACAGCCCCGTGATGAAGGTCAGGTACTTGACCGGATTCTCGGTCTCGTAGCGGTAGATCTTGTTCCCGACCTTGTTTAGGGCGGCGACCCGGCGGAGGGACTCGACCGTGCCCTCCCCCTGGAAGGCGCCGTTCGTGAGCAGGAAATAGCCGGGCGGGACGCTGAAGACGATCTGGGCCTGGAAATAATCCTGCTCGGACGACTGGGGATACCACAGGGACGACTGGCTGTAGAGATAGGTCTCGAAGCGGGGCATGATGACCGTCTCCGTGATCTGCCCGCCGGAGAGGACGTCCGTCGAGATCTCGGGGATCTCGATGACGCCCCGATAATAGACGTCGACCGCGGCGGCCGCGTCGCGGGGAATGGGATCGAGGAAATAGATGTAGAGGAGCCTGCGGAACTTGTCCTGGGTGAAGAAGAGCTCCCGGCCCTCGCTGTCGAAGACGCGGAGGATGTCGAGATCGGGGTTGAAGTTGAACTTCAGGCTGTCCACGGCGTCGACCTGGGCCCGGACGGTGATCCGGGAGCGGGCCGAAAGATAGAGCCGGGAGGGGTCGAAATCCGCTTCGATCTCGTAACGCTCGACATCGAACTTCTCGCCGAAGGAGACGAACATCTCCCTTCCGCCGGCCCCGGGCCGGTCGGGGGTGTAGAGGTTGAGGACCTGGGGCCTCTCGCCGTCGCGGCGGATGAGGGAGATCTCGTCGTCGGAGAAGGGGGAGAAGATATAGGACAGCTCACCGGTCCGCCGCGTCTTCAGCTCGAAGACGGCCTGATCGCCGCGCGGCGGGAAGGACAGGATCTCGTTCGTCAGGGAGTTCTCCACCGTGAAGGACATCGGATAGTACTTGCTGAAAAGGGAATAGGCGCGGGCGAGGTCCTGGGCGGTCGGCCCGGCGCCCGCGGGCCCGGGCTCGATGACGACGTTCGAGCGGGTGAAATCGTCGCTGATCCGGAAGAAGGCGTTTTCGAGCGCGTCCTCGATGACGGTCTTATGGAAACGAAGCTCCAGCTGGTGGCGCTCGGTCTCGTTCGAGGGCGCAAAGCGGATCCGGCCGGCGCCGACGACGAGCAGGGCGGTCTCGAGGTCGGGGATGTTGTCGTGAAAGACCCAGGCGTCGTCGAAGACGATCTCGATGTCCTCGTGGCGGACGGTCACCCGCCGGGCCCGCTCGGCCGGCCCCCCCGGGATGCGGACCTTGTACAGGGTCGTGAAAGGGGTCGGAACGTCCTTCCGGCCGATCAGCCAGCCGTCTCCGTCGCGGATGAGCTGGATGCGCCAATTGGCCAGCATCGCCCGGATGTCGTTCTCATAGACGACCTGGAGGAAGACTCCGGGTTCGCCCTCGCGCTCCGTGCTCCGGTCGGTCCGGCGCAGCAGGAGGGAGGTCATCCCGGCCTGGTTCATGAACGCGGCGGCGTTCCGGCGCTCCCGCTCGCGGATCTCCGGGGCGAAGGCCGAGGCCAAGGCGTCGAGGTCCCGGGCGGCGAACGATTTCTGCAGACCGTCGATCAGGGCGTCAAGGGTGGGATAAGACGCGGAGGCCGTTTGAGGGAAGAGGCTCGCGGCCCCGGCCAAGAGGGCGATGGATGCGAACCGCCGGACGCCTTTCATTCTTCGTTTCAAGACGTTCGACGCCCGGGCGGTCATGCGATTGTTCCATAACGTAAAAAAGCAGGATTTGTGCCAAGATCCGCCGCCGGAAGCCCCTGAAAAAAGGCGCGTTCACGGGGAAATCGGATCGAGCTTTGCTTAATAACGTAAAGATTGTTTACGAAATCCCGGAGGATCGGTCGGGTCAGTGCCTTTCCTCGGCTTTGCCAAAATGTTTTTTAAAATCCTCTTCCCAGGTGACGAAGCTGTGGAAGTACTTCCAGTCCCCCTCGTCGATCCCCCGGGTGATTTCGGTGATGTGCGATGTTGAGGCGCCGAATTCCTCGAGAGCGTAGATGACGGCTTTTTCGGGATCGACGTGGCTACCGCACGTGTATATGTCCAGGGCGGCATAGCGGTGCTCGGGCCACGTGTGGGTGGAGATGTGCGATTCGGAGATGACGACGACGCCGCTGACCCCGCTCGGCGGGAACTTGCTGAAGGATATGGCCCAGACCTTGGCCCCGGCGATCTCGGCGGCTTTGACCAGGATGTCCTGGACTCTCTGGACGCTTTTTATGACCTTGGCGTTGCAGCCGGACGCCTCGACGATATAGTGGTGGCCGACGGGCTCATAAACCTTCTTGGGCATGGATACCTCCGGAAGAAGGCATTATGGCACAACCCGGGGGGGTGTCAAGGATGGATTTTAGACGGGAACGCGCCTTTCGTCTTTAACCGTGTTCAAGACGAGGTGGGTCACCGAACGGTCCACGTAGCGCATCGCCGTGAGCTTCTTCAGGAAGGAGTTCAGCTCGTCCCGGCCGCGGAAATGGGCGACGACGAGGGAGTCCCACTCGCCGGTGATGTCATAGACCGCCGCGACGTGGGGATCGCCGGCGATTTTCTTCTGCGTTTCGAGAAGTTTCCCCTGGGAGATGCGCAGGGCGATCACCGCGCTCAGGTCGATCCCGAAATGGACGGGGTCCACGACCGGGATGTAGCCGCGGATGACGCCCTGGGCTTCGAGGGCCTTGACCGCGTGGATGACCGAGGTCACCGACGTCCCGACCTCCTTGGCGATCTCTCGGAAGCTCTTCCGGGCGTTTGCGTTCATCACCCGCAGGACCTTGCGCTCGAGGTCGTCGATCATGGGGGGCCTCCTTCAGCATGCATTTTGGCCAAAGAAAAGACAATTGTCAAGATATTTCTATAGAGTCTTGACAAACGTATCTGTTTTTCCTATATTCTCCACCAAATGTCGATCACGGAGGAGAGCCGATGAATGCCGAAACCGCCCGAACCGCGAAATCCTGGGGGTTCCACGACGAGGACGAGGTCCTGCGGACCGTCCTCGACCCCGACCGCGCGATCGAGTTCGTCCGGGTCATCTTCCCGGACATCCTCGGCCGCCCGATGGATTTTTCCTTCCCCAGCTCCGAGCTCGCCGCCGCCTTCCGCGACGGAAAAGGGTTCGACGGCTCCTCGGTCCAGGGCTTCGTCCGGATCGAGGAGAGCGACCTCAAGATCAAGCCCGATCCGCGGACGTTCCGCATCCTTCCCTGGGAGTACACGGGTTTCTCGCCCGATACGCGGTGGAGGGAAGCGGTCATGTTCGGGGACATCCTCACCCCCGACGGCGGGCCCTACGAAGCCGATTCCCGCCGGGTGCTGAAGAGTGCCCTGGCCGCGGCCGGCGAGGAGTTCGGGTTCGACGCTTTCAACGTCGGCCCCGAGCTCGAGTTCTTCCTCTTCCCGAACGACCGGGAGCCCGTCCCGATGGACGCGGGCGGCTATTTCTTCTCCGGCCGTCACGGCGAGATCCGCAAGGAGATCCAGCTCCTGCTCAAGCGGATGGGGATCCCGTCCGAATACGATCACCACGAGGTCGCCCACGGCCAGCACGAGATCGACCTCCAGTACTCGAACGCCCTGGACATGGCCGACATCGCCATGATCTTCCGCTACGTGGTCAAGCGGGTCGCCCGGATGCACGGCCTCTACGCCACGTTCATGCCCAAGCCGATCAACGGCCAGAACGGGAGCGGCATGCACGTCCATCAATCGCTCTGGACGCAGGGCAAGAACGCCTTCTTCGACGCCGCTCAGCCGACCTTCCTGTCCGAGACGGCCCGGGGCTACATCGCCGGCCTCGTCACCCACGCCCGGGAGATCTCGGGCGTCCTGAGCCAGTGGGTCAACTCCTACAAGCGCCTGATCGAGGGATACGAGGCCCCGGTCTACATCGCCTGGGGCCAGAAGAACCGCTCGGCGTACATCCGGGTTCCGCGCTACCAACCGGGCCGGGAGAACGCGACCCGGATCGAGCTCCGCTCGCCCGACCCGGGCTGCAACGTCTATCTCGCTCTGGCCGTCATGCTCTCCGCCGGACTGCAGGGCGTCCGCGGACGGTACGAGCTCGTCCCGCCCGTCGAGGAGAACATCTACGAGATGAGCGGGACCCGCCAGCGCAAGCACCGCATCCATGTCCTCCCCCGCGACCTGACCGAGGCCGTCGACCTCATGGAAAAAAGCGACCTCGTCCGCTCCGTCCTGGGCCCGGACCTCTTCACCAAGCTCATCGCCAACAAGCGGGCGGAGATCGAGGAGTACCGGACGAACGTCAGCGCCGAGTTCGACAAACAGGTCAGCGACTACGAGGTCCGGCGCTACCTGCCCTTCCTGTGATCCCCTCCGGCCGCTGAGCCGGAGGCCCGGCCCGGGCCGGGAAGATACGCTTTGGTCTCCCAGGCCCGGACGAGGTCCGGGACGTCGGCGTTCTCGCTGAGGATGACGCCGCGGCGGAGGCGGTCGATCCCCGCCGAGGCGACGTCGAGCGGCAGGGCCCCGAGCGGCCGGCCGGCCACGGGCCGGATCCCGTGCCAATGAAGGAAGTCGCGGAACGGTCCGCCGAACTCCTCGATCTCTTCGGTCCGGACCGCCTGGGGCCGGAACGGCAGCCACGTCAGGGCGAAGCTGAGGAAAGCGACGGCGGTCCGCGCGTCGCAACGATCATAGGACCGGACGACGGTCACTCCGGCCGCCACATCGGCGGCGAAATAAAGGAAGAGGGGCCGCCCGCCGCGGGCGTCCGCGGCAGGGGCTTCGACAGCGGAGACGTCAAGGTCGTGGAAGAGAGGCTCCGTTGTCCGCGGCCGGCGCGGCCGGCCCCGGCGGACGCCCCGGCTCAAGCCGAAGCGGGCCAGGATCTTCCAGACCCCCGGGCCGCTCATTCGGATCCCGTGCTCGGCCTCGAGGAATCCCGCGATCCGGAGCGGGCCCCAGCCGTACCTCGAGCGGAGAACGACGATCTTCGCCACCACCTCGGCCGGGGTGGTCCGCGGATGTCCGTGCGGCCGCCGCGTCCGGTCGCTCAACCCGGATATCCCTTCGGCCCTAAAGCGCGCTTTCCAACGGTAGAACGCCGTCCGGCTGATCCCGGCCCGGCGGCAGGCTTCGGTCACGCGAACCCGGCGGCTCTCGGCCCGGAGAAGGATCCTTTCGCGCCACGCCGCCCGCCGCGGTCCCGGCTTCAGCTTCCTCGCGGCCATGGTTCGGTCATACTCCGGGAAGGCCGATATGTCAACAATGTACGTTAATAATTAATACCCTCGGAAATATTTTTTCCCTTGACATTCGAAAAAGCGCTTTGTTATAGATGGGAAGCATTCATAAAAAGCGCGAACGAACCGATCATTCGCCCGGGACAAGGAGTCATCGATTCGATCTTCATTCGGTCGTCCGGCCGGGGTCTCGCACGTCCGGCGTCCCGTTGCGTCCGCTCTCCCGTCCCGTCCCCCCGTCCTCACGTCCATCCATCACTCATAGGGAGGCTCATCTGTGGATGTTCAACCTGCACGCGTGAATGCCATGATCCGGCAGCACGACAGCCAGAAGAAGGCGCTCATCGCGATCCTTCAGGACATCCAGGCGGAGTACCGCTACCTTCCGCCTGACGCCCTCCGTGCCGTGGCCCGGTCCCTGAAGATCCCGCTGATCGACGTCATCGGGGTGGCGACGTTCTACCGCGCTTTCAGCCTGAAGCCGCGCGGCAAGCACGTCGTCACGGTCTGTCTCGGAACGGCCTGCCACGTCCGCGGCGGCCCGAAGATCCTGGAGGAGTTCGAGCGCAAGCTCGGAGTCAAGGCCGGAGAGACGACGCCCGACAAACACTACACCCTGGAGACCGTGGCGTGCCTGGGGTGCTGCGCCATCGGACCGGTCGTGGTCGTCGACAGCGACTACCACGCCCAGACGACGGCGCTCAAGGTCGGGAGGATCCTGGCCAAGTACGCCCGCAAGTGAGAGTGCGCATGCCCCAACCCAAACCGCTCAAGACCCTCAAGGACCTCGAGGCGATCATCGCCGAGCGGGCCCGCGAGCGGAAGGCGGACAAGGCCCCGGTGCTGACCGTTTCGGCCGGCACCTGCGGCCAGGCCCGCGGTTCGCTCAAGGTCGTCCGCGCCCTGCGATCGTCGCTCAAGAAAGCCCGGCTCGACACGAAAGTCAAGGTCCGCGTCACCGGCTGCCACGGGTTCTGCGAAGCCGAGCCGAACATCATCATCCAGCCGCACGATCTTTTCTACCAGAAGGTCGGCCCCGCGGACGCCGAGGCCATCGTCGTCGAGACGATCAAGAAGAAGAAGCCCCTGGCCGCCCTTCTCTACAAGGACCCGGTCACGGGGAAGACGGCCAAGAAGGAAAAGGACATCCCGTTCTACACGAAGCAGCAGCGGCTCGTCCTGGGCGACAACGCCCTGATCGACCCGACCTCGCTCGACGATTATTTCTCCATCGGCGGGTACGGCGCGCTGCTCAAGGCCCTGAAGAAGATGACCCCCGAAACGATCATCGCCGAGGTCAAGACCGCCGGCCTCCGCGGCCGGGGCGGGGCCGGCTTCCCGACCGGGACGAAATGGGAGCTCACCCGCAAGCAGCGGGCCGCGCCCAAGTACGTCATCTGCAACGCCGACGAGGGCGACCCGGGCGCCTACATGGACCGCAGCCTCCTCGAAGGCAATCCCCACCGGGTGCTCGAGGGGATGATGATCGGCGGGCTGGCCATCGGGGCCCCCGAAGGCTACGTCTACGTCCGCGACGAGTACCCGCTCGCCGTCAAGCACGTGACCCTGGCCATCCAGGCCCTCCGCAAGGCCGGCCTCCTGGGGACAAACATCCTGGGCACCGGCTTCGACTTCGACTTCAAGATCGCCAAGGGCGCGGGCGCCTTCGTCTGCGGCGAGGAGACGGCGCTCATCGCCTCGGTCGAGGGCAAGACCGGCGAGCCCCGGCAGCGACCGCCGTTCCCCGCCGTCCGCGGGCTGTTCGGAAAGCCGACGGTCATCAACAACGTCGAGACCTGGGGCAACGTCCCCCGGATCATCGCCGGCGGCGGGGCCGCCTTCGCCGCGATGGGGACCCCGGGCAGCAAGGGGACCAAGATCTTCTCCCTCGTCGGGAAGATCAACAACACCGGCCTGGTCGAGGTCCCGATGGGGATCAGCCTCCGGGAGATCATCTTCGACATCGGCGGGGGCATCCCCGGCGGACGGAAGTTCAAAGCCGTCCAGACGGGCGGGCCGTCGGGCGGATGCCTCCCGGCCTCGAAGCTCGACCTGCCGATCGACTACGAGGGCCTGATGGCGGCCGGCTCGATCATGGGCTCGGGCGGCATGATCGTCATGGACGACAAGTCCTGCATGGTCGACCTGGCCAAGTATTTCCTCAACTTCCTCCGCGACGAGTCCTGCGGCAAGTGCGTCTCCTGCCGCGAAGGGACGCAGAGGATGTGGGAGATCGTCAAGCGGATCACCGAAGGCAAGGGAAAAGAGGAGGACCTCGGCACTCTGGAGGAGCTCGCCATCGCCTGCAAGGACGCCTCGATGTGCGGGCTGGGCCAGACGGCGGCCAACCCCGTCCTCTCGACCCTGCGCTATTTCAAGGACGAGTACCGGCAGCACATCCGGCAGAAGAAGTGCAGCGCCCTGGTCTGCAAGGAGATCGTCTCCTCTCCGTGCCAATACGTCTGCCCGATCGACCAGGAGGCTTCGACCTACATCGCCCACATCGCCCGGGGGCAGTACGAGGAGGCCTTCAAGGTCATCATGAAGGACAATCCCCTGCCCTCGGTCTGCGCGCGGGTGTGCCACCACCCCTGCGAGCTGTCCTGCCGGGCGGGGGAGTTCGGCGAGCCGATCACGATCCGGGCCCTGAAGCGCTTCGTCATGGACTGGGCGGACAAGAAGGGGCTGCGCTACGCCCCGGAGAAGGCCCCCCAGACCCGGGAGAAGATCGCCATCATCGGCGCGGGACCCTCGGGATTGACGGCCGGCTACGTCCTGGCCCTCAGGGGCTTCCGGCCGACCATCTTCGAGGCCCAATCCGTCGCCGGCGGCATGCTCTCGGTCGGGATCCCCGACCACCGGCTGCCCAAGCCGGTCGTCCGCAAGGAGGTCGAGCGGATCAAGGACGCCGGCGTCGAGATCCGGCTGAACAAGGCCCTGGGCAAGGACTTCACCATCGACGGGCTCTTCCGCCAGGGCTTCAAAGCCGTCTTCTGCGCCACGGGAGCCGGGCAGTCCCTGTCCATGGGAATCCCGGGCGAGGACGCGGAAGGCGTGCTCCACTCCCTGGAGTACCTGATGGACGTCAACCTCGGCCGGCCGGCGAAGGTCGGGCGCCGGGTCGTCGTGGTCGGCGGCGGCAACTCCGCCATCGACGCGGCCCGGGCGGCCCTCCGCGACAAGGCCTGCGAGAAGGTGACCATCTTCTACCGCCGGACCAAGGCCGAGATGCCCGCCCTGGCCGAGGAGGTCGACGCCGCGATCTCCGAAGGCATCGACATCCAGTTCCTGGTCGCCCCGATCAAGGTCATCACCGCCTACGGAAAGGCGACGGCCATGGAATGCGTCCGAATGAAGCTCGGCGAAAAGGACGCCAGCGGCCGGGCCAAGCCCGTCCCGATCGAGGGATCGAACTTCGTCCACGAACTCGACACGCTCATCCTGGCCATCAGCGAGCGTCCGGACACGTCCTACATCGGCGAGGGCGACGAGATCCGCCGCCACGGGGAGAACATCGTCATCGACGACGAAACGGCCATGACGACCCGGGCGGGGGTGTTCGCCGGCGGCGACGCCGTGACCGGCCCGAACATGGTCGTGGAGGCGATGGCGGCGGGCAAGCGGGCCGCCGAGATGATCGAGAAGCACCTCGCCGGCCAGCCGCTCAAGCACGACTACAAGCTCAACCGGCCGTCCGAGTACGTCAAGCCATGGATGCTCTCCGAGGAGGAGATCCAGGCAGCCAAGCGTCCCAAGATCCCCCACCTCCCGGCCAAGGAGCGCCGCAAGAACTTCCGCGAGGTGGAGATCGGGCTCAACGAAGAGATGGCCGTCCGGGAGGCCCGGCGCTGCCTGCGCTGTGACCTCGAGACCGAGGACGGCAAATCCGCGATCCGGGAGCGAACATGATTACATTCATAATGAACGGCATGGAGGTCCAGGCCGAGGAGGGTTCGACCATCCTGGACACGGCCCGCTTCTACGGCCTGGCGATCCCGACCCTGTGCTGGATGGAGGGATTGACGCCGTGGGGCGGGTGCCGGCTGTGTCTGGTCGAGATCGGGAAGGAGCCCAGGAGCAAGCTCGTCTCCTCCTGCACCTATCCCGCCGAAGAAGGCCTCATCGTCCGGACCGACACGCGGAGGGTCATCGAGGCGCGGCGGATGATGATCGAGCTCATGCTCTCGACGGCGCCGATGTCCAAGAGGATCCAGGACCTGGCCTCGAAGTTCAACGTCACCCGGCAGCGGTTCCCGCCGCGCAACGAGGAGTGCGTCTACTGCGGGCTGTGCATCCGGATGTGCGACGAGCAGATGGACGCCCGGGCGATCGGGTTCCAGAACCGCGGCCACAAGCGGAAGATCTCGACGCCCTTCGACATCCGCTCGGAGGAATGCCGGCTGTGCGGGGGCTGCATCTACGTCTGCCCGGCCTGCTCGGCCCGCTGCGACGGACCGAACGCCGGCACGGACATCTGCAACGCCTGCCTGCAGGTCGAGCCGACCTGCCTCGAACAGTACGACGAGCTCAACTGCTGGATGTACGACGCGGGGCGGTGCGGCACATGCGTCCAGGAAAAACGGAAGTAACTCAGACACCAAGGAGGTCATGACATGTCTTTCACCAAGATCAATCGGAGCGCGGCGACTTTAACCAAGAACCGGACGGAAGGCTCGATCAGCCCCTTCAGCGGGATGTGCGTCACCTGCGTCGACGGCTGCATCGGGATGTGCGAGATCGGAAAGAGCGCCTACCGGAGCACGGAGGTCCTCTACCCGCAGCCGTTCGGGATCATCACGGCGGCCTCGGAGAAGGAGTACCCCTTCGACCTGTCCCATTTCAGCATCATGGGCACGGCGGCCGGGGCCTACGGGGTCGAGGCCGACAGCGACAAGGCGACGTTCGAGAAGGTCAGCGTCGAGACCCGGATCGGCAAGGACAAGTCGATCAAGCTGAAGGTCCCGTTCGTCATTTCCGGCATGGGCTCGACGAACGTGGCCAAGCAGAACTGGGCCGGCCTGGCGACGGGGGCGGCCATATCGGGGGCGATCCTGACCGTCGGCGAGAACGTCGCCGGCATGGACGAGGAATCGGAATTCAAGAACGGCCGCGTCGTCCGCAGCCCGGATATGGAAATGCGGGTCAAGCACTACCAAGACTGGGCCGACGGATACGGCGCGGTCGTCATCCAGGCCAACGTCGAGGACACGCGTCTCGGCGTCCAGGAATACGCCATCAATAAGCTCGGCATCCAGGCGGTCGAGCTCAAGTGGGGCCAGGGGGCCAAGGACATCGGCGGCGAGGTCAAGATCAAATCGCTGAAGAAGGCCCAGGAGCTCAAGAAGCGCGGCTACATCGTCCTGCCCGACCCCGAGGACCCGAACATCATCGCCTCCTTCGAGAAGGGCAGCTTCAAG
>Ga0105106_10002430_pt1 | contig 13427 bp, 8 predicted proteins | sample PPLLaktember2015_5_FD_79109 | JGI IMG/M metagenome (GOLD analysis project Ga0105106, IMG submission 79109) | Freshwater sediment microbial communities from Prairie Pothole Lake near Jamestown, North Dakota, USA - PPLs Lake P8 Core (1) Depth... | ecosystem: Environmental > Aquatic > Freshwater >...
ACATACATAGAAATCTCCAAACAGAGCAACCTTTGGTCTGTTACCTTTTTGATATGGGATTCTGTCAAAAATACCAACAACTTCAGAAACAGCTTTATCCATTGATTCAATGCCAAGAAATGCACCTTCAAGAATTTTAACCATTTCCGTCATTGCCTTATCGGTGTCTCCATTGTTCATTTCATAAGGCCTTATTTTACAGGCTGTCATCCTTATCAATCCACCAAGCAGATATGCGAAATAGGCATAATAGCAGGCACTTAACGATATCTCAAGATGCGTTAATAATCCGCTGTATACATGCGCTTTCTCCAGACCCTGCCCCCAATTCTTTAGAATACTTTTAATATACTGGGGATAGAGTCTGATATTACATGAGAGTTTGGTATCGATTACCCAGAGCATGCTGTTTTCCGGCTTCAGGTTATGTTCCCTGATGTATTCGATAAATTCCTGGGCCATAATATTTATCGGCAGACATTGCCCCGTATTATGCGCCATGCTCTTCTTTATGATCAGTTCGCTTGATCTCATGAGGCGTGCATCAATGCCGATCCTTTTCATATTGGCAACCAGTAACGGTGAAACGATTGGGTCCCACATGGGGAACAACAAGGTTTTACCCGAAATATCTTTTGAGATCTGCGGGAAAATTTCCTTCAGATCGGATACCGGTTTAACATCACTTTTTGAAGCATGATTTCTAAATGAGCGGACAGCAGCCTCAATCCTTGTTTCGTAGCCTATGTTTGAATCATGCTCATCGATCTGGAGGATCAGGTAAGGCTTCTGACAACTTTCGAATATTTTTTTAAAATATTCGATAATAAATGAATCGGGAGCACATTTAAATGCTGTTATCAGTACCGGGTAAAGATTTCTGGTATTTGCGATCATCCTGGCAGCTCCGAGTATCCGGGTAACGAAATACCAGGGTACTTTTTTCAGTAATACTGAAATATCCTCAAGATCTATATCATCCGAAGGGATCATATCCTGATAAAAGGATTTAATTCCCAGGCTGTTAAAGATATCAGGTATACCTTGATTCAGGACCCTGGAAAGAACAATATAGGGTCTCCCGAGCAATACTACGGAAATATCTTTTTCCGGATGAAACTCGTTCCTGAATACTTCGCCATTCTGTTTTTTCCGGGTGGAATAGAAAGACAGAGCCTCATTAAAAGCATTAAGTACCGTAAATAAGCTGATCCCGTTATTCAGGACTGGTTTTAAGCATTGGTACAGTTTCTGTACAACATGATATTTTCCTTTGGGGAAGCTAAGTAACGGAGTCAGGCATTTATCAGGGATATTATTGATCTTCAGAGTATAAACAAGTGATGCACTGAACTGGGTATAGTAGCAATACTGGCTTTCAGTATCTTTTGGCTTATCCATTGTCTGCAGAAGGACAGGCAAAAAGATGTAATCCACTTTCCCGGAAAGATAGACAACATGACCAAAGATCGAATTGATGGGAGAGCAAAATTCTGCTCCTGCCAGACATTTCCCTGTTTTAAGCGGATCGCGGTAGTTTTCACTGGATATTGTCTTTACTGACAGATTGTTGAAGAATCTTTTCCAGAGAGGCAGTTCTTCGAATAAATGCAGGGTAGCAGGTATACCAATTGTAATATTCCGTTTATTGACAGAACCCGGCTCAAACGAAAATATTTTCTTTCTGTTTTCCGGAAGATCAAAACCTGTCCGGTTCCTGGAAATATATTGCTGTGTATCATAATCACGTCCGCAAATAAATCCATAGGCAATCTTTTCGCCCGATACAGTTGTCAGGCTGATGCAACAATTATTTGTGCAGAGAGTACAGGTTTCGGTTTCCAGAGCAATCTCTTCACGGAAGATCCCGATCCCTCTGAATCCTGTTGTGTGTATGTTCTGTTCCTGCAGCATCAGGGCAGTTCCCAGTGCTCCGGTAAGGTGGCAATACCTGGAAACATAAATCGGTTTCTGCAATCGTTGTTCGAATGCTGCAACCAGCGCCTTGTTTCTGGCTGTTGCCCCCTGGAAACAAATATTTTGCCCTATTGATGCCTCTGTAGCAACCTTTTTCAGGTAATTTTCAGTAACGGAATGGAGGGCGGTTGCCAGTATCTCATCAACCTGGTAACCCTTATGGAGCAGTTGGCTGATATCCCTTTCCATAAATACGGCACAGCGGTCGCTGGCAAGAGGGGAACTGACATTTTCAGCCCTCCCGGCATAGTCGGATAATGATAAACCAAGCTTTTTTACCTGCTCCTGAAGGAAACTGCCTGTCCCTGCTGCACAGACACTGTTCATCTGTGAAAATGTAACGTTGCCGTCATGCATCAGTGTGAACTTTGCATCCTGACCGCCAATCTCAATTATTGTATCTGTCAGGGGATTAAGTTCATAAGCTGCCCGGGCATGAGATGTAATTTCATCTGTTATCAGATCGGCATTCAGAATTTTCCCAATGAACTTCCTTCCTGATCCGGTAGTTCCGACACCATTTACCCTGACACCAATTTTCCTTTGTCCGGAAATATTATCAATGGCTTCAAATATTGATTTGACGGCAGATATCGGTTTGCCTGCCGTATAAGTATAAAAACCGAAGACGGGATCCATGTTTTCATCGATCAGAATTGCTTTGGTACTTGTTGACCCTATATCAATCCCGATATAAAATGCATAATCAGAACCCTGTATCAGATCCCGGTAGATATCAACCTCAACATCAACCGGATGCTTTGAAACTACAGGGGTGAACCGGAAAGACTCTTTACCCGAAAAATCGGGATAGCTGCTTAGATTTAATGAAAGGGGTTTGTAATAGAATTGTTTATCGAAGTCTGACTGTGCAATGATTTCCTCCAGGGAATCTGTTTTCCTGGGCACCTGACCGGATCCCTCTTTAAGGAGCATAAGTCCGGCGCCCATCGCTCCGAACATATGAGAATCGTCATGTACTAAAATTGTGGTTCTCAGCTGCTTTTCCAGGTACTCTTTAACAACCGCATTCCTTGAGACTCCGCCGGTCAGGAGGAGTGGCAAGGCAGGAGGCTCCCTGTTAAACGCTGTATTGATAATATTTTCCGCAAGTCCTTTGCAAAGGCTCTCACAGATAGCATCGACAGAAAACCCCCTTTGCTGGGCATGAATGATGTCGGTGTTTGAGAAAACAGCACACCGTGAGGCGATACAGGGGATCTCACTTTTGTTTTTCAGGGCTCTGTCACACAATTCATCAATGCCGGCAAGGTTCAGCCGGTCAGCCTGCTGGTCAAGAAAGCTGCCGGTACCGGCAGCACAGGATGTGTTTGTTCTGGCTGACAGATACCGTCCATCGGCATCAAACCTGATCAGCATGAACTTCTCAGCTCCAATATGCAATACCGATGCTGCATTTCTGCAATAATGCCTGGCAGCTGCCATTATTGCCACCTGGCTGTTGCAGCTGAAGACAGTTTTTTTATTTATACATGGTGAGGACGAAGTGCATGCAATCGCATCTATATGTTTCAGATCAAATTCATCACCGGCACTTAAAATCGCATCGCGAATATTCCCTTTATGAAACCTGTAGATTTTATGCAAAATTCTGCCTTCAGGATCCAGCTGAACGGCGGAAAGGGCAACAGAACCGATATCGATTCCAAGTACAGAACCCTGTTTTACAATAACTTCCACCATAAATAGCTCCTTCCTCTGACATTGATTCGATCACCCGTGATACTTTTTAAAGATACAATATTTTAAAAGCAGGTTCATTTAAGTTACCTTTATATTACTTTTATTCCGGAATTTGTACGGCAAAATTCTCAGATCTGGATTGTATGGAGGGCAAGCTGCAATATAAGATCAGCGTCAGAGGCCTTGTTCAGGGTGTCGGATTCAGATGGAGTGCAGTGAGGGAAGCCAGGAACAGGGGCATAGCCGGAATAATTAAAAATTTATCAGATGGAAATGTTTACATAGAGGCTGAAGGATCAAGGGAACAGCTGAATGCATTTGTAGAATGGTGTAAAGAGGGTCCGGGGATTGTTGAATCCGTAACTTCAGAGGTTTTTCCTCCCGTTAATTACATTGATTTCAGGATTGAACATTAGTTTTTGAAGCATCTGGTTACGGGAATAAACAAAATACTAACGATAAGCGATTATAAATTAATAAGTTAACTAATGAAAACTGACAGGAGAACATTCATTAAAACAGGTGCCATGGCCCTGGCTGGCGCTGCTTTTATTAACAGGCCGTTATATGCCGCACCAAAGCAGAAAGGGATAATTGGTCTTCAGCTTTATTCAATCCGTGCCGATATGTCAAAAGATCCTTTAGGTTCGTTAAAACAATTGGCTAAGATGGGGTATGTTTATGTCGAGCATGCCAATTACATTGACCGTAAATTTTACGGTTATCCTGCAACGGAGTTCAAAAAAGTGCTGGATGACCTTGGATTGAAAATGATCAGCGGACATACAGTTATGGGCAGGCAGCACTGGGATGAAACCAGGAAAGATTTTTCCGACAGCTGGAAACTTACTGTTGAAGATGCTGCCACACTTCAGCAGCAGTATGTGGTAAGCCCTTCAATGGATAACAGCATGAGAAAAACATATGACAACTTTAAACTTTATATGGATGTATTTAACAAGTGCGGTGAGCTCTGTAAAAAAAATGGGATGAAATTTGGTTACCACAACCACGATTTTGAATTCAGCGAGAAGCTGAATGGTGAAAAGCTGTTTGATATAATGATGAAGAGCATTGATCCGGATCTTGTTGTAGTTCAGCTGGATATCGGGAACCTTTATAACGGAGGTGCAATAGCTCTCGACGTAGTCAATCAGTTCCCCGGGCGGTTCGAAAATATTCATGTAAAGGATGAGATAAAAGCAGGCGAAAGTAAAGAAACATATGAAAGCTGTATCCTGGGCGAGGGGATAGTAAATGCGAAAAAGGTAATCAGACTTGCAAGGAAAAAAGGAGGGACAAAGGTTTATATAATTGAGCAGGAGTCATACCAGGGCAAAACACCAATGGAGTGCGTTAAGCTCGACCTGGAGATCATGAAGAAGTGGGGGTACTGATATTAGGTTTCCCCACGTTACCCGACAATTTTCTTATTAAGATCCAGATCCGCGGCAACTGAGGCGGTTTATTAAGGAGGGCCAGGATGCTCTCCTTTTCCGGGTCTGATAAACCGGCCGAACTTTTGACGTAATCCCTGCTGAACTGCAGGATCTTCCCCGCGTCATCGGGTTTCAGTCTGCAGCAGCTGCCCGGAATACCGGTGAACATTTTATCAAGATGATAATATTCATCGGTTACTTTATTGATCATACCCGGCAGAATAATTCTTTTGAGCAGCTTACCGTAAGGTGACATTTTAATGATTACCCTGTTAAGGTCCCGTTGTTTCATCAGCATGGGAGGGAATGTATCAAAGTAGTGCAGATTGCCTTCATGAAGGACGTAGTTTCGCAATGTCGGATGAAATCCTGTATCGGCTGAATTTTCCCTGTTTCGCCAGAATTTAATAATATCATCGAAAACCAGGGAACAGAGCCTGCTCATTTCATCAGGGTTTGCTTCCATTATCCGGTTTCTTAAGAGCTCTTCATCCCTGAATGAATCCTGAATTATAACAATCTGATGTTTATTTCCTGTAGGCCTGCAGAAAATGAAGGTATCAGGGACTCTCAAACCTGATGACCGGAGAGCAGAGATATATTGTCCGTGATTTCTTATAATTGAAGCTACAAGGGAACTGTTTTTTACAGGCAGGTATAATTTAATAATATATGCTTTATCTCCCCGGTATACACGGAATGGTTTGGAAAAATAACCAAGATCCGATGACAGGTTTTCCGATTTTATTCCGGCAAGAAGTTCATCTGCTTCTTCCTGGGTAATTGAAGTCATTGTTTGTTGATATTATCCGATCAGCTTAACTCAATGGTTTTATACAATCTCAACTTTAAGAGGTCTGCGGAAAACAGTTTTCCTGTACCTGATGCCCGGATATCCCAGGCACATTGCAGTGAGGATAGCATTCTTCTTTCTGATTTGTACAAGGCTTCTGATTGATTTGAACCGGTTTGCAAGTACAACAAAATAACCATTCATCAGGGTACCGATCCCAAGAGTTTGTGCGGCAAGATCAATGGTGTTGCTTGCAATACCTGCATCCCATTGCGGTATCCTGAAGTATTTCTCTTCGGTATAGATTACCAGTAAACAGGGAGCATTTCTGAGGAATGTGTCATTACCGCTGTAAAACAGATCCGTCATTCTTTTCAGACTGCTTCTGCTTTTCTTACTGACAAAATACTTAACCGGGAAACTATTAATAAGATTTGAAGCTCTTTTTACTTTGGCTGCCATGGTGCTGTTTATTTTCAGCAGCAGCTCCCGGTCGGTAATGAATTTAAATTTATGTGATTGCTTATTTGATCCTGTGGGAATGTATTTAACAATCTCAAGCAGCTTGTCAATATGCTCTTTTTTCAGAGGTTCATCTTTGTAATTTCTTATACTTCGTCTGTTTCTGACAAGATTGGTAAACTGACCGGCAGAGATCCCGGGATCAACCATTTCCGTAAACTCCTGCATATCCACCCTTGTATTCAGTACAGCATTCGCAGGACATACAGCAATACAATGCCCGCAATCGCTGCAGCCGGCTTCTATTATTTTAAACGGCAGCTTATCTTCCCTGATCACTATGCGTTTTGAACCGCATACTTTACTGCACAATCCGCACCTGGTGCATAATTCATAATCAAACTTTATATTCATAAAGAAATGATAAAGGGCTCATCTTCAAATCCGGGGATCAGATTTGCCATTCATGTACTATAAAATTAAAGCACAAAGATAAGGAAATGAGCCCAAAAAAAATCATAGAAACATCCTGCGCTGCCCGGAGAATATTTTCAATGATCACCTGGTGAATTTTATTTAAGCCTTCTTCAATTTTTCAATATCAATTTTTTTCATCGGATAAAGGACTTTGAATACCCTTTCTGCCCTGGACGGATCGCTCAACAGTTTAGGCAGGATGGAAGGGGTTATTTGCCACGAAACTCCGTATTTGTCCTTCAGCCAGCCGCATTGTCAAACCAAAGGCAGGGTGTGATCTGATGAGTGATTTTCGGGGGATTGGCAAAGTTTGTTGTTTTCATGGGCATATTTTTTTAAGTAAATCAACAAATATCCCCGGCTTTTGTTCTCTCTTTTTTCTGTGTTACCTTTACACTTTATGTCAGTAAAACCGAATCAGATTATCCTGAAAATGAAAGAGCAAATCAGGCATTTACAATTCAATGGAGAAGGATTCTGAAAACTCATTTCTTGAGAATATAGAAGATCTGGCTAAGCGACAGCAGAACAGCCTGCCTGAAAATTATTCACGACAGCCGAACGACTTTTCTGCAATTTCCCCGGAAGATTACCCCGAAGTCATCTCATCAGAAAAAACAACCAGGAAGATCGATGAGCTGAAATCAATAATTTCATCCATTGAGAACAAACCTGCCGTAGTATCGGAAATCAGGCTTGCAAAACCATTTAAAATCGATTACAGGGCGGAGTTAAATCCTGCACAGCTTGAAGCGGTCACTACTATTGACGGACCTGTACTCGTAATTGCCGGTGCCGGGAGCGGGAAGACACGTGTAATAGTTCATCGTGTGGCATTCATGCTGGAGAACGGGATAGATCCTGATGATATCCTGCTGCTGACCTTCACCAGAAAAGCAGCTGGTGAAATGCTCGGACGAGTGCAAAAACTCCTTAACAACAATGCAGCCCAGAAAGTTTTCGGAGGAACCTTTCACGCTTTTTCCAACTATATTCTGAGAAAATATGCAAACCTGCTGGGCATCCCCGTGAATTTTACGATAATCGATGAAGAGGATGCCGCTGACACCATAGATCTGATAAGGTCTGAACTGAAAATCGAAAAGAAAGAGAAAGCTTTCCCGAGAAAAAACAGGATACAGGAAATCATCTCTTCCGCCAGAAACAGAAACCTTTCTATCAGGGAGGTCATCGAAAGTGAATTCACCGGATTGAAAGACATCATTGATCAGATTGAACTGATCAGTCAGGGGTATGAAAAATATAAGAAGATATGCAGAATATTTGATTATGACGATCTTACGGATGTTTTACGGGATTCACTGAGAGACAATAAGGATTTCAGAAGAAGACTGCACGACAAGTTCAGGTTCATAATGGTTGACGAATACCAGGACACCAACATTGTTCAAAAAGAAATAGTGGAGTATCTGGCCGAAAGTTCACGTAATGTTCTGGTGGTGGGTGATGATTCACAGAGTATTTATTCCTTCAGGGGGGCAAATTACGAGAATATACTGAGGTTTCCCCAGAAATACCCTGACTGCAAAGTGGTAAAGATCGAAGAGAATTACAGGAGCAATCAGAAGATACTGGATTTTACAAATGAAATTATTCTGAATGCAAAGATCGGGTATAAAAAGAGACTTTATTCAAAAATTTTCAATGAAGCTCTTCCGGTCGTCAGAAAGCTTTATGATCAGGAAGCTGAAGCAGAGTTCATTGTGGATAAGATACTGGAATACAGAGAACAGGGGATTGCGCTGAACCAGGTTGCAATTCTTGTCAGAGCATTCTGGCATGCCCGTTACATAGAGGTCGAACTGAACAAAAGGAACATACCCTACATTGCAGTCGGGGGACTCAAATTCAATGAAAGGAAGCATGTAAAGGATGTGATCTCATATTTAAGGATCATCCTCAACCCGTATGATGCCGTCGCCTGGCATCGGGTATTGAAATATCTCCCGGGTGTGGGAGTGATGACTGCAAGAAGGATAATCGAAAGGATCATAGCAGAAAAGGGGATGAAAATGGATGAATTTGAGAAAGCAAAATTCGCGGAAGGGTTGAAAAGACTTACCGGAATGCTTGAAAAAGCCAGGGATCCGGGTATCACAATTCCGAAGAAGATTGAGCTTATCAAAGAATATTATACACCTTTGTTGCAGGCAAGAGAATACGATTATCAGATAAGGCTTCTGGATATAAATGTCCTCATCGACCTTTCCTCTAAATTTGATACTCTTGAAAAGTTCCTGACAAATTTTGCACTTGATCCGCCATCCAGGAATTTCGGCACCAAAACCGTTCCGCTGACAGATGAGGGAGAAGATCAGCCTCTGACTGTTTCGACGATCCATTCGGCAAAAGGACTTGAATGGTTCAGTGTGATAATCCCTCATGCACTCGACGGATTGATCCCCTCTGTCAGGGCATTGAATAACATTGAGGAACTTGAGGAAGAGCGCAGGTTATTTTATGTGGCATGCAGCAGGGCAAAACAGGATCTTCTGATCACAATGCCTTCATTTGTTGTGAATTACAATGCGTTTTTATCCTATCCAAGCAGATTTCTGGTCGAAATAAGCAAAGAGAAATTTAATTATCGCTAACCGGATCTTTCCGGAAAAGGTATCTGAAAAATCTGTTTTCGGAACCTAAAGATCATGAACATATAATAACGATCAACTGTTATTATAACTGATAAAAAAGAAAAAAGATGGCAAAATATCTGGTTGAAGTTGCTCATAGTTCAGATAAGATCGATTGCTTGCGTTCGATTCAGATTTTTCTAAGATCAGGGTCACATTTTCTGGTAAATGCTGACTGGGGTTGTATGGATGGTGTCCATAAAGCATGGTTCATCTGTGAGGTTAACAACAAGGAAGAAGCTTTGCACATAGTACCTCCATTCTACTGGAAGGACGCCACGGTAACACTTCTTAACAAATGGAATCTCAAAGAAGTTGATTCACTCCTTGAAAAACACGTGACGTAGTAAATGCTCTTCAGACTGTAACAGACGCTTGTGGTTCTCCGCAGATTAATCTTTCACATCGCCGAAATTCATGAAGATGGAGAGACCGGTGACTGGTTTTAAGCCGTTAATATTCGTGAATATAGCAAATTCCATACCTGCATAGGGAGCTATCAGGTATTCCAGTTTAGCCATGAGTGAAAGCCCTATCGTATTGCTGCCGGCATGATCTTTATTGTATTTGTGCTTTGTCCCGATTTTATATATCCAATTGACATCTGGATCAGGATTTGGGTCATATTGAGGATTTAACTCAAATTCAGCTTTATTGTAATTGACCCAGGAAGGGCCTGCCTCAAATCCGAACCTTATGGGTTTGCCGGAATTTGAGAGCGTTTTTAACAGATTGAGTGATAAAATATTCACATAATCTTTAGGCGAAAAAACACGATATCCGTCTTCGTAGTAATCGGAGGGAACATCTCTTGACTTAAAGATATTTGCCTTATACCTTATGCTCACCCCCAGCTTCTTTGAACCTATGAATGTATAACTGAATCCAATAAGTCCGCCCCTCAGGCAGATGCCTAATCCGGTTCCAAATTGTGAAATGGTGCGTTTTGTATAGTCTTTCCCCGGACTTACCTCTGGAATAGCTGCGATGTCCGTCACTTCTTTGGTTATATCACCCGGAAAGGTATCTACGATTGATAGATTATCCTTTACAATTATTACAGAGTCACGATTTAAAACAGAGTCGATAATCAGTTCGTAGATAGCTGTAATTTCGCGAACAGGAGTATCATTTTTTTCAAGTATATAGAAATGGTCTTTCTTATATTCGGCAAACCAAAGAATCGGGACATAAAACATGACTCCTCCTATAATGGCTCCCACAGCCGGTTGTTCAGTTCTTTTTAGAATGATGTCTAAATCCTTATAGCCATATTTCCTGAATGTGACAGGCGTGGAAGAAAAAGCAATTTTGGTATCTGAGTATTTATAAGGTGTGGTCCCTCTTTCTTTACCTTCGATAAAAACAGAAGCACCCTCAGGATCTGTTGAAAAGAGAGTAGTACTTGTGCACCCGGATAAAAATAATCCTCCAATAATGATCATTGAAAAGGCTAAAGTTTTCATTGTTCAGTGGATTGAATAATAATATCCTAAAAGCCGTAATTTATTGTACGTTACGAATAACCTTAATAACTTAAATAAGGCATAGGACAAAAAACAACAGACAATAATTTTTTTTCATTGCCTGCCAGTACAATTACAAAGTTAAACCCTGTCTGAACAGAAAACAATTTTATTTTTGATAAACAATTTTGTGGCTAAAGTCAGAATTTCACAGGTACTGTTAATTAATTAACAATGCTTTTTTCCAGGGAACTCTTTTGGCTTAAATTGATAAATTTTCGAACTTTAACTCAGATTATCTTAACACACCTGAAAATGAAAAAACTATCGTTTCTGACTGCATTTATATTCATTGTGACTTTCATTTATGCACAGAATTACGAATTAAGTTCACCTGACGGACAGCTGAAAGCCGGAATTGAAATAAACAAAGGTATATTCATTACCCTTACAAAGGGAGGCAATACTGTTGTCAGGCTGGGGAACCCATACCTTGAAACAAGTTATAGCACACGGGAGAGTGTTGAATATAAAGTGCAAAGAACAATACGGAATGCAGTAAGTGAAATCATCAAACCTGAAATCCGCGAAAAAGCCGCTACCCTCGTCAATGCATATAATGAACTGGAAATCAGGTTCAGAACTAAGCATACCATAACTTTCAGGTTGTTCAATGAAGGACTTGCATATCGATTGTCTACTTCGTTGAAAGATAGCCTGACCATCAGCAGGGAAAATCTCGATCTTTACTTTGAAGCAAACGATTCAGTTAGGTTTCAGTCATCAAAAACGTTTAATTCATCCTATGAAACCCCATATGAGCATGAGGCAGTGACAGAGATCGAAAAGGGGCGTCTTTGCAATTTGCCTTTACTGGCAGAGAAGCGGAACGGATCATTTGTGATGATCACCGAAGCCGACCTGTATGATTTTCCGGGATTATGGTTAAAAGGTACCGGGCAGGCACAGCTTTCGGCCACCAGTCCGCCATTTCCAAAGAGACTGACAAGCACCGGCAGTGCATATGGTCAGGGCCAGGTAGCCGAATCGTACAACTATATTGCAAAGGTTAAAGGTACCCGTAAATTCCCCTGGCGCATTTTTGCGGTTGCCGACAGTGAAAAAGAACTGGTTTCGAATAATATGGTTTACTTGCTTGCCACACCCTGCACAGTTGATGATGTTTCCTGGATCCATCCCGGCGTGGTAATGTTCGACTGGTGGGCAAAGCATAATATTTTCGGAGTCGATTTCAAAGCAGGGATCAACACTGAAACGGCCAAGTATTTTATAGATTTCTGTGCTGAACACGGTTTCAGATATTTCCTTTTTGATGATGGATGGAGTCCGGAAGACGATATACTGAAAACAATACCGGGATTGAAAATGCCCGAAGTTACTGCTTATGCATCAACCAAAGGGGTGGATGTCATGCTCTGGGTGATCTGGAGGACACTTGAAAGGCAGTGGAAGGAAGCGTTCGATCTCTTTGAAAAATGGGGGATAAAGGGCATCAAAGTTGATTTTATGAATCGCGATGACCAGCTGATGGTAAGATTTTATGAAGCGGTTGCGCGGGAAGCCGCTGAAAGAAAGATGGTAGTAGATTTCCACGGAGCCTATAAACCTTGCGGGTTACGGCGCAAATTTCCAAACGTACTTACCCGTGAAGGACTTATTGAATTTGAATACAATGGCTGGACTAACTATGACAATCCAGAACATCATAATCTGCTGCCATATATACGCATGTTTCCGGGACCTATGGACTATATCCCTGCCACCATGCGGAATTCAACAAAAGATAATTTCAGGCCCATTAGTGATTACCCGATGGGGCAGGGGACCCGCGCCCATGCCATGGCATTATTCTTAGTACTGAACAGTCCGATGACAATGCTTCCCGACTCGCCATCCGACTATTACCACGAAAAGGAATGCACTGATTTTCTTGCGAAAATACCCGTTGAATGGGACGATACGAGATTACTGGAAGGCAAAATCGCTGAATATACTGTTTTGGCACGCAGGTCAGGAAGTGAATGGCATATAGGGGCAATTACAGACTGGAAAGAACGATCCCTTGAGCTGAAGACAGACTTTCTTGAACCCGGAAAATACAGACTGGAAGCCATTGCAGATGGAATTAATGCCAACACAAGAGCTGAAGATTATATAAGAATTGAAATGGATTTTCAGGCAGGAGATGTTTTGAAGCTCAGTCTCGCATCAGGAGGTGGATGGATAGCACGTATTACACCGGTACGATAGATATTTTGATAAATTTTAGCAGCAGAGTCGTAAGGAATAATCAGGGAGTGTCACAGTATGAAACTCCGTGTTCTTCCTCAGTGCATCTCCGTGTAACTCTATGGTTAATAATAAGATACATAGGTCAATAATATAATCAATAGATAAAAAATAAATTGACCACACAAGAGCAGTTGTGAAAATA
>Ga0105106_10002432_pt1 | contig 13424 bp, 9 predicted proteins | sample PPLLaktember2015_5_FD_79109 | JGI IMG/M metagenome (GOLD analysis project Ga0105106, IMG submission 79109) | Freshwater sediment microbial communities from Prairie Pothole Lake near Jamestown, North Dakota, USA - PPLs Lake P8 Core (1) Depth... | ecosystem: Environmental > Aquatic > Freshwater >...
TTAGGCAGTTTTTTATAAACATCGAGAGGACTCATTGTATAAATATTAATTTTACTATATCACAGTTATCATCGATTGAGTCCCGATTCTCAACAGGAAAACAACTTTCAATAAATTATGACGTTACTAAAATAAATTTGACAAACGTTTTTTCCCATGATAAATATATTTCAATATCAAGCATTGATCTTAAATAATGTTTGAAGAAATTAATATGACATTACATTGAGGAGGCCGCACTGAAAAGGTCATTTATTACAGTTCTGTCTGTTTTGTTTTTTATGGTTTCTTTTTCTTATGCCGGTTTTCTGGATGACATGTTAAATAAAATCCCGTCTTTGTCATCAAAACAGGAGCTTGACGACAGCACAGTTATATCAGGGCTTAAAGAGGCACTTTCGATAGGAACTGACAAAGCTGTAAAAGAGGTCTCAAAAACTGATGGTTATCTTGGCAATAATGCCATAAAGATTCTCATGCCTGAGAAGATCCAGAAGGTTGCAGATGTCTTAAGGAAGGTTGGATATGAGAAACCTGTCGATGATTTCATACTGAGCATGAACCGTGCTGCAGAAAAGGCTGCGCCTAAAGCAGCAGATCACTTTGTCGGTTCGATAAAAGGAATGTCTATCGAAGATGCTAAAAAGATCCTTAATGGCGGTAACACAGCGGCAACAGATTTTTTTAAGTCAAAAACATATGATAAACTTTTCAGCGACTTTAAGCCCGCCGTTTCATTGAGCATGAACGAGGTTGGAGTGACCCGCAGTTACAAGGAAATGATGGGGAAATATACCTCTATACCTTTTATGAAAGCAGAATCTCTTGATGTTGACAACTATGTGACAAATAAGGCTCTGGACGGCCTTTTTTATATGGTAGCCCGGGAAGAAAAGAAGATAAGGACCGATCCCGGGGCAAGGGTGACAGACCTCCTGAAAAAGGTATTCGGGAAATAATTATAAATTGCTATATTTTTTTTATCGATTTTATGTACTATTGATTCAAATGTTCTATAAATTCAATGCTTGTTATTTACAAGTAAAACAATAGAAAGGAGGAAATTAGAATGAAAAGTATTACATGGCTTGCTGTTTTATTAGTTGTATGCATATTAGTTTTTTCCCCGGGAAATGGAATGAGTCAGATAAGAGAAGGGTCCGTTTCACTGAATCCCAACATCGGAGGTTATGTTTTTCAGAGAGGTCAGCATATCGATGACGACATAACATATGGATTAGGATTGGGCTACAATTTCACTGAGAACTGGGGGGTTGAGGGCAACTTTAACTATGTTAATACAGATTCAAATGCAGACTCTTCTGACGGAGAAAAAGTAGACGCATATCTGTACAGGCTGGATGCCTTATATCATTTTATGCCTGAGAAAATGCTGGTGCCCTATGTTGCCGCTGGTGTAGGAGCAATCAGCATTAGAGGCGATATTGATAACAAAGGTTCAGACCCTTTATTGAATTTCGGGGCCGGCGTCAAGTATTTTGTTACAGAGAACTTAGCGTTACGCGGTGACATCAGGCAAATAATTACAGATGATCCAAATTATAATATAATTTATACAGTAGGCCTTACATATTTATTCGGTGGTGAGAAAAAGGCTGCTCCGGAACCTGAACCTGCTGCTCTGCTAAAAGCGTCTGAACCTGTAAAGCCTGCAGACAGTGACGGAGACGGCGTTTATGATGATATGGATAAATGTCCTGATACACCCAAAGGTGTTGCTGTAGACAGCAAAGGTTGTCCGCTTGACAGCGATGGAGACGGTGTGCCTGATTATCTCGATAAATGTCCTGATACACCCAAAGGTGTTGCTGTAGACAGCAGAGGTTGTCCGCTTGACAGCGATGGAGACGGGGTGCCTGACTATCTCGATAAATGTCCTGATACGCCAAAAGGCGTTGCCGTAGATTCTACAGGATGTCCACCTGGCCCTGCTGCAAAAGTCGAAAAAGTTATTACGCTGGAAGATCTTCATTTCGATTTTGATAAGGCAACCCTGACGGAAGAAGCCACGGGAATGCTGAAAAAGAATATGCAGTCCATGAAAGAAAATCCCGGCATCAAAGTCCGTATAGAAGGGCATACCTGTGCACACGGTCAGGATGATTACAACCTCAGATTGAGCGAGAGAAGAGCAAATGCCGTTAAGGAGTATCTGATGAAAGAAGGCGGCATATCTTCGGAGAGACTGACTACAATCGCATATGGAGAGACCAGGCTGGCTATGCCTGAAATTCCCACACCAAAGAACAAAAACTCGACAGAGGCAAAGACCAACAGAAGGGTACACTTTGTTGTAATTATGGATTAAGCGTATACTATAAAGATGTTTTGTAAATTTTAATTGACGGATATAACGGCAGAGGTTGAAGAAAATTTCAGCTTCTGCCGTATATATTTATTGACATGTTGAAACTTTCAGATTACAAGAATTACATCTTTTTACTCACCGCTGTCTTTACTGTCTCCTGCGCCGCACCAAAAGAAAAACCCACGGTTTTAATTCCTGTTGAAAGGAAAGTAGAAGTTGAAAAAAAGACAGAACCATCTGAAAAACAACAAATAATAAAAGAAGAAGCAAAAAAAGATCAAAAGGCCGGCAAAACATATACGATGCGCTGCGAGGAAAATACGGACACAAATTTCAATATAAGCGGTATGAAGGTTATGCCTTTTATCAAGCCCGCGTTTTTTGATATGAACAGCGACGGCCTGACAGATATGATAGTTGGCGGCAAAAACGGGTTGCTTTATTTATACCGGAATTCGGGAGATGCCCAAATACGCTACTGGAAGCCTGTAGAAGGATATTTCGACGGCATTGGCACAGGCGCATTTTCGGACCCTGCGGTTGGTGATATTGACGGGGACGGAAAGGTGGAAATTGTTGTCGGCACCGGCGGTTTTTCATCTGATTCGGGAAGGCTTTTGTTTTTTAAGAATGCCGGTTCAATGAATGCTCCAAAATGGGTGAAGATTGAGGGGCCGGATATAAAAATCGGGAATGACGCAGCCCTAACAATAGTTGATTACAATTTTGACGGGGTCCCCGACATAATAGCAGGCAACTCCGAAGGGGAGATATTCTTTTTTAAAAATATTTCAACCGGCAGGAACATCAGGTTTGTACGTGACAAGTCTATTCTGCTTAAAAAGTCATTTGATAAGTATGCTGTTCCTTCTGCTTTACAATTGAAAGACAAAGTTATTCTGACAATAGGAACTTCATTGGGAAGGCTTTACATGTTTGAATTGGAAAAAGGGAATAATAAGATTTCAGCAAAGAATATAACGGCTGATCTGTCCGCAAAGCGGTTTTTATCTCCGGCCTTTACCAACCTTCTCGACAAGGACCGTTTCGACCTTGTACTGGCCGACGGAGACGGCGTCCTTACATATTATGAAAACAAGAAAAAAGATTTCACCATCTGGGGGAAAAACCAGGAACTATTCAACAACAGGATATTTACAGGTCCTGCCTGCGCCCCGACGATGTCTTTTATTGAAAAGAGGCTTTGTATGGTTGTCGGAAATATAGATGGAAAATTAAGACGTTACGAGTATAGAAATGAACCCGGGGGACTGCCCTGGATAGAGAGAAAAGGATATCTTGATAATATAAAGGTTTCGGGCTTTTCACGCGGAGTTTTTGCCGGCTGGCAAGGCAGGGATATCCTTATTACCGGAGAAAGCAGCGGCGACATAAAGGCCTTCATTAACAAAGGTTCTGAGGATACTCCTTTATGGCGGGAGGAAAAAAATTTTTTCAAGGGTTTGCGGAAGATACATCACAGCACGCCTGCTGTTTTTGATATTGATAATGACGGCAGATGGGAGCTTATCACAGGCGCCGATGACGGGAAAATTTATGCGTATAAAATTAAAGAAATAAAAAACGGCCTGCCTGTATGGGAACCGATTGGGGGGGTGCTGGACAATATACGGGTCAAGGGTTTTTCCACGCCGTCTGTTGCACGGTATAAAAATACTTTTTATCTTTTTGTCGGGCAGGAGGATGGCCGGATAAAAACATATACTGCAGAATTGCCTGATGGCAATAACTCCTCCATTGACCTCGATAAACTTGTCTTCCTTGAAAAAGATTTTCTCAATGAAATCAGGATGCAAAGCCACAGTTCACCATTTTTGATTATGAATAACGGCGTCATTGAAGTTATATCAGGCGATTACGACGGCAATATCAGGCACTTTAACTGCATCCAGGGATAACTTTCCCCAAAAATGTTATCTTACCCTGTTAAAAGGAGGAGAAAAAATGTTTAAAGAGTTCAAAAAATTTGCAATGCGTGGCAATGTAGTTGATATGGCCGTAGGTATTATAATCGGCGCTGCATTCGGTTCAATAGTCAACTCGCTTGTCTCAGATGTTATCATGCCGCCTATAGGTCTGATCCTGGGTAATGTTGATTTTTCGAACCTTTTTATTGTCATTAAACAGGGGACAAAAGCCGCGGGACCTTATATTTCTATTGCTGACGCCAAGACAGCCGGCGCAGTGACTTTGAATTATGGCCTGTTCATAAATTCAGTTATCAGCTTTATAATAGTTGCCTTCTCGGTATTTATTTTGATCAAAGGCATCAATAAACTTGAAAGAAAAGAAGAAGCTTCATCTGCTGATCCGACAACAAAAGATTGTCCGTACTGCTTCTCCACAATTCCCATCAAGGCTGTTCGCTGCGGGCATTGTACATCGGATTTGAAAGCTGGTTAAGATGCTGAAAGTATTTTTATCTTTCCGAACTCTCCGTCAAATCCCGGTGCAATATTAACGTTCCCTTTACGCATTTGTGATATTGCGTGACTGAGAAGGGGTGAACCTGCTTTTTCGATATCTGTGAACGGTGTATCCATGAGGATGCTGAATTCGTTCCCAAGCTCATGAAGCAGTTTTTGATATACAGTATTTACTGCCTTACTGCTTATGCCTACCTTAATAGTTTCGGCAATGATTTCCTGAAGGGGAATTATTGAATGAAAGGCTGGAGCGCCTTTGGGTTTAAAGCCTTCTTTTCTGTCTGCAAGTTTTTCAACCCTGTGCATTACGCCCACCGTAACCTTTTTACCGCAAACCGGACAGAGGTAGCCATGTTTTATGGTTTCTTTTGGTGTAAGGCTTACTGCACATTGTCTGTGCCCGTCATGATGGTATTTCCCTTCCTCGGGAAAGAACTCGATGGTGCCGTGAAAACCTTTTTTTGTTTTCAATGCATCCATAATGGGGTTATACGAAATTTCGGTATCAAAGAAATTCGCCTCCCGTCCTATCTTTGCCGGAGAATGGGCGTCGGAATTGGATATAAGAGTTATCCTGTCAAGGGCCGAAAGCCGCCAGTTCATTGCCGGATCTGATGAGAGCCCTGTTTCAATAGCGTAAATGTGCGGTGTCAGTTCTTCAAAACATTCATCAAGTGAATCGAAGCCTGACACTGCGCCAAAGACTGAGAAATGCGGGGTCCATGCATGAGCGGGGACGAGCATGGCATCAGGAGAGACGTCCAGTACGATTTTCAGAAGTTCCTTTGCGTCAAGCCCCAATATTGGTCTTCCGTCAGAGTGAAGGTTGCCGATTTTTGACAAGGCTGAATTTATCGCTGCGGCATCGGAAAAATCCGGAGCAAAGATTATGGAATGTATCTTGCGTGTTCTTCCGTTCTTGCTGTAAATACAACTTATCTCCGCAGTGAGGAGATAAAAGACGTCTGCATTGCAGGAATCAGGAATGTCATTTGAGAGAAATTTCTTTTTCAGTTTAAATAATCCATTGCCTGCAGGATCGAGCTTTTCCTTCAGCTCATTAAGCCATTCAGGATGGGTGAAATCTCCCGTGCCGATTACTGTAATGCCCTTCAGCTGCGCCCATTTCCAGATACTTTCCGGTGACATGTCTTTGCTGGTTGCCCGAGAATATTTTGAATGGATGTGAAGGTCGGCAATAAATCGCATGAAGGATTATACCATTTTGAGATCATCATGTTTGTCAAAGGCAAATTGACCGGTTCCATAAACAGGCCTGGTCTTTTCCTGCATAGTATCAAATTATTTGTCTTGCTGCTGCAAGGTCTCCTTGACTCTTTGCCAGGTCTTGTCGGGATCGAAAACCTTCATTGCTTCTGCTTTCCGCTTCGTATCCCTGCCGAGATTTTTTTGGTAAATGGTCCCTTCCTGGTTTACCATGAAGGTCATGACCCCGGAATTCTCATATTCTGCAGGATAGGCAACGAGTGCGAAACCGAGTATCATCTTCCCCTTAACGACATAGTTGTACCGCCCTCCTTCGGCATGTTTCCCCTGACCCTTGAGGATTTTGAAATAATACCCGTGAAAAGGAGAAAGGCTGCTATCCTTGCTGTATCCTTCTTTTGACGCCTGTGCAATCAGCGGCCCGAGAGGACTTTCTGCCTCGCCCTCTTTTGCGTCCCAGTACAGCCCGTCATGCTTCCCTTCGGTGCTGATAAATTGTTGGGCAAATTCGACCTTGCCGCCGCCTCCGCAATCCTTAGTGGCATATTCATGCTGGGCATCAACATAGGCGTCAAGCACATCGATAACATGGAGTTCATTTCTGCCTACTCTCCGGTTCAGGATCTCCTTTTTGCCTTTATCTATGTCGAAAAGCCAAGTTGTGCCCTTTTTTACGATCGGGACCGGCATGGGCCAGTCGTCGGCGCCGATATGTAGGACCATACTGTCAGCTGATGCCTGTTCAAGCCTGTTCACCTGGTCATAGGCCGTGAGGAATTTTTCACGTCCTGCCCTGTCTGCTACATCATCACCGGACGAGATCAATGCCTCGCTCCCGGGGCCTAATATGATACGCATTTCTTTCATATCATCCGCCCTTACGGCAGTGACAAGTGAACTCACCGCCTCTTCAGGCGAGGGAAAGCTCTTCTGAGGCGTTCCTGCGGCAAGCGAAGCTGAAAACGCCCCGAGCAAGAGCATGACAATTGCAACAACACAGGCCGGCATAGCCCACCGGACCTTTTCACTTTTGTTTTGAAATACAACCATATTCATCTTTCCTCCCTTATGCATATATCATCATGCCTCCATGTTCTCCCTACCTCCGGGGGCCTCCTCTTTCGGAGCCCTCCCTGCCCGGACGGACTGTATCTCCGCTTTTACGCTCTCCGCCCCTGTCCTGCCGGAGTACGCCTTTACCCCGGCGGATTACGTCTCCGCTTTGCCTGCTTATGCCGCCGCGTTCGCTGGCCTTGCGCTCAAATTTGCCTTCGCCGATTCCCCTGAAGGGAGTATCCCGGTCTGCAGGAACCCGGATCCTTTCCCTCTCGGGCCTAACTCTTGATCTGCCGGTACCTTCCCGGCGTTCGATAGTGCCCCTCGACCCTTCGGGTTCTTTTCCTACCTGTGGCACTACTGTCCTTTCCCTGCGTTCAGATGGCCGCCCATCCTGTCTTTCAACGCGCCTGCCCGGATAACCGCGCATTTCCGGGCTCGCTGGTGACACCCGTGACGGTCTCGATCCGAAGCGCTGACTCGTTGTCCTGTCTCTGTAGGCGACCCCTCTTCTGTGACGCGGGTTATGTTCCCAGACACGCCTGTCGAAATCCCGCCTGTGGTCAAACCTGTGGAATCGACTCGTTCTATGAATGTCTATACTAATGCGATGGAAAGGCCAGTCGAACCAGACCCATGGGAAAAAACCGATTCCGATAGATACTCTGGGGCCAAACCAGATAACACCGCTGGTAACAACAAAACCTGGCGGATAGTACCAGTAATAGGGGGGGTAAGCAGGGTACCACCACGGGCCATATACATAGAGCGGATCATAGACCGGCACATAGACAACCTCCGGGACAGCCGGTTCGATCCTGATTATTTCCTGTTCGATTATTACTTGCTGTTCTTTGGTCGTCTTGAGGGTCCCCTGCTCCTCGGCCTTTCGGCGCAATTCCTGTATGGTGTCCATAACCTCATCCTTCTGGCTTATGAAGGCATCACCCAATTTTCCTGTCTGGTCGAGTTTGTCGCTCATGGCAAAGAGAACATCCGGGAAATGGCAGAGCGATTTCACACTTGGATCCCAGGTCTTTTCCTGCAGGGCATCGTTCAGTGCATCGTCTTTGAGGTTCTTGTTCTGATTCAACCAGCGTTCAGCCTCGACCACCTCAAGCGGATAGGTCGATGCCATCAGTATCTGGGCTATCAGAGAATCGGGATATAAGGCGATCGGAGCAAGCATCTGCGCCAATTCTTCTTTCCTGAACCTGTCGTTTTGCTCCGGTTGCCCGGAATCCTGCGCAGGTATTCCGGGAGGTATAACGAGCATGGCGATGATTATCCAGGCCAATCCCCGCGTAATGATTGCTGAAGCTCTCATGATGTCTCCTTTTGCGCTTCCGGAAAAATCCGGGCGCATCAAGAACCTGCTATAAGGTCCTCTGTGACGTTTTTTCTGAAAAGGTCAGAGTCTGACTGTCTATCCTAATAATTATACCGCTAATTTACAGGCTGTCAATATTTCAGGTTGAAATTGATTTTTGTTAGTTATCATTCATATATATTTTCGAATAGACCTGGCAAGTCAAGATAGATAAAGCACCCAATTTTAGCCACGCTTTTCAAAGGTCTTGTATCCTGTATCCTGCATCCTGTATCATTAAATCATGCCTTCCGACAGTGTCCTCGAAGAGATAAAAAACAGGCTGGATATTGTTGATCTTATATCCGAATATGTGAATCTGAAACATGCGGGCCAGAACTGGAAAGGCCTCTGCCCTTTCCATACAGAAAAAACGCCTTCTTTTACCGTAAGCCCGTCAAAACAGATATACCACTGTTTCGGCTGCAACAGCGGCGGGGACATCTTTTCCTTTCTTGTTAAATATGAAAATGTTTCTTTTCCTGAAGCGGTCAATATCCTCGCCAAAAAAGCAGGTGTTACAATAAAATCTTCTCAGAAGGATGCTGTCAAAACCGGTGAAAAGGAAATACTGCTGAACATCCATAAAGATGCAGTGTCATTTTTTCAGCAGCATCTTGCAAAGAATGAAAAAGCGAACCGGTATCTGATCGAGCGCGGAATAGATATTAAAGCACAGAAACTCTTTTGCCTTGGTTATGCGCCCAAAACATGGAATGCACTGCTGAATCATCTTGCAGGCAAAGGGTATAAAACAGAAGTTGCTAAAAAAGCAGGGCTTGCCACGCAGGGGACCAAGGGTGTTTATGATACTTTCAGGGACCGTATAATGTTTCCCATTTATGATCTCAAAGGCGATGTGATCGCCTTTGGCGGAAGGGCTATCAATGGAGATGAACCGAAGTATCTGAATTCACCTGAGACGATCATTTTCAACAAGCGGATGATACTTTATGGACTCCAGAGGGCAAAGGATGCGGTAAAGGAGACAGGATGTGCATTATTTATGGAGGGTTATCTTGACGTTATCACTTCTCACATTCATGGCTTTACAAACTCTGTTGCACCGCTGGGCACTGCATTTACTCAGGAACACGGAAAATTAATAAAAAGATTTGTTGAAGATGTCATCCTTGTCTTTGATAGCGATGATGCCGGCAGAAAAGCAGCAAAAAATGCTGCCAATATACTTTTTGAAAGCGGCCTCAATGTAAAGATACTCGCCCTCCCGGACAGGGAAGACCCTGACAGCTTCTTAAGAAAGAACGGCAGGGAAGCGTTTCAGGAGTTGCTCCAGCACCCTCTGTCAATAATTGATTTCTACATGCTGCTGAAAGGTGACCGACGGTCAATAGCGCATGAAGCAATTCAGACAATTTCCAGGATATCCGACAGGGTATTACAGGGGCACTATGTGAAAACGCTTTCAGAAAAACTCAGGATCAATGAATTCTTCATTATCGAGGAGCTCAAGAAACTGAAGAAAAATAACAAAAGTCAGGAGACTAAAGCTGTTTCGAAGGCTCCATCAAGACCAAAGTCCCTTGATGAAATATATATATTCAAACTGCTTCTGCAGTTGCCTGAGAGGTCCGGAGAAATTGCTGATACTTTTTCTGAAGAAGACTTTAAACATGCAACAACAAAATCGGTCTTCAAAAAGGTCAAGGCAGGCCTGACTGATTTCAATGAACTTCTCTCCCGTTCTGAGGGCGAGGAAAAAGACTTCCTTACCGAGGTATCTCTCAGGGAAGATTTTGAGAATCCTGAAAAGGCCCTTGAGGATTGCATTAACAGGATGAAGGGAAACAAGAGAAAGATATTATTGCAGGAACTTCAGGGAAAAACCAGAGAAGCGGAGGCAAAAAAAGATTTTAACCTTTTAAAATCGCTTCAGGCGGAACAGCAACGTATTCTGAGAGGTAGGGGCAATTCATGAATTGCCCCTACTTTGCAAAGCTGCTCAAATAGAAATAAACTAATACTATGAAAGACCCGTTCATGAAGAAGCAGTTTGCTGTTGAGACGGGAAAGCTTCACATTCCCTGCCCTTATCGTGAAAAAACAGATGTGAATGTTCATGTGGTGATAAAGGACGGTTACTGCTATCGTTCTGAGGATTGTATGGTTCTCTGGTGCAAGCTTAACCGTATTCAGACTGATATCGATTCTTTGATCTCTCTAATCTGGTAACCAGGACATATCCGGATTTGATTTTTCGCATTATATCTTATAACCTAAAAAGCTCGGGGCGTAGCGCAGCCTGGTAGCGCGCCTGCTTTGGGAGCAGGATGTCGGAGGTTCGAATCCTCTCGCCCCGACCAAAATTCCTTCCTGTAAATAATAAATGCCCTGCGGTATTGCTGTATGGTTGTTCTTCCCCTAACTATAAATATAATTTCAATAATTAAAGTTATTCCCCCAAAAGTGCGATAAATATTATGTGTGTAATTTTATTTGGGAAGATTGAGACAGATTGATTCAGTAATATTATTATGATGAAGAAAAAACTTGGAATAATAGTTGCCTGCCTGATTGTTCTTTTCCCGGCGATCTCGCATTCTGCGGAAAAGAAAAATATGGATGTGGTACTTGTCATGGACAGCACCGGAAGCATGAAGAAGACAGATCCCCTGTTCCTGCGTATTCCGGCAGCAAAATTATTTATTTCGCTTCTCGATAAGAATGACAGAGCCAGCGTAATAAGTTTCAGCGACTCTGCCGAGCTACTGAGCTCTTCAGTATTAGCAGACAGCGGGAACGGCAAGAATACACTCTTTCAGGCAGTTGATAAGATAACTTCAGCAGGACTTCATACAAATTTATATGAGGCCTTAAACAAGGGGGTCGAGGTTCTCGGCGCAGAGAAAAGGCCCGGGAGTGAAAAAGTAATTGTCTTCATGTCTGACGGGATAATGGATACAGGAGATCCTGAAAAAGACAAAGCGCTAATTGAGAAATTAAAGGCAGATCTTACAAAAATGCTCATAGACAATGGCATAAAAGTATATGCGATAGCCTTTACCGGGCAATCTGACACGCAGCTTCTTGAAAGGGTTTCAAAACAGACAGGGGGATTTTACAATCTTGCAGTGACTGACAGGGACTTTCATGTAGTATTTGCATCTATCTTTGAAAGTCTTAAGGCCCCTGATATGCTTCCAGTGAGCGGCAACGGTTTTCTTATAGATAAATCAATTGAAGAAGTAACTATTGTTACAACAAAAGATTCGCCCGATACAACGATAAAACTAAGCGCACCGGACGGGAAAAAATATTCATCCGGGAACAAACCTTTGGATACCGAGTGGTTTGCTTCAAGCAATTTCGATATGGTGACAATGAAGAAACCCCTGGAGGGTAAATGGGAGATACTCTTCAGTACAGGGAAAAACAATAAAGCATATGTAATAACAAATCTCAATCTGCAAACCAACTTTAATGAGCTGTATCCGCTCTTTGGTCAAACCCTTGATGTAAGAGTCTGGCTTGAAAAAGACGGTAAAACGATCAAGGAAAAAGATGTGCTTGAGAAAATTACGATCTCGCTCGAAATATCAAAACCTGACGGCGAGATGATACGGCTGCAGCCATTTAACAAAGAAGATGGTATGTTCGAAAAGAGCATCGAGCTATTTAAAGCAGGCAATTATAAGCTCAAAATTATTGCTGACGGAAAGACTTTTCAGAGGGAAAAGACATTTGCATTTAAAGTGTCGGATGTTAAGGAATCACAGGAAGACATTAAGTTGCGAAAATCATTAAAAAAGCCGGAAGTACAGATTCCACTCAAGAACAATACGGAGGATGAAGTTCATTGGGGAAAAGTAATTGCACAATTTATGATCATCAATATGGTAGTTGGCATAATTGTGTTGGGTTACCTTAAAAGAAGAAGTATTAAAAAAATAAGTGATATAAAAAACCTCCTGAAGTTAAGTGCGATCAAAGGCCTGGTTAAGAAAAGAAATAAAGAACAGGGGCAGGGGGAAGTTAAAGAAGGACCGATACAGCAAATAGCCAGGGAAGAAGAAAGAGAGCAGGTACATGCAGAAGATAAAAATACTAAGGACACAGAAGAAATCAAAAAACTGGATGATCATAATCAGGGGATAGCTCTGGATAATGACCGGGAGACAGGTAAAGCAACAGAAACAGAAACATACGGAAACGGAAAGGAAGAAGAAAAACAGGATATTGAACATGAAGCTGAAGTAAATTCACCACTTCTGGCCGAACAGGAAGAAAACGCTGTGAGATTACAGGATGAAATGAACCATGAAGCGCTTGAGGCCACGGATAAAAAAGTGGAAGGAATAAACGAACAGGAACAGGTAAATCTGGAAACACTAATTGAACAGATGGAGAGGGAAAAACAGGGAAGAACAGACAAAAAGGGAGAAGGTAATGATACAAATTAACGCTTTAATCTTTCTGTTCCTTGTTCAGTTTCTTCTGATATTCCTTGGTCTTTCAATAATTCTTTTCCGTCAGTACAGGAAAATAAACATAAAAACAACCATCTCTCAGGGAGAGATACGGAGACTTGAAAGTGAGATTGACAGATATAAGAAAGAGGTTACCGGACTTCTGAACTGGCAGACGATGTTCAACGACCTTCAGAAGAAATTTGAACATGCAACAGCGGTTAACTCAAAACTCAAAACAATGATCGATGCCCTTATCCCTGAGGCAGAACGTTCCAAGGAATTTAAGGAAATACTTAACGAAGTAGAGAATAACAACAAAGAACTAAGCGCTTGTATAGGTTCATTAAAGAATGAAAATGAAGACATCAATAAACAGATTAGATCTTTCAAAAACGAAGTCGACGGATTATCTAAAAAACTGAGAGACTCTGTACCCAGGGAGGAATATGAAAATTTGCTCAGTGAAAAGAACCGGCTGGAATTAAAAGTCGGGCATCTGAAAGATGACCTTGAAAAGAAGACAAAAGAAGTTGAAAAACTCGAAAAAAATTATATGTATCTTGAAA